>Ga0163153_10006717_pt1 | contig 12770 bp, 6 predicted proteins | sample OliLakLV19MP6IB1_FD_148629 | JGI IMG/M metagenome (GOLD analysis project Ga0163153, IMG submission 148629) | Freshwater microbial mat bacterial communities from Lake Vanda, McMurdo Dry Valleys, Antarctica - Oligotrophic Lake LV.19.MP6.IB-1 | ecosystem: Environmental > Aquatic > Freshwater > Lake... | reverse complement strand
GGCCTCCCGGTGCTCGTCGAAGGCCGAACCGAGTACCCCCTCCAGGCGCGCTCGTTCGCCGACGCGATGCTCAAGTTCATCGACGCCGACGGCGTCGGCATCGTCGGGGGGTGCTGCGGCACAACGCCCGAGCACATCCGCCAGCTGGTCACCGGGATCGAGGGGCTCAAGAAGAGCACGTTCCGCCGGTCCGTGCCGCCCGACGCCGCGATCAAGCCCGCGACCACCTCTCTGTACCAGCCCACCGAGCACCGCCAGGACCTCTCGTTCCTCATCGTCGGCGAGCGCATGAACGCCTCGGGGAGCAGGAAGTTCAAGCAGCTGCTCGAGGTCGAGGACTGGGACGGCATCGTCTCGCTCGCCCGCGAGCAGATGCGCCACGACGGCGCCCACGTGCTCGACCTGAACGTCGATTACGCGGGGCGCGACAACGCCGCCGACATGGCCGAGATCGTCAAGCGAGTTGTGCGCCAGGTTGACGCTCCGCTCATGCTCGACTCGACTCAGGTGGCCACCATCGAGGCCGGGCTCAAGCACGCCCCGGGCAAGTGCATCATCAACTCGACGAACTTCGAGGACGGCGAGCACAAGTTCGACGAGGTGTGCCGGCTCGCCGTGACCTACAACGCCGCGGTCGTCATCGGGTCGATCGACGAGGACAAGCAGGCCTCGATGGCCCGCACCGCGGAGCGAAAGCACGCGATCGCGGCCCGCGCCCTCAAGCGCGCCACCGAGGTTCACGGCCTGGATCCCGCCGATATCTTCTTCGACCCGCTCGTGCTGCCCATCTCCACCGGCATGGACGACGACCGCCGCTCGGGCCTCGAGCTCGTCGAGGGCATCAAGCGCATCTCCCGCGACTTCCCCACGTGCCAGACCGTGGTCGGCCTCTCGAACGTGAGCTTCGGGCTCAAGCCCCAGGCGCGCGTCGTGCTCAACAGCGCGTTCCTGCACGAGCTCCGCGAGGCCGGGCTCACGGGCGCGATCGTGCACGCGAGCAAGATCCTGCCGCAGAACAAGATCCCGCCCGAGCAGTGGGACGCGGCGATGGACCTCATCTACGACCGCCGGCGCGAGGGACACGATCCCCTCCAGCACTTCATCGCCCTCTTCAAGGATGCCGAGGGCCCGGGCGCGAGCACGAAGAAAGAGAAGAAGATCCTCACCCTCGAGGAGCGCCTCCGCGCCCACATCATCGACGGCGAGAAGGAAGGCCTCGACGCCACTCTCGCCGACGCGATGACGAAGTACGCGCCCCTCGCGATCATCAACGACCACCTCCTCGACGGCATGAAGACCGTCGGCGAGCTCTTCGGCTCGGGCCAGATGCAGCTGCCCTTCGTGCTCCAGAGCGCCGAGGTGATGAAGCGGGCCGTGTCGCACCTTGAGCCGCACATGCAGCGCGTCGAGGGCCAGAGCAAGGGCAAGATCGTCCTCGCTACCGTCAAGGGCGACGTCCACGACATCGGCAAGAACCTCGTCGACATCATCCTCACGAACAACGGCTACACGGTGTACAACATCGGCATCAAGCAGCCCCTGGCGAACATCGTCGCCAAGTGGCGCGAGACCGGCGCCGACGCCATCGGCCTCAGCGGCCTGCTCGTCAAGAGCGTCAACGTGATGGAGGAGAACCTCAACGAGATGAACGCCGAGGGGATCACCATCCCCGTCATCCTCGGCGGCGCCGCCCTCACCCGTCACTACGCCGAGAGCCACCTCCGCGCCATCTACCGGGGCTCGTGCCTCTACGGCAAGGACGCGTTCGACGGTCTGCGCCTCATGGACCACATCATGGGCGGCAAGCTCGACACCCTCGCCACCGAGATCGCCGAGCGCCAGGGCAAGCGCTCCAAGGCCGAGGAGCTCATCAACGAGACCCGCCGCAAGCGTGCTTCGGCCAGCGCTCGCGACGACGGCGGCTCGACGACCACCGTGGGGGTGGGCGCCGGCGTAGGGCTGGCCGAGCGCGTCCGCTCGGACGTCACCATCCTCGACGACTCGCGCATCCCCCGCCCGCCCTTCTGGGGCTCGCGCGTCGTCACCGACATCCCCCTCGACTCCATCTACCCCTTCATCAACCCCATCGCCCTCTTCCGCGGCCAGTGGCAGGTCAAGAAGGGCTCCCTCTCCGAGACCGACTACGAGCACATGCTCGAGGACAAGATCCAGCCGGTGTTCGAACGGCTCAAGAAGCAGTGCCGCGACGAAGCCCTGCTCCGCCCCGCCGTCGTCTACGGCTACTTCCCCTGCAACTCGGACGGCGACGACCTGGTGATCTTCGACCCCGCTTCTTCCCCCCCCAGTGCCCAGTCCCCAGTGCCCAGTGCCTCCCTCCGCGAACTCGAACGCTTCACCTTCCCCCGGCAGGGCGACAAGCGCCGCCTCTGCATCAGCGACTTCTTCCTCCCGATCGACTCAGGCAGGGTCGACGTCATCGGCCTGCACTGCGTCACGATGGGCTCGCGCATCAGCGAGGCCGCGAAGGTCCTGTTCGAGCGGAACGACTATACCGAATACCTCTACCTCCACGGCATCGGCGTCGAGACCGCCGAGGCCCTCGCCGAGATGTGGCACAAACGCATCCGCCAGGAGCTCGGCATCGCCGGCGAGGATTCGCCGCGGGTCAAGGAGCTCTTCACCCAGCACTACCGCGGCTCGCGCTACAGCTTCGGCTACCCCGCCTGCCCGAACATGAGCGACCAGGACAAGCTCTGGCGCCTGCTCGACCCCTCGCGCATCGGCTGCGTGCTCACCGAGAACTGGCAGATCGACCCCGAGCAGAGCACCAGCGCGATCGTGGTGCATCACCCCGAGGCGAAGTACTTCAACGTGTGATAGCGGAGGGCCCAAGCGTGTCACTCGGCGAGAGCATCAGCACACCGCTTGACGATATGGTGCGGAACGTTGAGTCCGCGGCCGCGTGGGGCTGGCGATTCACCGATCCATACGTCGCCGAGACATGGCGTCCGCCCGCGTTGCGGCCGTGGCTCCTCGCGTCGACACGAACAGACGTCGTTAGCTTCGCGTGCAGCGGCCGCAGCGGCTCACTCACGCCAGCCGATCGTGCCGAGGCCCGGACTCGCTACGTCGACAACAAAGAACGCAAACGAGCAATGCCCGGCAGCGACGCTCTCTTCGGGGGACGACTCCTGTGGCACGAGCCCGAACGCACAGTCTGGGACCAGTTGTCCCAGCAGGAAACCTGCGGCTGGCTCGACGAGCACGATTGCCCGCCCTGGGAAACATGGGTGGGCTGGATCGAAGCCGCGGACAGCGACAACGGTCGCGCCTTTCTGATCGCCTGGGTGCATCCTGATCTTCTTGATCGTGCCCAAAGCGGCATGCAGGTCATCGCGTGCGAGAGCGTCGGCTGGCTCGACGAGCGCCCTTGCCCGATCACCGACTCCCTGCGAAACGCCGGCTACCTCAGTTGAGCCCCAGCCGCTAGAGTTCACCCATGACCGATCGCATCACCTTCCGCCAGGAGCGCATGGGCGGCATGGCATGCATCCGCAACACTCGGATTACTGTCGCCGCGATCGTCCGCTGCATCGCCGGCGGCATGAGCACCCCCGAGATCCTCGCCGCCTACCCGGACTTGGAAGCGGCGGACATCACCGCCGCGCTCCAGTACGCGCCGAGCTGACTCACTCACCAGCCCCCCAGCAGCCGCTCGACCTTGGTCGATGGACAGATTTGACCGATTCGGCCATTGTTACCGCTCCGTCAACGGATATTTATCGACCGCGGCAATAACCCCGCCGCGGACCCCGTTGTGTTGTATGGTCTACGTGGGCGTTGCGGCGGGGGAGCGTGTGGCCCCACCGGCGCCCGACGACGGAGGTGGACGCGTGCGGGCCCGAACGTGGCCATTGCTCGCTGGGCTCGCGGCCGTGGCCGCTCCGACCTCCGCCGAGGTCGTCGATATCCCCGCCGCCCAGGACTCCACCCTCTATGAAGAGCCCTTCGGCACCCTCGCCAACGGCGCGGGGGAGTATTTCTTTGCCGGCCGCACCGACGTCGGCCTCATCCGCCGCGGCGTGATCCGCTTCGACATCGCCAGCGCGATCCCCGACGGCTCGGTGATCACCGGCGCGACGCTCACCCTCCACATGTCCAGGACCAACACCGGGCCGCAGTTCGTGTCGCTGCACCGGGCCGCGGCGTCCTGGGTCGAGGGCGCCACCGACGCCCCGGGCGAAGAGGGCACCGGCTGGCCGACCGAATTCGACGACGTCACGTGGGCCCATCGGTTGTACGACACTCTCCTGTGGGCGAACCCCGGCGGCGACTTTGAGCCCGCGTCGTCGGCGACGACGCTGGTCGGCGGCATCGACCACTACCTCTGGGGCGGCGACGGCGTCGCGGCGGACGTCGCGGCGTGGGCGGCCGACCCGGCCGCGAATTTCGGGTGGGCGATCCTGGGCGACGAAGAGTTCATCCTTACCGCCAAGCGGTTCGATTCCCGTTCGAACCCGGCCGCGGAATTCCGCCCCAGCTTGCGGATCGAGTACGTGCCCGTTCCGGGACCCGGGGCCTGTGCGGCCCTGACGGTCGCGGCCATGTGCACATTCGGACGGCGACGGCGCTAGACGTGCAGGAGGTCGACGATGCTCGAGAGCCAGCCAAGCCCTGAAACGACCGTCGACATCGGCGCCCGTGCCATCGGCGCCCAGACGGCCCCTCGCACCCCCCACGTCCGGACGCTTTCGCGCCGACGGGCCGTGGCCTCGGCGCTGGGCGTGGCGGCGTTCTGGGGAGCGGCGGGGCGTCAGCGGGCCCGGGCCGCGCCGGCGGTGGCGCCGCCGGCGGTCGGGGCCGATGTCGATCCCGGCAGCCTGCACACCAAGCTCGTCCGGCGCGTGACGATGGGCCTGACGCTGACAGAGCTCAACCTTGCGACGAGCCTGGGCTACGAGGGCTACCTCGAACGCCATCTCGCGTACGAAGCGATCGACGACTCGGTGCTCGATCCGATGCTCGCGCCGCTGGACACGCTGGACATGACGCCGTTGCAGCTGTTCGCTCTGCCGGGCGGGCAGGTCACCAGCGAGCTCACGCAGGCGGCGATCGTCCGATCGGTCTTTTCGCCGCGTCAGCTCTACGAGCGCATGGTCGAGTTCTGGACCGATCACTTCAACATCGACATCAACAACGGCGACGATCGCTACCTCAAGACCGTCGACGACCGCGACGTCATCCGCGTCCACGCGATGACCACGTTCCCGCAGCTGCTGGACGCGAGCGCCCACAGCCCGGCGATGCTGCTGTACCTCGACAACAACGTCTCGATCGCCGGCAACCCCAACGAGAACTACGCCCGCGAGCTCATGGAGCTGCACACCATGGGCGTCGACGGCGGGTACACGCAGACCGACGTCCAGGAAGTCGCCCGCTGCTTCACGGGCTGGACGCTCTGGCAGCGCGGCGCCGGCGAGCTCACCGGCACGTTCCGCTTCCGTCTGGACCGGCACGACCAGGGGACAAAGACCATCTTCGCCGGCACGCCCCAGGAACTGTTCATCCCGGCGAACGGCGGGATCAACGATGGGTTGATGGTCCTCAATGCCCTGTGCAATCACCCGAGCACCGCGCAGTTCATCAGCAAGAAACTGTGCCGGTGGCTGCTCAGCGAGTACGTACACCCGGCCACCGTCGACGCCGTCGCCGCGGTCTACACCAAGACCGGCGGCGACATCCGGGCGATGATCCGGGCCGCGCTCGCGCCCAACGTGCTCGCCGACGCCGCGCCCAGGTACAAGCGCCCCTACCACCTGATGACGTCGGCGATGAGGGGCCTCACCGCCACCATCACGACGATCAACGGCATCCGCAACAACCTCACGTCCGCCGGGCACCTGCCGTTCATGTGGGGCCCGCCCGACGGCTACCCCGACTACCTCGACTACTGGGTCGGCCTCGTCCTCCCGCGCTGGAATCTCGGGGCCCAGGTCGGGGGCCTCTCGCTCAGCGGCGTGACCGTGAACTTCGACGCCCTCTTCGCCGGCACCTCGACCGCGCAGCAGATCGCCGACCGGATCGACTCGCTGCTCTTCGCCGGTGAGATGCCCGCGGCCGACAAGGCCAGGATCGTCGAGTACCTGCTTCCCAACCCCCCCAGCACCACGCGCAGACGCGAGGCCGTGGGCCTCGCCATCGGTTCCCCGGGGTTCCAGTGGTATTGATCCGGGGGTGCGCCGGGGGTGGCGTTCGCTCGACCGGGATTCGTCGTCGGGACACTTGAAGGCGGTGACACATGGATCATCACGGAGCGTGCGGATGTCCGGAGTACCAACGCCTCTCGCGGCGCGGGTTCCTTGCCCTGGGCGGCGGCGCCGCGGCCGCGGCCGTCATCGCGCCCGCGTGGCTGCCCCGCGTCGCCGTTGCGCGCGATCACCGGGGCGGCACGCGCGACGTCATGGTGTCGGTGTTCCTGCGCGGCGCGAGCGACGGGCTCACCGTCTGCGTCCCGCACGGCGACGCCGCGTACTACGCCGCCCGCCCCACCCTCGCCATCGCCCCGCCGCAAATCGGCAACCCCAACGCGGCGATCGAGCTCGACGGCTTCTTCGGCCTGGCTCCGTCGCTCGCGGCGCTCGTGCCGTCGTTCAACGATGACAAGCTGCTCATCGTCCACGCCTGCGGCTCGACCGATCCCAGCCGCTCGCACTTCGACGCCCAGCGGTTCATGGAAGTCGGCCTCGCCAACGAACCGCAGCTCGGCACCGGCTGGCTCGGCCGCCATCTTGCCGGCGTGCCACCGATGGTGCCCGGGGCCGGCCTCCGCGGCGTCGGCATCTCCACCGGCCTGCAGCGCACCCTCGTGGGCGCGCCCAGCACGCTGCCGATCCCCGACCTCGACGCGTTCGGGCTCGCGGGAGCGGCCGGCACAATCCCCGCCCGCACCGACGCGCTGGGGGACATGTTCGGCCTGGTCAGCGACCCGCTCCGGGCCGCGGGCCTCAACACCATCGCGACCATCGCCCTGCTCAACACGATCAACTTCAGCGGGTATGTCCCCGGTGGCGGGGCCGTGTACCCGGGCGGGGGCGTCGGGACGGCGTTCCGATCAGTCGCGGCCCTGATCAAAGCCCAGGTGGGCGTCGAGGCGATCGCGATCGATATCTCCGGGTGGGACACGCACAACAACCAGGGCGTGCTCGGCGCCGGCACCATGGCCGGGCTGATGGCGACGCTCGCCCAGGCCCTCGCCGCGTTCTACGCCGACATGAACTCGGGCATGAACCCGGGCTACATCGTCGCCGTGATGAGCGAATTCGGCCGCCAGCTCAACGAGAACGGCTCGGCCGGGACCGACCACGGGCACGGCAACTGCATGCTCGTGATGGGGCCGTGCGTGGCGGGCGGGCGCGTCCTGGCCGAGTGGCCCGGGCTGGCGCCCGAGCAGCTCTTCGAAGGGCGGGACCTGCAGGTCACGATCGACTACCGCGACATCCTGGGCGAGATCGTGCAGCAGCGCCTGGGGAACCCCGACTTGGCGAGCGTGTTCCCGGAATACCCGACGTTCACGCCCCGGGGCGTGGTGGCGTGCGAATGAGCCGCGAGCGCGGACGAGTGACGAACCCACTTTCCAGCAGGCAGGATCGTGTACGCGGGAGACTGAATATGCAAGCGAGAAACGCGATCACAACGGCGGGCATGGCGCTGGGGCTGGCGTGCGCCGCCTCGGCCCAGGTCGACCTGTTCAGCAACCACGGGCCCGACGTGTCGACGCCGGGGCTCGCGACCGGGACGACCACGGCGAGCGGCGCGAGCGCGCCGCCCAAATCCCAGTGGTCCGAGGTCCAGCGCCCGGCCGTGGGTAACGGCGGCGCCGTGGCGGGGTTCAGCTCCCACCTGCTCGACGGGTACGGCGCGTACCGCTTCGCCGACGACTTCACGGTGCCGGCCGCGGGCTGGCGCGTGAGCGCGGCGGTGCTGTACGCGTACCAGAGCGGCTTTGACGGGCCGCTGGCGCCGTTCGAGGCCGTGAACGTGCGGATCTGGTCGGGACGTCCGGGCGACGAGGGGAGCGTGGTGCTCGCGGGTGACGACACGACCGACGTGCTGGTGAGCGCCGACGTGACCGACGTCTATCGCGTGTTCAGCACCACGGCGACGCCCGAGCCCGCCGCGGCGGACACCACCCGACGCGTGTGGTCGGCCGTCACGTCGCTCGATGATGTCTTCCTGCCGGAAGGGACCTACTGGCTTGACTGGCAGCACGTCTCGAGCGACGCGGCCCAGGAGATTTTTTCGCCGCCGGCGACGATCGTGGGGCAGCGCGGCGCGCCGGGCGCCAACGCCCGCCAGCTCGCGCCGGCCTCGGGGGAAGTGGAGGCCCAGTGGCGCGCCGTGGTGGACACCGGCAAGCCGGCCGCCGCGGCGGACGTGCCGCAGGACATGCCGTTCGTCATCCGCGGGTTCGTGGGGCCGGCGTGCCCGGCGGACTGGAACGACGACGGGGTGAGCAACTCCACCGACGTGTCGGAGTTCATCAACGACTGGTTCGTGGATCAGGCCCAGGGCACGATCGTGACGGACTTCAACCAGGACGGCGTGAGCAACTCGACGGACGTGTCGGAGTTCATCAACGCGTGGTTCGTCGACCAGACGAGCGGCTGCGGCGGTTGAGCGGGTGGCACTCGGGCGGTGGACGCGCTGCTGTACGAATCCCCGCTGAACCGCGGGCGTGCAACGGAGAGGCCGTACGCGGAGAACGCGGAGCAGCGCGGAGCGAGGGGAGAACACGAAGAAAGCCTTGAGGGCGATGCGCCGGCGATGAACGGCGGCCCGGCGCGATTCTTCCCCTCGCCGTTTTTTCCGCCGCGATCTTCTGGGTTGCTCCAGGGCACGGTCCGTACCGGCCTTCACGCCTACCGCCGGAGAGCCGGTGACCATCTACCTACCTACGCACGACGAGCAGCCGTGATCCGGGAGGAGGTCCGAGTCGACAATCGCAAAACGAAAACGGCCCCGCCAAGGTTTACCTTGACGGGGCCATTACTCCGGCGACGACCTACTTTCCCGCGTAGCAGTATCATCGGCGGCCCGGGCTTAACTACTGTGTTCGGGATGGGAACAGGTGTGACCCCGGACCTATGGTCACCGAAAAACATGCGTCAGCGGTTAGGCCGACGCACGCGGATGGATACGGATCAGGCGTCCGGACGGTGAGGTCCGGAGCGAGTAAATCTGGATTGAGATTGAGCGCGTCGTGTTGACGACGTTACTTCGTTTGATGCGTTGGATCGACTCCGACCGGCCGTGACGGTTCACCATGATCGGCATAGTGAAGTCCACGGCGTCCGGTAGGGGTGATCGGACCTTTGACCGTTAGTACCGCTCAGCTAAGGGCCTTTCAGCCCGTGCACTCGCGGCCTATCAACCTGGTGGTCTACCAGGGGTCTTTAAGCAAGCCTCATCTTGAGGGGGGCTTCCCGCTTAGATGCTTTCAGCGGTTATCCCTGCCGCACGTAGCTACCCAGCGGTGCACTTAGCAGTGCAACTGGATCACCAGGGGTGCGTCCAACCCAATCCTCTCGTACTAAAGTTGACTCCTCTCAAGCTTGCAGCGCCCACAGCAGATAGGGACCGACCTGGCTCACGCCGGTCTGAACCCAGCTCGCGTACCACTTTAATCGGCGAACAGCCGAACCCTTGGGGCCGCCTTCAGTCCCAGGATGTGATGAGCCGACATCGAGGTGCCAAACCGCGCCGCCGCTATGGACGCTCGGGCGCGATCAGCCTGTTATCCCCGGGGTACCTTTTATCCGTTGAGCTACGGCCCTTCCACACGGGACCGCAGGATCATTAGAGCCCGCTTTCGCGACTGCTCGATTCGTCAATCTCGCAGTAAAGCCGGCTTGTGCTCTTACACTCGAGGCACGGTTTCCATCCGTGCTGAGCCGACCTTTGCGCTCCTCCGTTACTTTTTTGGAGGAGACCGCCCCAGTCAAACTACCCAGCTCCCACTGTCCCTTGCCCAGATTCATGGGTGTCAAGGTTAGGTCACAAACGTGCACAGGGTGGTATTTCACCATTGGCTCCATCCCGGCCGAAACCGGAACTTCAAAGCCTCCCACCTATCCTACGCAGTGTATGCTCGTGACCAATGAAAACCTATAGTAAAGGTCCACGGGGTCTTTCCGTCTTGCTGCGGGTAGACGGTATCTTCACCGCCACTTTTATTTCACCGAGTCGGTCGTGGAGACAGGAGTCCAGTGATTACGCTATTCATGCGCGTCGGAACTTACCCGACAAGGAACTTCGCTACCTTAGGACCGTCATAGTTACGGCCGCCATTCACCGGTGCTTGAGTCGCAGGCTTCGCTTGCGCTGACCTACTTCTGTGACATTCCGGCATCGGGCAAGCGTCACTCTGTATACATCCTCTTGCGAGTTAGCACAGAGCTGTGTTTTTGATAAACAGTTCCCAGACCCTTTTCTCTGCGGCCTGCCTTGCGGCGAGGCCCCCCTTCTTGCGAACGTACGGGGTTAACTTGCCTAGTTCCTTCACGACCGTTCTCTCGAGCGCCTGAGGCTATTCGCCTCGCCCACCTGTGTCAGTTTTGGTACGGGCTATGTGTTGCTTTTTCTAGGAACCCTATCCACCAGCGTCGGGCTCAAGGCCCTGGACATCTGACAGTCCCGCTGATCTCAAAGATCCGTTAACAACACTGGCTCAGGAATATTGACCTGATTTCCATCGGCTACGCCTTTCGGCCTGACCTTAGGACCCGGCTAACCCTGGGCGGATTTACCTTCCCCAGGAAACCTTGGGCTTACGGCGACAAGGATTTTCACCTTGTTTATCGTTACTCAAGCCGGCATACGCACTTGCTGGCGCTCCACAACCCGTTCCCGGACTGCTTCGCCGCACCAGCAACGCTCTCCTACCGCCACTTTCGTGGCCCACAGCTTCGGCTTCACGCTTATTCCCGATAATTATCGGCGCCAGACTCCTCGACCAGTGAGCTATTACGCACTCTTTAAATGATGGCTGCTTCTAAGCCAACATCCTGGCTGTCACCGCAATCTGACTTCCTTTCGAACTTAGCGCGAATTCGGGACCTTAGCTGGTGGTCTGGATTTTTCTCCTTTTGACGACGGATATTGTCACTCGCCGTCTATCTCCCGGGACTCGGACATTGGTATTCGGAGTTTGGTTGGGCCCGGTAGTCGGGTAGACCCCAAAGCCCATCCAGTAGCTCTACCCCCAACGTCTGCGTCCTGAGGCTAACCCTAAAGTTATTTCGGAGAGAACGAGCTATCTCCCAGTTTGATTACACTTTTAGTCCTCCCGTCAGCTCATCGGAGACCTTTTCAACGGTCACCCGTTCGACCCTCCAGGCGGCATTACCCGCCCTTCAGTCTGGCCAACGGTAGATCACTTAGGTTTCGCGTCTACTCCGTACGACTTAACGCCCATTTCAGACTCGCTTTCGCTCCGCCTCCGGCCCGATAGGCCTTAGGCTCGCCGTACAGAGTAACTCGCCGGCTCATTATGCAAAAAGCACGCGGTCACCCTTGCGGGCTCCCACCACTTGTAAGCACACGGTTTCAGCTGCTCTTTCATTCCGCTCGTCGCGGTGGTTTTCATCGTTCAGTCGCCTTACTGGTTCGCTATCGGTCATCGAGGAGTACTTAGCCTTGGAGGGTGGACCCCCCATGTTCAGTCCGGGTTCCACGAGCCCGAACCTACTCAATGGGCTAAACGGCTCACTACAGGGCTTTCACCTTCTATGGCGGCGCATTCCAACGCCTTCGTTACAGCCTGATCCGCGTTCGCTCGCCGCTACTGACGGAGTCGCTGTTGCTTTCCTTTCCTGTAGGTACTGAGATGTTTCACTTCCCTACGTTCGCTTCTCGACGCCTATGCATTCAGCGCCGGATACCCTTGCGGGTGGGTTGTCCCATTCAGAAATCCCAGGATCTCAGCTCGGTTACCAGCTCCCCTGGGCTTATCGCAGGTTCCCACGTCTTTCTTCGCCTCTCGATGCCAAGACATCCACCGTGTGCTCTTATTGGTTCGATCACCCCAACCCGACGCCGTGATACTCGCCTTCGGCCTCGGACTTCAGCTTTCGCTTGGCCCTCGGCTTCCGCTCACATCACGCCGTCTTAGTCGGGAGAACTCGCACCAACGAATTCAATTGAGTAACGTCTTCTAACACTCGCACGGCACCCCTAGGCAGGGTCCGTGCATTGCGCTCAATCTTCAATTCGCCTTTGATTTACTCGCAGTCGAAACAGCACCCGAACCCTGGCACTTGAAAGTACACAGAGCCCGGCCGCGTTCGACCGCCTGATTCGTATCCGGTTATCAAAGAACCCGCCGGTTGTCGGACAAAATCCGACGCCCGGCCCCCCGCGCCGAAGCCGGCTTGGGATGCCCCGGAAAAACTCCAGAGGCGGGGGAAAGCGTAGGCCTCATCAAGAGCGTGTCAAGTCTCCCGACCCCCTCCATGGCACCGTTTTCACGTTCGGGTTCAAGATCAAACCCCGAACGATCGCGTCAGCCACCACCGCCCGGTGGCGGTTTGGTCTTGTCGCCATCCGGCGCGGTCACCGGGGGCGGCACCTTCACGTCGATTTTCCGGAACGTCGCCTGGCTCGCCGCCTGAGACGACGCCTGCACCCGCTGGTACGCCCGCAGCTGCTTGTCGTCCTCGGGGATGCGGATCTCGATCGTCCCGTCGTCGGCCCGCAGGAACGCCTGGTGACGGTCTCCACCGCCGCCCGCGGCGAGCGGGGGCGGGATCGGG
>Ga0163153_10006714_pt1 | contig 12776 bp, 6 predicted proteins | sample OliLakLV19MP6IB1_FD_148629 | JGI IMG/M metagenome (GOLD analysis project Ga0163153, IMG submission 148629) | Freshwater microbial mat bacterial communities from Lake Vanda, McMurdo Dry Valleys, Antarctica - Oligotrophic Lake LV.19.MP6.IB-1 | ecosystem: Environmental > Aquatic > Freshwater > Lake... | reverse complement strand
AGGGGGGGCCGTCCCCCAGACCGGCCGCCCCGCGGCCGCCCGGGTGAACCCCGCCTACGCGCCCAGGCGCCACGCGCTCGACGCCCTGCACGTGCTCCGATGGGACGCGGGCTCGCGCCGCGAGGCGCTGGTGAGCAGCCCCATGAAGCGGGCCACGCTCGCGATGATGCGCCGCAACGCGGTCATCGTCGCGGTCAATGCGCACCGAGCCGACCCGGCGGTGCTGGTCCCGCTGCTCGAGCGCCTCGCGAGGGACCCGGCCGAGGACGACCTCGTTCGGCGCACGGCCGGGCAGGCGGTCGAAGGAATGCTGAAGCGCTGAACGCAAGGGCGTGCCCGCGGGGCGAGCTCTATCCGCCCGGCCCTTCGGATCCGCAACCCCGGCGGACAGAGCTCCGCCGGGGCACCAGATCCGAAACGTTCAAAAACAACCGCGGCCCCGGTCTTCCGACCGGGGCCGCGCTGGATTCACAGGGAGTCGCTCGACCGTCGATCGTTAGATCGTGCAGCCGGCGAAGGGCAGCTGGCCCGCCTGAGCGGCGAACCAGACGTTGATGAAGTCCGAGACGTCGGTCGAGTTCGACACGCCGTCGCAGTTGACGTCGCCGTCGCTGCCGCCACCGGCCTGATCGGCGAAGAAGGTATTGATGAAGTCCGACACGTCGGTCGAGTTGCTGGTGCCGTCGCGGTTCCAGTCGGCGACGCACTCGCACTCGTCGGGGATGCCGTTGGGCCCGCCGGCGGTGCCCGCCGCGGCCGCGAAGTCGAAGCAGTCCTTGCTCGTGCCGGCCGCGATGTCAGCGGCGTCGTCGATCCCGTTCTCGTTGCAGTCGGTGATCTTGCCGCCGCCGCAGACGAGAGTGATCGCGTAGTTCGGGTTGGCCTCATCGCCCGGGCAATTGACGGCCGGGGTGAAGTCAGCGCCCGCGAAGAAGAAGTAGCGGCCCGGGGCCAGCGTGGTCGTGATGAAGCCCGAGGTGCAGTTGGGGACCACGCCGGCGATCAGGAAGCCCGTCGAGGGGCAGTCGCCGGTGTCGGGGTTGGCCTGGATGATGCCGATGACGAGCTCGTAGTTCTCCGTCTGGCCCGTGTAGGTGACCTCGGTCTCTTCCTTGAAGGTGATGTCGTACCAGTCGGTGTCGCGACGGGCGCCGGTCGAGGCCGCGCTGCCGTAGATGGTCTGGCCGCACTCGATCTGGCTGAACACCGGCGGGGCGCTGTTGCAACCGCCGTTGAACAGGTCGACGGCCGTGATCCAGCCGCCGCAGTCGCCCGACGCCGCGATCTCGCCCTCGAAGTCCGCGCCGGGGGGCGGGGTGACGGGGCAGCTCGGGCACGCGCCGGTGTTGGTCACGGTGAGCACGTACTGCAAAGCAGCGGCGCACCCGAAGGGCACGCCCGTGCCGTTGGAACGGACCAGGATGAGCCAGTCGCCCGCGGGCACGCACACGGTGAAGGTGCCCAGCTGGCCCGCGACCGCGTTCATCGACTCACGGAACGCGAACGGGTTCGGGCAGCTGAACGTCCCGCCGCCGTTGACGAGCGCGACCTGCACGTTGAACTCGGACTGCACGGTGATCGTGATCGACGACTCGCTGGGGATGTTGAACCCGTAGTAGTCGTTGTCGCGCACCAGCGGCGTGATGGAGTCAAGCCGGCCCGTGCCGCAGACCACCGCCGGGAGCGTGATCGGCGTGTTCAGGTTCGGGTTCGGACCGCCGCCCTGGCCGGCGCAGCCGGGGTTGCCCGAGATGCAGTCGGCTTCGCCTTCCTGCTGAGCGCCGGGCGGGCACGGAACGGTCGCCGCGGGGATCGGGGACTGCAGCTGCAGCGTGTAGGGGCCGATGTCCGCCGGCGTCCAGGCGCCGATCTGGATGTAGTAGGTCTGCCCGACGACCAAAGTCGTAATGTCGATCAGAGACTGGAACTCGGTCGATCCGCACGCGTCGTCCGAGCAGGCGATCTCGACGAGCGTGTTGCAGGGGTCAAGCTCGTCGACGTCGTAGACCGCGAGCAACGAGTCGCCGACCACGATCGTGTCGCACGTCTGGAGCCGCATCGTCGTCGCGGTCGCGACGAACTTGTACCAGATGTTGGCGAAGCCCAAAGTGCCGGCGCCGCCGTTGTGGCAGCTGTACCCGACGTCGCCCGTATCGGTGGCGTCCGTCTGGTCAACGATAAAGATGCCGTTGGTGGCGAGCGTAATCGCCCCCGAGCACAGGTCATTGGTGGGCACGCCGCGCACGCCCTTGCCCGGCTCGGTGACGGGCCGCACCACCGGCTTGCCCGGCTGATCCGGAGTCGTTCCCGTTCCAGGGTTCGCCGCCGCCGCGGAGACAAGCCCCGCCGCCGCGATCACGCCCGCAATCCGACACAGTTCACGCAGATTCCGCACAGTACACCTCCTGAAGTCGGCCCGAAGGCGGCTTGCATGTCGCCGCAGGCCAGACGCATTCCCACTCGGGGTCCCGGCACAACGCCGGTCACCCGTTCATTCCCTTCCACACCACCGCCTCGGCCCATGTGCGGGCCGTTACGGTCACCCCAAACTCTCCCAAAGCGCCAATCACCCCACCCGAGACAAGTCGCCAGACCGGCGACTACTAATACCTTTACCACGAAACCATGCCGCCCGCAAGCCATTCTGAGCGGGAGCTTTGCAATTTACGACATTCACTGCGGGCCGATCGAGCAGGCACCTTTGTCCAGACGCCCGCGCGGGTTCGGTTTTTGTACCCAACGGCCGCCAGTCTGGGGGTGCCCGGGCGCGCTCTGTCCGCCCGGTGCATCCCAAACCCAACCCGGCGGACAGAGCTCCGCCGGGGCACCAGATCCGAAACGTTCAAAAACAACCGCGGCCCCGGTCTTCCGACCGGGGCCGCGCTGGATTCACAGGGAGTCGCTCGACCGTCGATCGTTAGATCGTGCAGCCGGCGAAGGGCAGCTGGCCCGCCTGAGCGGCGAACCAGACGTTGATGAAGTCCGAGACGTCGGTCGAGTTCGACACGCCGTCGCAGTTGACGTCGCCGTCGCTGCCGCCACCGGCCTGATCGGCGAAGAAGGTATTGATGAAGTCCGACACGTCGGTCGAGTTGCTGGTGCCGTCGCGGTTCCAGTCGGCGACGCACTCGCACTCGTCGGGGATGCCGTTGGGCCCGCCGGCGGTGCCCGCCGCGGCCGCGAAGTCGAAGCAGTCCTTGCTCGTGCCGGCCGCGATGTCAGCGGCGTCGTCGACGCCGTTCTCGTTGCAGTCGGTGATCTTGCCGCCGCCCTCGGTGAACGGGGCGAGGAAGAGCACGACGTTGTAGTTCTGGTCAGGGCTGGCCGGGTTGCCCTGCGCGCCGGTGAGCGACACGAAGTCGCCGTCCTGGTTCACGTCGTAGATCAGGCTGGCGTTGAGGACCAGGCCGCCCATGTTGCGCGGGTCGATCGGCTCCGCGCGGGTGCCCGTCGCACCGGCCCACGGCGTCTGGACGACGTCGTTGGCCCACAGGGTGCTCGACGCCACCGCCGACGAACTGGCGATGCTCAGGAAGATGATCTTGTACTCGCGGGTCGAGTTCGCGCCCACGATCTGCTGCCCGTTGCGCATGACGAGCTCGAGGCACCACGACGGTCCGGCGGGGTTCGACCCGTCGTACACCGCCCGGAACAGCCCGGTGTTCGCCGAGTCCGGGATCGGGACGCCCTTGGCGTCCGTGCTCACGAACGCGGAGAGGAACCACACGTTACCCGCGGCGTCGACCGCCCCGGCCGACATCGACGGTCCCAGCGGCGAGCCGCCGGTCACCTCGAGCAGGGTCGTCAGCCGACCGACCTGCGCGCCGGTCTCGTCGAAGAACGGCTTGCCGATCGTCAGCTCGCTCGAAAGATCGATGTCAACCCAGGCGACCAGGCCCCACTGCGGGACGGCGGTGGGGGTGTCGAGGCGAGCGCCGGCGATGTAGCCCAGGGGCCAGTCGTTCGACGCGCCGCTGGAGGCGTACGCGGTGACGAGCAGACGGTTCTGCGCGTCCATGCCCAGGCCCACGTTCGAGCCGCCGCGGAACCCGACCGTGCTGCGGTAATGCTGGAACTCGTCGGCGTTGGTGACGGTGTAGGTGTAGCTGCTCTGGCAGCCGTCGGTGATGCTGGCCGGCAGGCTGATGAGGCGGGTCCCGCTCACCTGCCCGTTGTTGCCCAGGCCGAAGAGGCTGAGGCCGTCGGTGTCGGGGGAGGCGGCGCCGTTGGGCTTGCTCAGGACGCCCGCGGTGCCGTTGACCGAGCCGGAGAAGAAGTTCGCCTGGCTGTACCCGAGGTTGCCGCGGTGGTCGGTCGTCCCGGGGCGGTGCGTGGTCGTCACGGCGAAGTTGCTCGCGACGTTCTCCCACACGTACTCGCGGTTGAAGTTGCAGGCCATGAGGATCGGGCGGCCCGCCACTTCCTCGGGGATCATGCTCGGGCAGTTGAAGTTGCCCGCCTGCGGCTGCAGCTCGACGACCCAGTCGCTCGCGGCCGCGTCGTCAGCGCCAGTGTTGTCGATGACGTTGAGCAGCTGGCAGTTGCGCACCAGCTGGTCGACGCGGAACTCGTTGACGCTGTTCAGCACGTTCGGGCCCGTCGAGGTGCAGGTCGGGTTCCCGCCACAGTCGGCGCGGAAGTAGATGTTCCCGGTGGCGTCGCACGCGCCGATGCCGAACTGCGAGCGGTCCTCGTTCGGGGCGGCGGAGTTGACCGCGGCGCTGGTGCGAGAAACGTACAGGCGGTTGGGGTTCCCCGCCTGGTAGTTTACGATGCCGCCGATGACGCCGTTGTACGACGGATTGAACGCCGCGCCCCAGCCGCTGAACTCCGTGAACGCCACGCCGAGCTGGAAGCTCGAGCCTGTCACCGGGATCGCCGTCGTGGGGGAGTTGATGAGCCCGTTCACGCCCGGGCCGGCGGCGTTCCACGCGAGGTAGCTGCCGAACGCCGGGTTCGTCCTCGCGATCGACGTGCGGGAGATGACCGCCGAGCTGTTCTGCCCCGTCGGGAACGAGGCGTTCACGCGGCTGAGCTTGAACATCGGGGTGATGCCCCAGGGCAGGTCCAGCGTCGAGCGGATCTCGGTCAGGTCCGCCACGAACTGGTTGCACTGCTCGGTCGTGCTCAACGCCCCGACGGCGTCGGTGTTCGGCAGGCCCTGGGTCGGGCTGACGCTGTCCTGAGCCATCGCGGCCCCGGCCAGGCCGGCACACGCCAACAACGCCATCAAGCGCGCATTCTTCAACATCGCGTACTCCTCCATATTCGTGGTTCGGAACCGACACAACACACGCACGCCGCGGCGAAACGGGGAAGGGGCATTCGCGGCGACGGTCGACACTTTTTTCGCGAGAAAGGAGGATAAGCCCACGCCCCCCCGGGCCGAGCACGCCGTCTTTACAATTCGGCCAAGTTTGCGTGAAACCGGGGAACAACCACCTGCAATCGGGGCTTACCGACAGATCCCTTATCGCCCATCTTCACGCCGCGCCCGGTTCCGCCACGCCCAGTCGAGCTCCCGGTCAAACACCGTCACCTGGGTCTGGTTCAGCAAACGCCCCGCGAGCCGCTCCATAAGCACCCGCTCGCGCACCAGCCGCACCTCAGCCGCCAGCGCCGGGCGCACGCCCTCGAGCGTCATCCCCGACCCGGGGATCACCCGCTCGACCTTCGCGACCGCAAAGCCGTTCTCCACGATGATCGGGTTGCTGATCTCGCCCGCGTTCATCCCCGCCACCGTCTGCCGCAGCGCGACGGGCAGCTGCGGGTCGGCCGTGCTGAACGCATCGAGCAACCCGCCCCGCTGCGCCGAGGGATCGCTCGACTCGCGCACCGCGAGGTCGATGAACGACTCGCCCGCCGCCGCCCGGTCGCGCACCTCGACCGCCTTGGTTTGCGTCGGGACGACAAGGATGCGGACGGCGTACTTTGGCCCGTGGCGCGCGAGGAACGCCTGCTGGAGGTCCTCGTCGCCGATCTCGACCTGATCACGGACCAGGGCCCGGAGCTTGGCGTTGCGTTCGAGGAGCATACGAAAGCGCCGGTCCCCCAGGCCGCGGGCGGCCCGCACGTTCGACACCAGCGTGGTCGCGTCGTCGGCGCTGAGGCCGACGGTCTGGCTGAGCGTGTCGCGCAGGAGCTGGGCCTCGCGCCGCACCGCATCCTCATCAATGGCCAGCCCCGCCGCGCCCATCTGCGCATCGAGCACCCGGCCCAGCGTGACCTCCTCGAGCACCCGGGCGCCCGAGGCCTCGCACAGCAGCGGCGCAATCTCCGACAGCGGCACCGACGTCCCCGCGATGATCGCCACCGGCCGCTCGCCGGTCGTGGTCTTGCCGTCGGCCGTGCGGGCCGCCGGGCCGGGGGCGCCGTCAGCCGAGTCGCCCCCCCCTCTCCCGGACCGGGAGGCGTCGCAGCCGGCGGCCGCGGCGAGCGCGAGCACGGCAAGGGAAACGGCGACTTGGGCGATGGCGCGATAATTCATGGGGAAGACGTTAGCCGAGCGGGGGCGCGGCCACCGGTGGCCCGCGCCCACGCCATGCGCCCGCCGGTACAGGGAAAAGTTCTATTTTCAAATTAGCCGTTGCCATCCGGGGCCCGTCAAGTAGGCTGAGGCTTGGAAGCACCCCGAAAAGAGAGAGCCCCACCATGACACGTCCCACTGTTCTCGCGCTGCTGATCGCCGCGACGTCCCCGGCTGCACACGGGCAGGTTGCGTTCGAGTTCAGCAAGAGCGCCGCGTTCCTCGAGCTCGAGGCCTCTGACCCCGTCACCGCCGCGGGGATGTACTCCGCGGCCCTGGCGGCGGGCGATATTCTGTCGGGATTCATCGCGACGCCGGTGACGCTCAAGTACACGCTCGACTACGCCCCCGACACGCTGCCCCCCAGCGCCCTGGCCGCGGCATTCTCGACGTACACCACCAAGCACGCGTACCCGACCGTCAAGTCGGCGCTGCTCGCGACCGGGGCGTCGCCGGTCGACGCCGTGGCGCACTCCCACCTGCCGGGGGGCCCGTTCGTCGGGTTCCGGCGCAACGACGTGTACGACTTCACGCCGCCGGGGGGCGAGATCTTTGTCGACGACGACGGTTCGACGAACAACAGCCTGTTCGACCTTTCGTTCTCGAACGCCAAGGCGCTGGGGCTGATCGGTCCGCACGTCGGCGGCGACGGCGCGGACGGGACGATCAAGATCAACTCGGCGCCGTTCGACTTTGACCACACCGACGGGATCACCGACGGCACGTTCGACTTCACGGGCGTCATGCTGCACGAGCTCGTGCACGCGATGGGGTTCGTCTCGGGCGCGGACACGATGGTGACGATGTTCCCGGTCTTCGGGATGCCGTCGCCGATCGACCCGGACACCGTCGCGATGCTCACGATGATGGACCTGTTCCGGTACTCGTTCGTGTCGTCGAGCATGGGGCTGCGGGACCTCTCGCTGCCGATCCCCGGCACCACCGGCCCCGACATGCTGCGATTCTTCTCGCTCGACGGCTCGACGCCGATGGAGTTCCACAGCCTGGGCGTGTACTCCGGCTTCGGCGACGGCTTCGGCGCCGGCCACTGGGCGATGGACGGCGAGTTCGGGCTCATGGACCCGTCGCTCGCGATGGAGTTCGCGCTCACCGACGAGTGGCTGGCGCTGTTCAAGATGGGCCTGCCGATGGACATGGTCGCCCTCGACGCGATCGGGTGGACGCTGATCCCCTCGCCGGGGACGGCGGCGGTGCTGCCGCTGGCGATGCTCGTGGGGATGCGGCGGCGCCGGGCATAAGAGCCGGGAGTGCGGAAGCCAAGGGCGGTCGCCCCAACGGCGTGATCACGAGCCGTGCGACTACGGGCACCCGGTGAGGATCTCCTCGAACCAGACGTTGATGAAGTCGGAGACATCGGTGGAGTTTGTGACGCCGTCGTCGTTGAAGTCGGCGCCGACCGTGCCCTGGTCCTGGTCGACGAACCACTGGTTGATGAAAAAGCTGACGTCGGTGGAGTTCACGACGCCGTCGCCGTTGAAATCGGTCCGGCACGCGGGCTTCGCGCCCGGCCCGCCGAACGCCACCGCGTGCAGCGAGCCGCAGGGGAGGGTGCGCCCGATGTACGTAGTCGCGCCCGTGGCGAGGTTGACCGTGACGAGCGAGTCGTCGAGCGAGTCGACACCGTACAGAACCCCGGTGCCGGTGTCGAAGGCGATGTCCGACATCGCCGTGCGCGGGAACGTGCCGCCGACATAGGTCGTGGCGCCCGTTGAGATGTTGACGGTGACCAGCGAGTCATCGACGGAGTCGACGGCGTAGAGCACGTGGGTAACGGGGTGGAACGCGAGGCCCGTGACGCTGGTGCGCGGGTAGGTGCCGCCGATGTAGGTCGTCGCGCCCGTCGAGATGTTGACGGTGACGAGCGAATCGTCGGAGGTGTCCACGCCGTAGAGGATGTGCGAGACGGGGTGGAACGCAAGGCCCGACATGTGCGTGCGGGGCACGGTGCTGCCGATGTACGTGGAGCCGCCGGTGGCGGGGTCGAGCGTGAAGAGCGAGCCGGAATCGACGCCGTAGAGCACGCCGGTGACGGGATGGAACGCCATCCCGCCGATCGCGCCGCGGGGCGTGGTGGAGCCGATGAAGGTTGGGGTGCCGGTTGCGGGGTCGAGCGTAAAGAAGGCGTCGCTGCCGCTGTCGGCGCCGAAGAGGGTGAGCTGCGCGGAGCAGGTGTGCGCGGGGACGCCCGCGGCCGCGAGCATGAGGAGCGATCGGAAAGATCGGAGTGACCGAAACGGCGCTCGTGTGATGAACCCCCGGCGGCGCAAAGGCTGGATCATGGCGAGACCTCCTCTCGGCGAGGGTCAGTGTACCTGCGGAGTGCGGATGCGCGTCAAGTAAGGTTCGGGGGGTGTGAGTGGATGGTGGGGAACGTGAGTTGGCCGCACGGATGTGTGTGGAGCGTGCGGTCATTCGGCACAGAATGTGGGTAACCGGGGTCCGTGATCCGGCGCTTCTCGGGATCGTGCCGCCGGGTGCCCAGGATCCGGCCCGGTGCCGGGTGCCCGTGATCGGGCGCTTCGCCAGATCACGGCCCCGGGGCCACGCGGCCGCGTTTGCAAGCGACCGCGAACCCGGCGTCTGCCCAACTCGGCGGATCGACATCGCGTACACGAACAACGAACCCGATTCGATCCTTTCAGGATCGCCGCGAAGGGGAGCGGGATTGAATGAGGATCGCCGTTACCGGGGGCGTTGCCCCGGCCATCGGATTTGAGCCCTTCGGGCTGGAGGCATGGCCGACGCAAAGCCATCCTCCATGGCGAGAGCTGCCTCGCTCTCGCTCAATCCAACTCCGTTCACTCTTGACCGCTCCCCATACATCGTTGCTCTTGAAAAACACCGCGGCCCGGTCGGGATAGACCGGGCCGCGGAGGTTGTCAACGTGTGGAGAAGATGATCAGGCCGCGATCAGACGGTGCAGCCGGCGAAGGGGAGCTGGCCGCCCTGAGCGGCGAAGAAGGTGTTGATGAACTCGGAGACGTCGGTGGAGTTGCTCACGCCGTTGCAGTCGATATCGGCGTTGACGCCGCCGCTCGCCTGGTCGGCGAAGTAGGTGTTGATGAAGTCGGAGACGTCGGTGGAGTTCGCGACGCCGTCGCGGTTCCAGTCGGCGACGCACTCGCACTCGTCGGGGATGCCGTTGGGGCCGCCGGCGGTGCCGGGGGCGGCCGCGGCGTCGAAGCAGTCGCGGCTGGTGCCCGCGGCGATATCGGCGGCGTCATCGATCTTGTTCTCGTTGCAATCCGCACCGCCCTGGCAGACGCCGCGGGTGCAGGTCACCTGGACGCGGTAGTCGGAGGGGCATGCCCTTTGCGTCGTGAATTGGGGGGCCACGAAGAGGGCGTAGCAGCCGGCTGGGAGGCACGCCGTGACGGAGCCGGGGATGGGTGCGGTACCGGTGGCGGACGCGAGGATGGTCGGTGGGCAGAGGTCGTCGATGATGAAAGCGACCCAGTCGAACTCGGCCTCAAGGACGGTCCAGGTGACATTGGTGGTTGCGGCGAGGCAGAGAAGATACCAGTCGGTGTCACGGATGGCGCCGTTAAACTCGGCGGTGCCGCAGATCACGTCACCGCACTGGATCGGGCTGTAGAGCGGGACTGGGACACTGTTGCAGCTGCCGTTGAACGTGTCATTCGGGACGCCGCAGCCGCCCGTCGTCTGGAACTCGCGCTCGATAATGTCGGTGAGTTCGCACTCGACGACGCAATCGACGCACTCCAGGCGGGCACGGTACTGGGAGGGGCAGACCCTTGGCAGGGTGAAGTCCGGCGCCACGACGAGGTTGTAGCAGCCGGGCGGGAGGCATGAGAAGGTGACGTAGCCGCTGTCGCCGGAGGGGCCAGAGTTGGATGCGAAAATGGTTGTGGGCGGGCAGGCGTCGTCGAGGATGAAAATGACCCAGTCGAACTCCGACTCGTCGAGGTACCACGTGATCGAGGTCGGCTGGCTTACACAGACCTGGTACCAGTCGGTATCGCGGGTTTGGCCGTCGAAGGCGGCGGTCCCGCACACGGTCTGGCCGCAGTCGATCGAACTGAAGACCTCGGGCACGCTGTTGCACCCGCCGTTGAAGACGTCAATGGGAATGCCGCACCCGGCGCCACCCTCGAACTCGCCCTCGATCACATCGCCGGGTTGGCAGTCGACGTCGAAGTGCACGATGGCCGCGAGCCCGTACAGCCCGCCGCCGGCGACCGTCACCATGTTCAGCACCGCTCCGGTGTTCGGGTTGAGGGTGAACAGGTTGCCGGCGGTGTCGCCGACGTACAGCGACACCCCGTCAAAGGCCAGCCCCTCGAGCGCAAAGCCGGCTGTGGGCGCCGCGAAGCTGTTGACGTTCACGCCGCTGGCAAAGGGGGCATATTCATAGATCATCCCGCCGAGAAAGGGCGCGATCAGGAATTCCCGGCCGTGGCCGTCGCCGCCGAGCCCGCCCCGCGGAGTGCCCACGCCTTGCCAGCCGAAGGTGTCACCGCCGCCGTACGCGATCGCGCGATGCACATCAGAGCCGTAATGGCTGGTGTAGACGAACGCCGGCCCCGCCGGAGCCTGCTGCCAGCTCAACCCGTCGACGGGCCAGCCGTCTTTGGCCTCCACCGAGAGGACGGCGCCGTTGATCGGGCTCAGCCGGTACAGCGTCGTGGTGCTGATGCCGGAGTTGTGATACAGAAGCGTGGTGTCGGCCTCGGCGATGCTCAGACCGATCTCCCGGTGGATCGGCGCCAGCGCATCGGGCGCGGGGAACGAGTTCACGATTGTGCCGGTCGCCGGATCAACCATGATGATCCGCTGCAGCGCGGGCTGAACCGCCCACACCTGCCCGAAAGCACTGGGAACAACAACCCCGACCGCGCCCAGCGCGGCGACAGCCAGTATGCGGTTTTTCATCGCGATCGAACCTCAGCGAATCATCGCCGGCTTCGGCCGCACAGGATGTCCCGGCGCGTGCCGGTATACATATGGTCATTCATCCCCGCGTTGCCGAGGCGCGACCTTGCAGCGGCAAAATAACTTGAAATGTCAGAGATGTCAAGAGACTAATATCGGCGACCAGACACCGGACTAACGTTGTGACGAGCCAGGTAGGCCGAGAGGTCGCTCGAATCACACATTTCCGTGCCGGGTACCCGCGATCCGGCGCTTCGCCGGATCGCGGCCGTGGATCATCGACGCTTGCTGCGCGGGTGAGAGTTCCAGCCGCCATCGTCCCAAAGCGGCCGATGACGGGCGCCCCACGGTGGAGGCCACCCGCCCTTCGTGACACATCGAGCAGCACCGGCGCCCGGTCCCGACGCCTTGGGGATATTCCGGATACGCTCTGGGGCCATGCCGGGTGCCGCCCGACTCGAGGCATGAGGGGCGGTATGCGAAGGCGTGACGCGGCACGCGGTTGAGTGTGAACCTTGAGCGAGAAAAGGAGACACGGGAGTGAAACGGAAATCGCAGACACTGACGGCCGCTGAACTCTTCGAAAGCCTGCAGCGGGACGAACCACTCGGAGACGCCTCCATTGCCTTGACCGGAATGGTCAAGAAGTCGCATGGGAAGGACAAGACCATCCAGTTCGCGGTGGGCGGGTCGTGCTCACACTGGGTCACGATCCCGCTCGAGTTCATCGAGGATGTGGAGGTGCTGAAGACGGTCCCCTGCAAGGACCATGCTCATCCGCTGGTACGACTGACTTTGAAAGCCCCGCGAACTCCCGAAGCAAAGATCTTCTCCGCGATCCTTGATGGAATGCGGTCAGGTGATGAGGGTGGTTATGGCGGTGGGTATGGGGGGACGCCAACTGCGTTTGCGGCACGGCGACTCGTGGATCAATGGGGTGATCCAGTCTGTGGCCCGGGAATGCGCAAGGTGTGTTATCCAGCGCCACACCCTGATGGCGGCGGATTTACCACGGTGTGCCGCTGTGAACCCAGGCCCATCCGCGACCCCGAGGGTTTCGCTCCTTTCCGTATGTTCTAAGAGCGGGGTGCCGGGTGCCCGTGAGCCGGCGCTTCGGCGGATCGCGGGCGTGGGTCATCGATGGTCGGTGCGCGAGCGAGGGTTCGACCGCCATCGTCCCAAAGCGGCCGATGACGGGCACCCCACCAATCGCTGAGGGCCACCCGCCCGATGTCGGGCACCCCGTGGTGAGGGGCAGCTCGCCGTCACGGATCTGGAGGGCCGGTGGCCGGGGCGACGCGCGTGATGCGGTCGATGAGCCAGCACATGCGGCGGG
>Ga0163153_10006713_pt1 | contig 12779 bp, 12 predicted proteins | sample OliLakLV19MP6IB1_FD_148629 | JGI IMG/M metagenome (GOLD analysis project Ga0163153, IMG submission 148629) | Freshwater microbial mat bacterial communities from Lake Vanda, McMurdo Dry Valleys, Antarctica - Oligotrophic Lake LV.19.MP6.IB-1 | ecosystem: Environmental > Aquatic > Freshwater >... | reverse complement strand
GAAACAGTCGCTTCAGCCGACCCGGAAACTCCTCTTCGAGCATCTTCTCGACGGTTTCGTAGGCCACGCCCGGAACGTCGTTCTGAAGCTTCTTGAATTCATCGACCCAATCGGGAGGAATCAAGTCGGCGCGCGTGCTCAACACTTGGCCGAGCTTTACGAACGTTGGGCCCAGTTCTTCCAGCGTGATGCGGACCCGCGCCCCAACAGGCCGCCGGTCGCTCGCCGCGGCCGGACTGTCGGCGAGATACGACCGCACCCGATCCAGCAAGGTATTAAGTCCGAGTTGCTCGACGAGGTCGGCGAATCCGTTGCGCGCGAGTACTTCCAGCACTTGGCCGTATCGCTTGACGTGCCTTATACGGGAAGCGATGGATATTGGATTCACGAGCGTGCTGGGGATAGTACGTTCTGCGCGTCTTCCCCACTCCAGACTATTCACGGTCGCGAGCGTCGATTGTGACGACCACGAGTCTTCCCTGCTTCGATTTGAGCGTCAATCGGGCCATGTCGCCCGTGTCGATGGCGTCGAGCGTGGCCGGCTTGCCGTTATGGAAGATGCGGGCGCCGGGATCGACTACGTACTGCTCTACATCGCCTAAAGCGTCTTGAATGCTGATTTGCCACCCCCCGACCGCCATGACTCGGCCTTGTCGTTCAATCGACGCTTGATCGGCGGACGACGCGACGTCCGCGATCGAAAGCAGCAGCACCAAGATCAGGAGATTACGGAACATGGTCGGTTTCTCGAATCGAAGGGAAATGAACGAGAAGGATGCCGCCTCCGCAACGGCATCGAAAAGCGCTCGGCTCTCCGTGTTGAATTCACCGCTCGGCAATTCGCAAACGGCATGCCGCGACCGCGGGCAGGCCTCCGCGCATCACGCGGCCGGTGTTGGGGCTCGGCTCGAAATGTTGCGAAAAGAGGTCGCGGCCGGGCGATCGGAATTCTAACCGATCGTTGAAGCGCGTCGCGCGGGCGCGCTTATTTTCGAACGCTGTGCGGCATCGCACACTGCCGGCCGACCACGACGACTGCTATCCGGCAAACGCAGCGAAAACGCCTGCTTTTCACCCGCTTCCCGGGGAATCCGTGCGACGCACAACGTTTGGCATCGTTGTTGCTTTTAGGTGCGGCGACCCCGGTCACCCTCGTCGAAGGAACGCCGCCATGTCGATCGCCGTGCAAAGCAAATCGGAATCGTATCTCGACCAAGCCCGAGTCATCCGCAGCACTTGGAGCGACGGCGAGCGACGTCGTCGAACAAGCCTCGGCTGCCGCCGCCGGTTGGCCCTTTTGCGTCAACTCGTCGGAGATCCTGTACCGTCGGAAATCTGGCCCGTCGGCGCCGTCAAGAGCGACGACCTCGTTCGCTTCGCCCGTTGCGGTTGACCCCGTGCGTCCCAATCGACCGAAGTCATTTTCTTCCCCGGCGAGCGCCTCGGCCACAGAGCCGTCGACAATCGCCACTTTTTCCAAAAGGAGAGTGCCATGAGTAACCAGTCGACCCTTCCCGCCCCCCGCACCAATGGCCTGAGCGCCTGGCGAAGCCCGTTGGGCCAATTACGTCGCGAAATGCGCGACTGGATGTCGAACTTTCTGCCCGAAAACGACGATTCCTGGTTCGGCGCTTCGGTGCCATCGCTGGACCTGTCGGAGACGCCCGAAGCCGTTCAAGTCCGGATGGACGTCCCGGGCGTCAAGGCCGCCGATCTCGACATCCAGATCAACGGCAACCTGCTGACGATCACCGGCAAGCGCGAAGAAGAGAAGGAAGAGAAGGACCGCACCTATCATCGCGTCGAGCGATCGAGCGGTTCGTTCTCGCGGACCGTGACCCTGCCGTGCTCGATCGACGAGGGTAAGGTCGACGCGCAGTACAAGGACGGCACTCTGACCGTCGCCTTGCCGAAGACGCCCGAAGCCAAGGCCCGTAAGATCCAGGTCAAGTCCTGACGCGGCGGCGGCGGGTCGCGGCTCGTCGCCGACGGCCGCGTCCCCGCCGCCACGTTTGGCTCTCCCGTCACGAGCACGACCGGAGCGACGATCCTCAGACTTGTACGACCTTATTGGCTCAGCCGTTCTCCAACAGCCATTGGACGGAGGCGCGGGATAGCTCGGCGGCGTTGTTGACGGCGAGCTTGCGTTTGATGTTTTCGCGATGCGTGTCGATGGTGTGTGTGCTGAGGAAAAGCCGTTCGGCAATGGCACTGGTCTTTAAGCCTTCCCCGATCATGCGAAAGATCTCGAGTTCACGGTCGGTAAGATATTCGATCGGGGTTTTGGTTTTGTCGGACGCGCCGAGGGCTTGGTTGACGAGCCGACGACTGATCTCCGGACTTAGGAAGCGTTCACCGGCGAGCACGGTACGGATGGCTTCGATCATCTTCTCATTGGATTCCTGTTTATTGAGATATCCAAGTGCGCCGGCCCGGAAAGCACGCTCAGCATAAAGAGACTCCTGAAAGCCGGAGATGACCAGCATTTTGACGGCGGGATAGAGAGACCTGATGCGCTTGATCAGTTCGATGCCGTGGCCGCTCTTGAGGGAGATATCAACGAGGACCAGGTCGGGGCCGGTTTGCTTCACAAGTGAGAGTGCCTGGTCTTCGGAGTCCGCTTCGCCGCACACTTCCAGGTCTGAATGGAGGGAAATACGCAACGCCAGCCCTTCACGAACCGACGGGTGGTCATCGACAATCAGTATTTTCACGGGCGAATGGCTTTTATTCACCACCGATTTCCCCCCCGTAAAGTGACACACATCTCACCAATGTTCCACCCGCCTCGCGGCGTTCGACATGCAACGTGCCACCAATCATCCCGGCGCGGTACTGCATGGTGCGCAACCCCATGCCGCGGTTTTTGCGAGTGGTGGCGACACCGCCGTCGGGCGCGTCGATGCCCAGGCCATTGTCACTCACTTCCAAGATAATCTCGCTTTCATTCTGCCGTAGCGAAATGCAAATGTCGTCGGCTTGGCTGTGCCGAAGTGCGTTGTTCACCGCTTCCTGGGCGATGCGGTACAGGTGCGTAGCCGCGGTGTTATTCAGCGGCATGACCGGCCCGGGATAATCGAAACGGCAACTGACCGCTGCGGTGTTGGTTGATGCGGCAAGCTCATCCAGCGCCGACCGCAACGCCTCGGCATCAATTTGAACCGGCATGATCCCGTGAGAGAGCTGTTGCACGTGCCGATTCGTCTCGGAAAGTCTCTGATTGAGCTTTTGGACGATGGCATGCATCCGCGTAAAGCCGACTTCGTCGAGTTGCCGCACGACTTGGCCATCAGTTTCCGTCCCCGGCACGCCTGTCATGAGCTTGAGCAACGTTCCCGCAACCAACGAGAGGCCAGTCAGCTCTTGCCCGATGCCGTCATGAAGTTCCAGGCCGATGCGGCGTTTTTCCTCGGCGGCAATTTCTAGAACATGTTTCTGCAATTCCTTGCATTCCGAGATGTCGCGGATGATCCCGGTAAAGTATCCGGAGTGGTCGACTTGGGTTACCGACAAGTCGATCGGAAACGTCGAGCCATCTTTACGAACAGCGACGAGTTCGCGAGGAACGTTGAGAATCCTCGCCCGGCTCGTTTCGCGATAATACCGGAGGTAGTTGTCGTGTGCTTCCCGGAACGGCGACGGCATCAGCATTTTGACGTTCTGACCGATCATCTCGGCATTGGAGTAGCCGAACATCTTCTCGGCAGCCCGATTGGCGGTCTCGATCCGGCCCTGGCTGTCAATCGTGATGATCGCGTCAAACGCGGAATTCCAGATGGCTTCGAGATGTTCGTGCTTCTCACGCAAGGCTTGCGTGCGGTGCGAGACGACCTCTTCCAGTTCTGCATTGCGCCGCTGCATCCTTGCCGCGGCCAGTTTGGAAGTTGTGTCGTCGAAAACATATCCCTTGATTCGCAGGAGTACGCCGTCTGCGTCGAAGGTTCCCAGTACGGTTTCGATGACATGGCGGATCGTCCCGTCGCTGTGTCGGCCGGTCCGTTCGTATCGCTCTAAGGTTTTGTTGTCCGAGAGGAGTTGGATAAAGCGTGGCCACGACAGGGGAGCGACATAGAGGTCCGTCAGGCTGCTGCCAACAGCCTCTTCCCGACTGCTGAAGCCGAAAATCTCCACGAAGGCTTGGTTGCAAAGCAGAATCGTTCCATCCGGCGCGGCGAGATACCCCCCCGTGAGGTCGTCCTCGAAAAGCAGCCGAAAGCGCTCTTCGCTTTCCCGGAGCAATTCCTGAGCCTGTTTGCCTTCCGTGATATCGCGGAGAAGGCTGTCGTAGGCGATCACACGACCTTGGGCATCGTGGTACGGAACGACTGTCTTCTGAATCCAACGGATTTGGCCGTCCTTGCGCCGGATGCGGTATTCAACCGCCGGCGCCTGCTGACCCAAAAGAACCGCGGCCGACTGACGCTCGATGACGGAACGGTCATCCCCCGAAACGGTTTCAATCCACAACAACGGATTGGCGGCAAACTCATCCGGCGTGTATCCGGTGACTACTTCGCAGTTCGCTCCGTGGATCTTTTGCACCACCCGCCCACCCTCGACCCGGACGTGGTAGTGATAATCGGCCACCGCAGCACGCAGGCAGCGGTAGCGACACTCGGATTCTTCAAGTAATCGGGGCGGTTGCTGTTCTTCTATTTTCACATTGATGCCCGAACTGGCTGCAATTGCAGCAGAACGCTACGCGCCGGTTTGCGCTCACAATCCGAGATTCTAGCGATTCCGCACTCCAAGGGGCATGGCGGAATCCGCTATTCGCGACTGGCTTGTGCTTCGATTACGGAATGCCGGCCTGTGTCCCATAATCCCTGTCGCCGGCTTAGTCGAGTCCGATGTCCGCATGGGACAGCGGATTCCCCGGCATGAAAATGGCCGAACGCCCCTACGGCACGCGGCCACGACGCCGTTACGAAAAAGGAGCGTAGTATGCGAGTGTTAATTGCTGACGGAGATGAGGTGTTTCTGGAAGTCGCCCAACGCTACCTGTCGTATCACGGGCATGTAGTGAACATCGCCACGAACGGACTGGAGAGTGTCGCCATCGTAACCGTTCACACCCCGGGATGATTTTGTCGGGAAGCTGATCTTTTCCAAAACGGCGATTTCGGCGACACCATGGTGATGTCGCAGGAACCGCTGATCACGGAGGAGTTGCTCGCCCGGCAATCGCCGGAGGCGCAAGCGATCATCCGCATTCTATTGGCCAAGATCGCGGAGTTGGAGTCGCGTCTGAACAAGACGCCGCGAAATTCGTCGCTTCCGCCCAGTGTCGAGCATCCCCATGCAAAGCCGACGCCGCAGCAGCAGAAGAGCGGCAAAAAGCAGGGCGGTCAGCCGGGACATACCAAGTTCGAACGAGCATTGATTCCGACCGAGCAATGCGCCGAAGTGGTGGCTGTTGTTCCCAAGGCGTGCCGCCGGTGCGGTGAACGGCTTGCCGGCAGCGATCCGCAACCGCTGCGGCATCAGGTCTGGGAGATTCCCGAAATCACCCCGCTGGTGACCGAGTATCAACGGCATCGACTGACCTGCCCCGGTTGCTCGACAAGCACCTGCGGCGAACTCCCGGCGGGCGTACCCGAGAGTCAAGCCGGCCCGCGGCTGGTCGCTTTGGTCGGCTTGCTGATGGGCTGCTTCAAGCAGAGCAAGCGTCGGGTGGCGTTGTTCCTGGAGCAGATCCTGAACCAACCCTGTTCGTCGGGTTGGGTCGTTAAACTACAAAACCAAGCGACGGCGGCCGCGACACCGGCCTATGAAGAATTGGCTTCCAACTTGCCGACCCAATCCGTATTGGGCATCGACGAGTCGCCCCATAAGGAAGCTCGGCTCAAATCGTGGCTGTGGACCTTCGTCGCGAACACCTACACGTTGTTCGCCCTGCGGACCACACGGGCCGCCACGGTCCTCGATGAACTGCTCACCAAGAACTACAAGGGCGTGGTCAACTGCGATCGGGCTAAGATGTATTGGAAGATAGGCCGCCCGCAGTGGTGTTGGGCCCATCTGAAGCGGGACTTTCAAGCCCTGATCGATCACCCAGATCCGCAGGTAAAACGCCTGGGCCGCGACCTGATGCGACCTACCAAGGAATTGTTTCGGCATTGGGCTCGTTGCCGTGACGGAACGGTCACCCGTGCGAAAACGCTCCAGCTGATGCAGCCGATCCGAAAAACGATCGACAGCTTGCTGCTGCGCGGAGCTTTCAGCGAGAATCCAAGGCTGGTCGGGATGTGCAACGAGTTGTCTAACCATCGCGACTGGCTATGGACGTTCCTGGACGTAAAAGGCGTCGAACCGACTAACAACGTCAGCGAACGCGCCCTGCGTCCCGCCGTGATCTGGCGAAAACTGTCATTCGGAACTCAAAGCGCCCGCGGTAGCCGCTTCGTCGAGACGATTCTGACCGTCGTCGAAACCTGCCGCCGACAATCACGCAACAGCTTCCAGTTCCTCACCGAAGCCGTCACGGCACACTTCGAAGGAAAACCGGCTCCGTCGCTCCTGACTGGGGTGTGAACGGTTACGTCGCCATCTTGCGCCGCCATACGCCAGATGTCGTCGTGCTTGATCGAGAGTTGCTCTGGGGGGGCGGTGATGGTGTTCGGGCTTTCATGCGGCAAGCTCCCAAGTGGTCAGAGATCCCCGTGGTTCTAACTTCGGACGCCGCGATGCCGGAGGAAGTCGGCGACACCGGAAGCCGCCCTTTGGCGGCGCACCTTCAAAAGCCTTACCGGCTTAAAGACTTATTGGCCCACCTTCACGCGTGCAGTCTGGTTGGCACACAAAGTCCGTTGTGAGTCGTTGTCGAAGGAGGAAAGCCATGACTGTGAAATTACTGGCACACGATGATCGCCGGGGTATTCCCACAGACTTCCGGCGGAGGTCCGCTCAGAAAGGACGCTGAATGACGCGGACATTAAAGCAAGATGCGAGAGCGTGCACGCCGAGCCATCCGATGCCGTGCTCGCGGCGTGGAGCGGCGTGGAGCACATCCGTGAGTGGTCTGTAGCAGGCTGAAGTCGAGCGCCGCCAACACGAGTACGGCCCGAGAAGGGGCCGACGCCCGTTTGGAGAATCGTGTTACGGCAGTTTGTCAGAGCCAACAACACCCGCTTAAGGATGGTGAACAAGTACGGCACAACGGGCGGGTTCGATGAATTGCCTGAAGTATCATTTTATTTATTATTAGGAGGGGGGCTTTGAGATGAAAGCCGATGAACGTGTGACTTCCGCAGAAGCTGATTGCGAGCTGCTCAAGCGAGTGCAATATTTTCTACACCAGCGCGGCAACAGGCTTCAGCAGGGCCTGGAGATTAGCATCGAACAAGGGAGCGTGGTCGTTCAAGGTCGGATGCCGACGTTCTACCTGCGACAGGTCGCGCTCGAATGCGTCAAGCGCGTCGCAGGTGTCACTCAGATCGTCGACCTGATCGAGGTGGTAGATGGCTCAGGTCTCCACTGCTCAAACGACACCTGCGAGCACGACCAAGGGAGTTGCGTCGAACCGACACGGTATCGCACGAGCATGCTAGAGATGCAGAGAAGCGATGGTGCCGCTCGATGACGGTGTCTTCACGGAACTGTACTCATTCACAGGCACATGACGCTACAGGTGTTACGCCAATGATAGACGGCGCCGTTTACCCCGAGTTCGCGCAGTTCCTGGTCGACCAAAGTATCGAAAGCATCTCGCTCAACACCACGATTTGTAGCCACTGCCAAGCACACGCAGTGACAGTCTGAATGGTTCTCACAAGGAGGAATGGCTATGCTGGTGGTCAGTCGCAAAGTCGGCGAACAGATCTGTGTGCCGCAGTGTGACATTGTGCTTACGGTTTTGGCGGTCAATGGACGGAGGGTCCGACTGGGGATCGCGGCCCCCGAGAAGATTTCCATCATCAGGAAAGAACTGGAGGACGGTTCGCCACAACACAGTGCTCGTGCGGTCGCTTCGGGGACCGACTCAGAATCCGTGTCGCTTGGCTAGGCACAGTGACATATCGACCAGACTTCAAAGGATGATCGACTTGGTTTCGGTAACAGGAGCCGGGGAAGCCAGATGAAACGGCGACGACGAGCCTCGGTCGGAGCAGCGGCGTTATTCGACCGTACGGAGACGACATGACTGACGAGAATTCAGCCTTGCCTACAGGCGAGGGACAAACGCCGTTGACATACGATGTGGCCGGGATCGACGGTGCCGCGATCATTCTTGGGCAATTGCTCTTGGATACCGGGGATCCCATTGATCGCGGACGGCTTCGACGTGTGGTCCGTGAAGCAGCAGATGCGTTTCCCGGCGACGCATCGCAGCTTTGGTGGCACTGGATCGGAGAGGCGGGGACTAATCTGGGTTTGAAGTGCAAAGTGGTGGATTGCACGCCAGATGAGTTTCGCGACTTGGCTCGCGACGGGGCACGACTGGTTCTTTACGTGCCGGGATCCGCCCCCTGGCGCGCGGTGACCGACGCCCGCGGACGCAAAGTCCGTCTGGCACGCGCATTTCCCGAGCATTCCTCTCAATGGTGCAACGCCTCGGATTTGCGCGAGTTTACCGGCAATCCCGGAACTCAAGACATGTTGCGATGTGTGATCGTTGAACGCTCGGTTGCCTATGGCGACGCCGTCAGTCTTCACGCCGAAAAAATGTCGCCGCCTGCACGGCTGTGGGCATTGCTGCGCCCGGAACGCTCGGACATTTTCGTTCTATTGGTGTTTTCCTTCATCGTCGGTCTGCTGGCATTGGCCACTCCCATCGCGTTTCAATCGATGGTTGATACCGTGGCGTTTGGACGTTTCCTGCAGCCGCTCGTCGTGCTGACACTGCTGCTGCTGACCTTCATGTCGTTCTCTGCCGCGATTCAAGGTCTGGAGTCATATGTCGTCGAAATCATCCAATGCCGATTGTTCGCCCGCGTGACGGCCGACTTGGCATATCGGCTGCCGCGAGTCCGCGCCGAGAGCCAGGACGGAAAGTACATGCCCGAGCTGGTTAACCGATTCTTTGACATTGTTACGGTGCAAAAGGTCACGGCCAAGTTATTGCTGGACGGGCTGACCCTGGTGCTGAACACGGTGATCGGCATGGTCGTGCTGGCCCTCTACCATCCGTGGCTGTTGGGTCTCGACGTTGTTCTGCTGGCGATGCTGGCGTTCGTCGTTTTCATCCTCGGGCGAGGTGCCGTGACGACCAGCATCAAGGAGTCGAAGTATAAGTATGCGATCGCGGCCTGGCTGCAAGATCTGGCTCGATGTGCCGTTACATTCAAATACGACGGTGGGGCGGAGTACGCTTTAGAACGGGCCGATCATGTCGTATCCGAATATCTGTCGGCCCGCAAAAAGCATTATCGCGTGCTGATGCGGCAGATCCTGTTTTCCTTGTCGATCCACGCGGTCGCCAGTGCCGTCTTGTTGGGGATTGGCGGCTGGTTGGTGATGACGGGCGAGTTGACGCTGGGGCAACTGGTTGCGGCAGAACTGATCGTGACCGTCATCGTCGCTTCGTTCGCCAAACTGGGTGGATACCTTGAGAGTTACTACGATCTGCTGGCGTCGGTCGACAAGCTGGGAGTTTTGTTGGACCTGCCCATCGAGGAACAGGAGGGCTTGCTGCACCGGTTTCCAGCGCAGCCGGCATCCCTGACGGTCCGCGGTGTAGACTACTCGTTGTCTGGTGGAGTTCGCGTCTTGGAATCGATCCGCCTGGAGATTGGTTCTGGCGAACGCGTGGCGTTAATGGGGTCAGGAAAGAGTGTGCTGCTCGACCTGATCTTCGGACTGCGCACTCCGACGCACGGCCATTTGTTGCTGGACGGAATCAACCCTCGCGACCTGCGTCCAGACTTTCTGCGCCGCCGCGTTGCGCTCGTCCGCGACGTCGAAGTGTTTCAGGGCAGTGTGGCCGAGAACGTGCATCTCGGCCGTCCCGAGGTCACGCTCATTAACGTGCGCGATGCTCTGGAACAAGTCGGTTTGCTGGAAGGTGTGCTGCGGCTACCGGAAGGGATTGACACGGATCTGACCAGCGCCGGGGAGCCGCTCACGGAAAACCAGTTGCGGCGTCTGATGCTCGCGAGAGCCATCGTCAGTCGGCCGGGCCTGTTGCTGGTTGATGGAGTCTTGGACACTTTGCCTGACGAGGAAGCGGTTGAGTTGATGGGCGCACTTTGCGATTCACGCCGGCCGTGGACGCTGTTGACCGTGACCGGTCGCGCCTCACTGCAGAAACAATGTTCGCGCGTGATTGAACTGCAGCACGGGGAGTCGCGCCGCGATGTGTCGGCGGGCGCGGATCAAATTGAAGGTGAGAAATGAGTAACCACGACGAAAACGGGACCACCACGGCAAAAGTAATCACACGGCGTCGCCGCACGATACTGTTGCCGGTCGCCTATAGTGAGGCGCAGATGCCGTCGTTGCGGTTGGCCCGCTCGTCGCGTTTCGCCCGGCGGATCGCCAAGGTGCTGTCCGCACTTTTGCTCGCCACGCTCATGCTGGTCATGTTCGCACCCTGGCAGCAGTCGATTACCGGTAGCGGCAACGTGGTGGCATACGCGCCAGGGGAACGGCAACAGACGATTGAAGCGACAATCAAGGGGCGGATTGTTCGCTGGGGCGAGGGAATTTATGAAAACGCACGCGTTGAAAAGGGGCAGATGATCGCCGAAATCCAGGATCTCGATCCGTCGCTGCTGGGACGCTTGCAGGACCAGTTGGCCTCCACCCGACAGCAGGTCAACGCAGCTCACCAGAACGTTGCGGCCAATCTTCGAAACTTGGAGGCGACACACACCATCGTCGAGTCCTTGGCAGCACAAGTCACGGCTTATACCGAGGTGAAACTGCAAGTCGTCTCTTCGGCGGATGCCTTCATCGAGAATGCGCAGCAGAAGGTCATCGCTGAGGAACAGCACTTGATCGAGCAATTGGCGGCGTTCGCACAGGTCACGGCGGACTACCAGCGCCAGAAGCAATTGTACGAGGAGAAAATCGCCTCGCAATTCAAGTTCCAGGAGGCCGAACGCAAGTACAAGGAAGGCGAAGCCAAGATCGCCAAACACCAAGCCTATGTGCAGGCCGCCAAAGACGAAGTGACTGGAAAACAACGAGATCGGGATGCCAAAGCCCAAAAGGCTCAGGTGGATATCGATTACGCAAAGGCCTTGTTCGGCAAGTCCAAGGGGGATGTGGCCAAGGCGGAGGGGGACGTGGCCAAGTCCGAATCAGAATTGAATAAGGCCGAGAAGGAACTCGCGGAGATGCAGGTCAAGGTGTCACGGCAAGAGAGCCAGGTGGTTACTGCCCCCTTCGATGGCTTCATTGTGCAGATCACGCCGAACCAGGGCGGACAGATGATCAAGGAAGGCGACATACTCTGCGTGATTGTTCCCGATACGAAGGATCGTGCCGTGCAACTATGGCTCAACGGCAATGACGCTCCGCTGGTTGAGCCGGGGCGGCACGTGCGATTGCAATTCGAGGGTTGGCCTGCCGTCCAGCTAGCAGGCTGGCCGTCTGTGGCAGTCGGCACGTTCGGCGGAGAGGTCATCTCCGTCGATTCGATCGACAACGGCAAAGGGGAATACCGTATCCTTGTTCAACCTGACGAACGCGACCCAGACTGGCCCGGGGCGGAGTGGCCGGAAGGGAGATTCTTGCGTCAAGGTGTGCAGGCCCATGGCTGGGTATTGTTGGACCGCGTTCCCTTGTGGTTTGAAGTGTGGCGGCGCATGAACGCTTTTCCGCCGGTCACGTCATTCGAGAAGGACGGATCGAAAGACAAACCTAGCAAACCGCCGAAGGTCGGCAAGACGCCTTAACAGCCGGTCGAAGTAGTCCCAGACGGGTGGTTGCTAGCTTTCTAACCCACGGAGCTTTTGTAGCTAGCACACCGTCGAAAACGAATACTTCAACAGGCTGTTAAGTCACAAATGCCCTGGCAAGTAAAACTAACTGTAGCGGTTACGCAGACCATGACGATAACTGCAACTGCGTCGCTGCGCCCGGTTGTCGTACGCGCTGGATCATCGTGGAACGTGTTTGTTAAACCGTGGAAAGGCTGAGACTTGCGTCCATTGAGTGCCATCCTGATGTTGCTGATGCTAACGGCTGGCTGTGCGAGCGTGGAACCGGCCCGTCGCGTCAGCCGATCGACCAAAGCGCCGTCCGTTGGCCCTGAATCTCCCCCGAGTACTGGCCACCTGATTACTCCGTCGTCACAAGATAGCGTAGCCGGCATGGAGAACGCCGGACCGAGTCACGGCGGAGTTGTCACGGTCGCCCATGTGACACATCCGGAGAATGCGGCCGAAGAAATTCCGGCTGGTCGGCGCAACGAAGTATTGCAGTTGGAGCAGGTCCTCGAGTCCGTGCAGCGCTCCTTTCCGCTGCTGGAAGCGGCACTTTTAACCCGCGACGCAGCGTTCGGTGAACATCTGGCGGCCCACGGGGCGTTCGACCTGAAATTGAAAGGTGCAACCGAGAACGGGCCACTAGGCTTCTACCAGACCTATCGACAGAGTATCGGCCTCGAACAACCGACATTCGCGGGCGGCGCGCTGTTCGGGGGCTACCGCGTCGGCCGCGGGAATTTTCAACCGTGGTACGGGGAAAGACAGACCGACGACGGCGGTGAGTTTCGAGCCGGCGTGACCGTGCCGCTGGCTCGCAATGTGAACATCGACGCCCGGCGTGCGCAGTTGTGGCGCACAAATTTGGACCGTCAATTGGCCGAACCGGAGATCAGGCTGCAACTCATC
>Ga0163153_10006710_pt1 | contig 12782 bp, 9 predicted proteins | sample OliLakLV19MP6IB1_FD_148629 | JGI IMG/M metagenome (GOLD analysis project Ga0163153, IMG submission 148629) | Freshwater microbial mat bacterial communities from Lake Vanda, McMurdo Dry Valleys, Antarctica - Oligotrophic Lake LV.19.MP6.IB-1 | ecosystem: Environmental > Aquatic > Freshwater > Lake... | reverse complement strand
GATCCAACCCGGCTGCACGCAACCACGCAAAAGAAAACCCAAGAAACCCCTGTCCAGTTAATTCTTGGACACTACACTAGAGTGGCCCAAGCGCGGCGACTCGACGGCGTGCCGTGGGCGGATGGCGTGAAAGCGTGGACGCTCGCCGGTTCGCAAGCGGCTTGGCCCGTGGGCATCGGCGAGGCCGCGAGTTTTCCGATGGTCGCCCTGGTGGAAGGCGGCCCCGACTTGCTCGCGGCTTTTGGATTCATCATGGCGGAGGAACGCCAGCACGATTGCGCGCCCGTGGCCATGCTGGGCGGATGCGCCCGGATTCATCCCGACGCCTTGCCACAGTTCACTGGCAAGCGCGTCCGCATTTTTCCGCACGTTGACGACACAGGCGACATCGCCGCAATCCGCTGGGCTGAACAACTCGCGGAAGCGGGCGCGACGGTGGATGCATTCAGCCTCGCCGGTCTGCGCCGCACGGACAGTGAACCAGTGAAAGACCTTTGCGACCTCGCCGCAATTCACGCCGATGATTTCGAGACCCACCGTTGCCTTTGGACACTTTTCCCATGAAAGAACGTTCCATCAAACTCAGCAATCAGCCCGGCCCATTTACGCCGAAAACAACACCCAAGGAAGGTGCCCGTTATGAAAACGGGTCTCCGGCAAGTGCGCGCTCCAACCCGTCCCATGAAGGCGGACTAGCTGTGCCAGAGTTCTATTTTGATAAAACCAAAGGTGACTATTGGCGCAAGACGCCGGGCGGGGAGTTCATCAAATGCCATGAGAAGTATTTGAAGCGGCATTGCCAGCGGGGTGGGATGAACGTCGTTTTCAAGCAAGGCGACGTTGGCTTGACGAATTTTGAAACAGCCATCTGCGACGTTCAGGACAACCAAGCCGTGGACCACGCATACCCCTTGCTGGCCATAAGGGAGGCGTCTTCACCACGGAAGACGGAAGGCGGATTCTGGTGCCACGCGGCCCGCGTCTGATTGTTCCGCAGGCTGGAGATTTTCCGAATTTTGCTGCTCTCATTTCTGAGCTTTTTGGCGACGTGCAACGCCCCTACCTGTTGGCGTGGCTAAAAGTAATGTTGGATGACCTCTACCGCCTCACGCCGTCGGCTTGGAGGCACCATCAATTCATTGCCCTGGTGGGAAAGCCCAACTGCGGCAAAAGCTTTTTCCAAGGTCTCATTTCGTTGTTGGTGGGCGGCAGAAGTGCGGACCCTTATCTGTCAATGGTTGGGAAATCCAATTTCAACGAAGAGATTGCCGAGAGTGAGCATCTGATGATGGAAGACAAACACGCCTTGCGTGATTCCAAGAGTCGCGCGGCCTTTGGCACGGCCATCAAGCAATTGACCGTCACTTCTCAGACAGCGATTCATGGTAAGGGAAAGAAGATGTTCTCGGCTCCCGCATTCCGTCGCCTTTCGTTCAGCGTCAATGAGGATGCAGACTACATCACCGCGTTGCCGATGCTCGACGACTCTATTGGTGACAAGGTGATGCTTTTCAAATGCGCGAAAGCCCACATGCTGCCGGAGTGGACCGAGAACAAAGCGCGGTTCAACCGTGAATTGCCCGCTTTCACTCATCACCTACTACACGAATTCAAGATTCCCGAGGCACTCCGCCATGACCGTTTCGGCGTGGTTCATTATCACAGCCCGGAAGTCGTGGAACTTCTTCAGCAATTCGAGCCGCACATCCGATTTCGGGAAGCACTGGACGGCACCTTGTTTAGAGACGGAGATGAGCCAGTCACCAGAAAGACCGCCGCTGAGATTCAAGCAGAGTTGATCAACGGCCCCTTCGGGCAATATGTGCGACCTCTGGTGAGCTATCCGACGGCCTGCGGGCAATTGCTGGCCAAATGTCAGAAGGAAGACCCGGAGCGTTTCAAGGATACCAAGTCCAAAGGCATTCGCCGTTGGACCAATCCTCGCGCCTCGCGCCGATAACTCCCCCAATGTTTAACCGGATACCCCAACACCCCTTTACTACCCAAAGCAAAAAGCTCCAAGCAAACCGCTGTTCTCACTCGGTTCTGTGATTTTCACCGTCTCCTACCCCTTGCGCTACCCTTTGCTACCCTTACCGCCTCGCAATGCCATGCGTTGGCGTGGCCTTTTCCGGGTATCCTACCCTTTGGAGTGCCCGCCAGCATTGGCCAAATCCATCAGGGGTAGCAGGGTAGTGAGGGTGGTGAGAGATTGCCCGCTTTGCTCTGGGAAACTTCCCTTGGCGGAGGCTCGCGACGATTTCAAGTTGCCCTCGTGAGCTTGGAAACTACTATCGCCCGCGAAACCGACATGCCGACACTGGACTTCAAAGGAAAATCATTCGTTTACGCGCATCACCTTTCCGTGCCGTTCCGGGAACTGGTGGTGGACGAAAGGAAGTCCCTGCCCGCGAACGGGCAGAAGCCGTCCCTGGGCGACAACCTGATTATTCACGGGGACAATCTCCACGCGCTGAAGGCGCTCCTGCCCGTGTACGCGGGCAAGGTGGATTGCATCTACATAGACCCACCCTACAACACCGGCAACGAGGGCTGGTGCTACAACGACAACGTGCGCAGCCCGCTCATGCGCGAGTGGCTCAAGAAATCCGCCAACCCGGTGGAGAAGGAAGACCTGGAGCGCCACGACAAATGGCTGGCGATGATGTGGCCCCGGCTCAAGCTGCTCCATGAATTGCTCGCGGAAGATGGCGCGATTTTCATTTCGATTGATGACAACGAAGTGCATCGGCTGCGTGGCGTGTTGGACGAGATTTTTGGCGAAGAAAACTTTGTCACGCAGATCGAATGGCAGAAGCGTTATACACGGAGCAACAACACCGATGGCTTCACGACCATGACGGAACACATGGTCACTTATCAAAGGTCGGGACTCTTCGCCCCGAACCTTTTCGCGCGGAATGAGGAAGCAGATGCGCGATATGAGAACCCGGACAAGGACGCGCGCGGTGCTTGGAAAGCAATTCCCTTTCTCAATCCCCTTTCGCCAAAGGAGCGACCAAACCTCGCCTACCCCATACGACAGCCGAATACTGGCGAAGAGTTGTTGCCTGACAAGAATGCTTGGCGCGCGTCCAAAGAAGCATTTGTGCAATTCACGAAAGACAAGCGTGTTTGGTGGGGAAGTGACGGGAAATCCCGAATTCCAAACATCAAAAACTTCCTCAGCGAAGTGCGTGAAGGAATGACTCCCATCAATTTTTGGGATCATCGTTTTGCCGGAAATACAGACAACGCAAACGCAGAGTTGAAACAGATTTTTGGCGACAAGGCATTTCCAACACCGAAACCGACGTTGCTAATTCGCCGTGTCCTTGAAACCGCAACCAACAAAGATTCCATCATCCTCGGTTCATTCGCAGGCAGCGGCACAACCGCGCACGCGGTTTTGGCAGCAAACAAGAGAGACGGCGGCAACCGCAAATTCATCCTCGTTGAAACGGAGGATTACGCCGACAAGCTCACCGCCGAGCGGGTGCGGCGTGTAATTCAGGGCTACAAGTTTGAAGGCACGCAGCGCGAGGAACTGCTCCGCGAGCCGTTGAACTGGACGAAATTTCAAAAGGCTGCCGAGTTGGTGGAAAAAGCCGAAAGCATCGAAAAATTTGAAGGCAGCCGCTTCGACAATGTAACGAAGAAGGTGGAAGACGGCGCGCTCGTCGTCACGGGCGAAAAGAAAATCACGGAGAAGACGGACGGGCTGGGCGGCAGCTTCACCTTCGCCACACTGGGGCCGGAGATGACGCTCGAAAAATTGCTCACGGATGGTTTGCCCGCTTTCGAGGCGCTGGCGAAATACGTTTTCTTCACCGCCACGGGCCGCACTCTGGGCGACGTGCCGAAACAGAAAAAGGATTCACTCGGCTTCATCGGCGAAACGGACGTGTACCGCGTCCACCTGCACTACCAACCGGAAAAGACTTGGCTACAAAGCAACGACGCGGCGCTCACGGAAAAACTGGTGGACGCCATGCTCGCCACGAACACAGGCAAGAAAAAGTTGCTGGTGTTCGCTGCCGCCAAGTTTATGAGCCAGCGCGAGCTTTCCCGGCAGGGCGTGGAATTTTGCCAGTTGCCCTACGCTATCCACCGCATTCTAGGAGATTGAACACATGGAGAGCGTTTACATTGAGACGACAGTGGTGAGCTACCTGGTGTCCCGTCCGAGTCGGGATGTCGTGGCGGCGGCACATCAGCAATTGACGCGCGATTGGTGGGAACGGCGGCGCTCGCAGTTTGCGTGTTTCATTTCAGATGTGGTTTTGGACGAGGCGCGAGACGGGGACGCGGCACAGGCGGCATTACGCCTGCAAGCATTGGCCGGGTTCCCCAAACTGGCGGCGACGCCCGAAGGCGAGCGGCTGGCGGGCGCGTTTCTGGCGGGTGTTCTGCCGCCCAAGGCAGCGGGCGACGCGGCGCATCTGGCCATCGCCGCCGTGGGCGGGGTGAATTATCTGCTGACGTGGAATTGCGCTCATCTGGCAAACGCGCAGCTTTTGGAGCGGCTGGAACTGATTGCGGCGGGGGCCGGCCACAAATTGCCCAGAGTTTGCACACCGGAAGAATTGATGGGACTATCAACGTATGAATGAAGATCCGATTGTAGCGGAAGTGCGGCGCGTGCGGGACGCACGGGCGCGTTGTTTCAATTACGACGTTCACGCCATCTTTGCCGACTTGATGAAGCGCGGTCAGGCGGAGGATTCATCCCATCCGCTGGTGCGTGATGCCGCCGAATGGACGGAATCACACGCTGGCGATTTGACGTTGCGTGAACTCCCAGAATCCAAGTGACGAACGCCGACGGTGTTTGAAAGCCAACATGAACGAATCCAAAGGCAAAGCGAAACCGGGCAAGGCCAGCAAGAGCGTTGAATCCCGCTTTGTGGAGGTGGCGAAGAAGGCCATGCGCAAGGCACAACACACGGCGGCGCTGGAAAACGCGCGCTTCGGCCTGCCGCTGATTGTGGCCCGCTAATCTGGCGGTTGCCCGGCCATGCAATTAAAGGATTACCAGACGGACGTTCTGGAGAGTTTGAGCCGGTATCTCGCGGCGCTCACCTCACGGCGCGAGGAAGCGGAGGAAGTTCTCGAATTTCAGCGCAGCAAAGGCCGCGAGGCGAAGCTGGCGGACTATTGCCGCGAGACTTGGGAGGCGCTGCATACGGCGAAGGCGCTTCCGTTGGCGAAGGAGGATGGCGAACTCATCGCCATGCAGTACGTGGCGCGGAAGGACGGGCTGGATCGTCCGGTGCCAAACATTTGCCTGAAAGTGCCGACAGGCGGCGGGAAGACGTTGCTCGGCACCATCGCCGTTGAACGAATCAGCGCGGAGTATTTCAGGAAGCAAACAGGCTTCGTGCTTTGGATTGTGCCATCGGAGGCGATTTATTCGCAGACGTGGAAAGCGTTCGCCAATCGCGAGCATCCGTATCGGCAGATGTTGGAACGCGCATCCGGCGGGCGCGTGCGGTTGCTGGAAAAGAGCGACAGCTTCACCCGGCAGGACGTGGAGCAACAGCTTTGCGTGATGCTGATGATGCTCCAAGCGGGCGCGGTGAAGAAGGAAAGCAAAGAGGCGCGCAAGATGTTTCAGGACAGCGGGAAGTTTCCAAGCTTCTTCCCGGAAGTGGACGACGCGATTGCGAACAAGGAACTTTTCCGACAGGTGCCGAATCTCGACGCCACGGACTTGAGCGAGGAAGGTTTTCGCATCGGCGGCCTGACGGTGAAGCAAAGTCTCGGCAACGTGCTCCGCCTGGTGCGTCCCCTGGTGCTGATTGATGAGGGACACAAGGCGTATTCCAACACGGCGCTGGAAACGATTGCAGGCTACAACCCTCGCTTCATCCTGGAGCTTTCCGCCACGCCCAACAGCGGCAAGGAATACGTGAGCAACGTGCTGGTGAACGTCACGGGGACAGCGCTGCAAAAGGAGCAGATGATCAAGCTGCCCATCAATCTGGACAACCAAGCCGGATCGGACTGGAAGCACACGCTTTCAGTGGCGAAGGACAAGCTGGACGCTTTGCAAAAGGACGCGGGCAAGGTCCGCAACAATGAAGGCCGGTACATCCGCCCGATTCTCTTGGTGCGAGTCGAGAACACAGGGAAAGACCAGCGCGACAAGACGACGATTCACGCGGAAGACGTGCGGGAATTCTTGGTGGAGAAGCTCGGCGCGCAGCCGGAAGAAATCAAAGTGAAGTCGGCGGAGTTGAACGAACTCGGCGACGAAAACCTTCTGTCTGAATTTTCCAAGGTCCGATTCATTATCACCAAGGACGCACTGCGCGAGGGTTGGGATTGTCCGTTTGCCTACGTGCTCGCCGTGCTGTCGAAAACGACGGCGGCAACCGCGCTCACGCAAATGGTGGGGCGCGTGTTGCGGCAGCCGGAAGCACGATTGACCGGCGTTTCGTCGCTGAATGAGTGCTACGTCTTTACCTTCGACCAAGAAGTACAGGCAGCCGTGGACAGCGTGCGGCGTGGATTGGAAGAGGAGGGCATGGGCGACCTTGCCGCCAACGTCCGAATATCCGGCAAAGGCAACACGGCGGCGGCACGACGGGAAACCATCCGGCGGCGCAAGGAATTCGCGGGTTTGAAGGTTTTTCTGCCCCGCGTCCTCTCGCGTCATTATGCAACGGGCGACTGGCGGCAATTCGATTACGAGCGCGACCTTCTGAGCCGTCTCGATTGGAGCCGGTTCAGCTACACGAATCGCGAAACAATCACGTCGGAAGAAAAGGTCGCCATCGAGCGGACGCTCGTACGCGTGAAAATTGAGGACTTGGGCAACGTGGATGATGAATTGCCGAGTTTGAAAACCTTCGACGACGATATTGAACCGGAATTGGATTCGCCCTCGCTGATACGCCTGTTGCTCGACGTGATTCCGAATCCGTGGCAAGGAGCGCGCATTTGGGAAGAAACATTGGCGGAGCTGCGTCGCCGGGAATTTTCGGAAGAGCGGATATTCGCGAACCGGCTTTTTCTGGTGAAAGCCATCCGCGAGAACTTGAAAGCCCAAGTTCATGCCGCGACGGAAATAGAATTTCGTCGGATGCTGGGAGAGAATGAACTTTGCTTCCGTCTCGAATCTTCAAATGACCCGAAGTTGAATTGGGAACTGGCGGAAACCCTGGAACTCGACGTGAGCGACGAAGACAAACTGCTGTCGCAAAAGAGTGGCGAACCGCTGGAAAAGAGTCTCTTCAAGCCGGTTTATCAGAAACAAGTGAACGGCTTGGAAAAGGTAATGGCTTGGTACCTCGACAGCGACAAAGCCGTTCACTGGTGGCACCGAATCGCCGTGCATCAGGACTGGCACTTGCAAGGGTGGCAGCGCAGCCGCGTCTTCCCCGATTTTCTCGCGTGCCTGCAAGATAACGGAGACGGCAGGGTTTCTTTCACTGTTCTCGAAACCAAGGGGCTCCATTTGAAGGGCAATGATGACACCGAATACAAGCGGCGGCTGTTTGAGCTTTTGACGCAGCACTCACAAACCACGCTGTCGGTCGGCGAGTTGAAACTTGGATTCCAGCAACAGGAGATGCGCTTTGAATTGGTGCTGGAAAACGATTGGAAGGAACGGCTGTCCGCAAGCTTGGTCGGTTGATGGTTTTCGAGTCGAATTGCCTGAATGCTACTCGTGTACACATTGTGGCAATCGAATTATACTTTGGGCCGGGAAAGTAAAATTTGAGATTTGCCACTGTGAGTGAGGCGACTCTGAGGGGAGGGATACAATCGGGGATACAATCCCCGAAAACGTAGTAAAAACTCATCGAAATCCACTGGCGGGAAGCGGTGTTGATGCTAAGTCAATTTTCGCGTTGTATCCCTCATTGTATACTCCGCGCACTTGTTCGCGCTAAAACCATCAAACAGGAGACAACTCCAGAAATCGGAACTCGTTGGCTGATAACGAAAACAGCTCGCGAGTGAAGAGGGGGAAAAGTGGAGAAAACTGCCTTCCAAAATTAAGAGTCAACTGCTCTACCAACTGAGCTACCGAGGCAACCGAAAGTTTGTCCAGGCGACCGTGCCTGCCTTGATTTTCCACTGCTGACTCACCGTTTCAACTCGACTGACGAAACAATGAACTCTGTCAAACGATTGAGCTGCCGGAAAACCGAAGGGCCAAGAGGGAAACAAATATCTTCCCTGATGGCAAATGGAAAAGTTTTCCTTTTGCTTTGCTGGTTTTGATCCGCGTGTCCCATCTGCCGCACCGCTCGTCTCTTGAACTGCGGCATTCAGTCACGGCGACGGACGGCCCCGGGCTGAAAACTCCTTGCCCCGTCCTGGCGGTTTGAAGACTCTCCGAATCGCAACGTCTGACTCCGATACTTTTTATGAACAAAGCACGCCTGTCATTTGCTCCGCTGCTCGTCGCCGCCGTCTGCGCGGCCGCTTCTCCTGTGTCCGCCCTTGCCCAGGACTGGATTTGGTCCAGTGGCAAGATCGGGGACAAGGATGTCCGTTTCTTCCGCAAAGAATTTCAGGTCAGCGCCGCGCCGACGAAGGCCGTGCTGGCCTTGGCGTGCGACAACAAGGCGACCATTTACCTCGATGGAAAGGTCGTCGGTGAGAATGACAGTTGGAGCGAGGCGACGGTGCTGGATCTCTTGAAGCAATTGAAAGCAGGCGATCACGTGCTCGCCGTGCGCGCGGAGAATGAAGGCGGTTCCGCAGGCCTGATCGCGAAGCTGGAAATCTCTTACGCCGGAGCCAAGAAAGAAGTCGTGCAGAGCGACGCGTCGTGGCTGGTTTCATCCAAGGAATCCGGAGACTGGGCGAAGCCAGGCGCGGAGCCGGCGGGGTTTGTCGCGGCGACGAGCCTGGGCAAGCACGGGATGCAGCCGTGGGGCGCGGTGCTCGCGGCGGTGGGTGCGGCGAAGGCGCCGAGCGCGGCGAAGAAGCCCGGCCAGGCCACGCCGGCGGAATCGCTCCAGGTGGCGCCGGGATTCAAGGCCGAACTTCTCCGCAGTGCGCAGCCGGGCGAAGGCTCGTGGGTTTCCATGACGGTCGATGACAAGGGCCGGCTCATCGTTTCGCCGCAGGGCAACGAGCCGATGCTGCGCCTCACGCTCGACCAGGCCGGCCAGATCGCAAAGGTGGAAAAGATCGAGCTGCCGGTGCGCGCCGCGATGGGTCTGCTCCACGCGATGAACAGCCTCTATGTGAACGGCACCGGTCCTGATGGCTATCATCTCTATCGCCTGACCGACACGAATGGCGACGATCAATACGACAAGTCCGAACTGATCAAGAAATGGAAGGGCGGCCCCGGCGAGCACGGCGCGCACGGCATCGTGCTCGGCGCGGACAAGAAGCTCTACATCGTGAATGGAAACTTCGTGGACGTGCCGGAGGACGTCATCGCCTCCAGCCCGCACAAGAACTATCGCGACGACCTCGTGCTGCCGCGCATGGAGGACGGCAATGGTTTCGGCGCAGGACGCAAGCCGCCCGGCGGCTACGTGGTGCGTCTCGATCCCGATGGGAAGAACGCGGAACTCTTCGCCTCCGGCCAGCGCAACACCTACGACATCGGCTTCAACGCGGACGGTGAGCTGTTCGGTTTCGACAGCGACATGGAGTGGGACTGGGGTTCGCCGTGGTATCGCCCGACGCGCATCTATCACATCGTCAGCGGCGGTGATCAGGGTTTTCGTGAAGGCTCGGCGAAGTGGCCGGAATATTATGCGGACAGCCTGCCCGCGACGGTGAACATCGGCGTCGGTTCGCCCACGGGCGTTCGCTTCGGCACGGGCGCGAAGTTCTCGGAGAAGTATCAGCGCGCCGCGTTCATCCTCGACTGGTCCTACGGACGCATCCTTGCGGTTCATCTGGCTCCGGACGGCGCGAGCTACAGCGGGACGTTTGAGAATTTCGTGGTCGGCAAGCCGCTGAACGTGACAGACGTGGAGGTCGGCAAGGATGGCGCGATGTATTTCACCATCGGCGGACGCGGGACGCAGGGCGGTCTCTATCGCGTCACTTACACCGGCAAGGAATCGACCCGGCCCGCGAAGGGTTCCGGCTCGGACAAGAAGTCGGATCAGGCGCGCGCGCTGCGCCGTCAGCTTGAGGCATTTCACGGCAGGCAGAGCGCGAAAGCCATCGACACGGCCTGGCCGCATCTGAACAGCGCGGATCGGTTTGTTCGTTATGCGGCGCGCATCGCGATTGAGAGCCAGCCGGTCAGCGAATGGCAGCAGCGCGCTCTCGACGAGACGAGAAAGCACGCGAGCCTCACGGCCTTGCTGGCCTTGGCGCGCTCGGGCGAAACGGATGTGCAGGTGAAGCTGCTGACGGCACTGGGACAGTTCCCGGCCGAGGAACTGAACGAGGCGGAGAAGCTCGATGCGCTGCGCGTGCTTGAAGTCTGTTTCTCGCGCATGGGCCGGCCGGAGAATGACGTCCCGCGCAATGTCGCCACCGCGCTCAACTCACTTTATCCCGCCAAGAGCTGGCCGTTGAACCATGAGCTGTCGCAGTTGCTCGTCTTCCTCGGCGCGGAAGATGTGGTGAAGAAGACGCTCGATCTCCGGGACGCCGCCGCGACGCAGGAGGAGCAGTTGCATTACATGGTCACGCTGCGAAACGTGAAGGGCGGCTGGTCGCTCGACGAGCGGAAGCGTTACCTGGCCTGGTTCCAGAACCGGCCCAAGACGGAGGATGGCGGCCCTACCTATCCGGGCGGTGCCAGTTATTTCATCAGCCGCAACACGAAGCATCCGGCGGAGACGGTCCAGTGGTTCAAGGACGTGGGCCGCGAATACGGCGACGGCGCGAGCTTGAACAACTTCATGAAGAACCTGCGCAAGGCTGCGGTCGGCATGCTCAGCGACAGCGAGAAGGTCGAGCTGGCGGCGTTCATCACGGATGCGCCCGCCGCCGTCGCCGCCAAGCCGAAGAAGACTTACAAGTTTGTCCGTGACTGGAAGATGGAAGACCTGACCGCGGACTTGGAACGCGCCGGCAAAGGCCGGAACTTCGAGAGCGGCCGCGAAGCCTTCACCGCCGCGCAATGTCTCCAATGCCATCGCTTCGGCAACGACGGCGGCGCCATCGGGCCGGATGTGACCGCCGTGGCCAGCCGGTTCAGCCGGGTGGATTTGCTCTCCTCGCTCATCGAGCCTTCCAAGGTGGTCAGCGAGCAGTATCAGAACCTCACCGTTGTCAAAAAAGATGGTGACGACGTGACGGGCCGGCTCGTGGAAGAGACGGACGCGAAGCTCGTGCTCGTGCCGAACCAGATCACCGGCGAAAAGGTCGAGGTGAAGAAGAGCGACGTGCAAAGCCGCACGGCGGCGAAGCTCTCGCCGATGCCGGAAGGTTTGCTGGGCATCCTCAGCAAGGACGACATTCTGGACCTGCTTGCCTACATCGAATCCGGCGGGAAAAAGGATCACCCGGCCTTCAAGCCATGATGGATGGTCCGGGGCGCGGTGTAGAATGCTTCATCTCCATCTGGAAATCCGCATTGAGAAATGTACAAGGAAAGAGGACGGAAGACCGGCACGAATGCGCTGCTCCTCCGTCCCGTGATGTTCCCATCGGATCGTGACGCGGCCTTACGCCGCCATTTTCTGCGCCGGATCACTCCACCCGCTGAAACCCGCCGTACCGATCGCGCGCACGCGAAACCAACACTTCGTGCCGCTCGTCAGCCCCACGGCTGTAGTGCCGACGCGTGTCGTCACCTCGATCTGGTTCCATGGTCCATTGGAGTTCGCGGCGCACTCCACGAAATAACTCCTGGCTCCACGCACCCCTTTCCAGCGCAACTTCACCGTGCCATCAATGTCTGCGGTCAAACCGCGCAGATATTGAGGCGGCGCCAGTTGGCCGATGGGCGCCGGGGGATTCGCGAGTTGAAAGCCCGCCAGTTGCATGGTGGCACCGTTGCCATTGGCCACGTTCTCCACGTAGTCGGCCAGTTGCACGGTCAGCTCATCCAGCGTGGTCACACTTTCGCGCAGGAGCGAGCGTTCCGTCTCCAGATTCTGCTCCATGACGGCGATGGTGGACAGCCGCGAATCCACGTTTAACGCTGCGGTGTTGTATGCCGTCAAAGGCGGATTCGGCGTGGCGAAAACGAGGACGTGATTTGCCATCAGACCGTTGATGACATGTGCGTGGGCGGCCTTTTGTTCCGGCGTCAGTTCGTTGAGACGCAATGCTATCTTGGCTTTTCCCATTTCAACTTTTCTTTCATTGGTGAACCTCCAGCCTCCTTTGATTGACGCCCCGTCGAACACTCGAAGGAACAAGCGGCAACCGTTTCAAAGACGCTGGTTAAACTCACCTGATTTTTCTACACCAGATCAACCGCCACATTCTCAAAGGGCATGAGTGGGAAAATGGAAAAGTTTCGGACCAAGGAATGTCCTGCGGCTGTCAGGAATGGTCGTTAGCGGCTTGCGTCCGAACAAGCGAACCGATCCTCGCGCTCGACATATAGCTGGGGCAGTCGCATCCATGACCGAAAGCGAACCGGGCGTGCAGAGTGAAAGAATCTCCCACCACGCCCTTGGTTGACCGGGACAGCGCTCCGAGGAGGGCAAGGCGTTTGGGTGTTCAGTCAGACGCAGGTGATTCTTTGCTTCGATTTGAGAAGTGGGCTTAACCCGGTTTGATGGACACCTTGGGGGTGGGGTGCGAAACTCAAAAGCACCCATGAACAAGAACCAGACCTCCAAGCCGGCCCCCACCGCCACCGCGGCCCCGCAGACCAAACGCTACGA
>Ga0163153_10006709_pt1 | contig 12784 bp, 10 predicted proteins | sample OliLakLV19MP6IB1_FD_148629 | JGI IMG/M metagenome (GOLD analysis project Ga0163153, IMG submission 148629) | Freshwater microbial mat bacterial communities from Lake Vanda, McMurdo Dry Valleys, Antarctica - Oligotrophic Lake LV.19.MP6.IB-1 | ecosystem: Environmental > Aquatic > Freshwater >... | reverse complement strand
GGTGTAGACAACATCTTCGCCTATCCCGGCGGCGCTTCGCAGGAGCTCCATCAGGCTTTGGCTCGGACCGATAAGATCCGCGTGATCCTTCCCCGCCACGAGCAGGGCGGCTCGTTTGCGGCTGAAGGTTACGCCCGTGCGACCGGCAAAGTCGGCGTGTGCATGGCGACCAGCGGCCCCGGCGCCACCAATCTGGTTTCGGCGATCGCAGACGCGTTCATGGACTCGATCCCGCTCGTGGCGATCACGGGCCAGGTCTATTCCAAGTTCATCGGAAAGATGGCGTTTCAGGAGACCGACTTCTATGGGATGACGCTCCCGATCGTGAAGCACTCCTACCTCGTGATGGATGCGCACGACCTGCCGCGCGTCTTCAAAGAGGCGTTCCACCTTGCCCGCAGCGGTCGCCCAGGTCCGGTTGTAATCGATATTCCGAAGGACGTGCAGCAGGCGAAATTCCAGCCCGTCTTTCCCGCCTCGGTTGAATTCCGCAGCACCTACGCGAACGCCACCCAGCACGCGACGGACGACCAATTGAAGAAACTGCTCTCGCTCATCAGCGAGGCCAAGCGCCCGGTCCTCTACGCTGGCGGCGGCATTATCTCTGCCGAAGCCCACCTGGAGCTGACAGCTTTTGCCCAGACCACCCACCTCCCCGTCGCGACGACCTTGATGGGCTTGGGCGCGTTCCCGGAAAGCGACGAGCTCTCGATGCAGTGGTTCGGCATGCATGGCTCCGCCTACGGTAATTGGGCGGTGGACGAGGCGGATCTGCTGATCGCCGTGGGCGCGCGTTTCGACGACCGCATCACGGGCGACACGAATCGATTCGCGACGCAGGCCAAGATCGTCCACATCGACATCGACGCGTCCGAGCACAACAAGAACAAGCGCGTGCTCCTGCCGATCGTCAGCGACGTGAAATACGCGCTAACCCGGCTCAACGAGTTGGCGCAGGTCCACAAATTCACTCCGCCCGACAACGATGCGTGGCACACGCAGATCGCGAAGTGGAAACGCGAGCACCCGTTCAGTTACGAAGAGAGCAAACACATCGTACCGCAGGAAGCGGTGAAGGTGCTGTACGAGCTCACCAAGGGCGATGCGATCATCACTACCGGCGTGGGCCAGCACCAGATGTGGGCCGCCCAGTTCTACCGTTTCAACGAACCGCGTCGTTTCATCAGCTCCCTGGGGCTCGGCGCGATGGGCTTCGGCTATCCCGCCGCACTCGGCGCCAAGGTCGCGTGTCCCGACAAGCAAGTCATCGATATCGATGGCGACGGCTCGTTCGTCATGAACGTGCAGGAGCTGGCCACAGCGAAGATCGAGAACATCGCCGCCAAGGCGATGATCCTGAACAACCAGCACCTCGGCATGGTGGTGCAGTGGGAAGACCGCTTCTATGGCAGCGTTCGCGGCAACACCATTCTCGGCGATGAAAGCAACGTCGGTAGCCCCGAGAACCTCGGCGGCCTTTATCCGGACTTCGTCAAGGTCGCCGAAGGCTTTGGCGTCAAAGGCCGCCGCGTGCACCTGAAGAGCGAATTGCGCGCCGCGATTCAGGAGATGCTGGATCACGACGGTCCGTTCGTTCTCGACGTGATTGTCCCCTACACCGAGCACGTGTTGCCGATGATTCCCGCCGGCAAGTCGGTGAAGGAAATGCTCCTGAAATAAACCGTCTCCCGGCGTAACGCCCAGACGGATACAAAGCGGACGGCCGGCCAGGCCCGTCCGCTTTTTTGTGGCGCGAAGCGAAGGTGTGATACCAGCGACTGATGTGATTTTGACTTTGCCGCGCGGTCGAACGTAGGGCCCGAGCTCGCTCGTGGCTGATTCGTTTTCGCCCGAACTTTCAGGCCACGACCAAGGTCAGCCCTACCCTCGGAAAAGTCCAAATCTCTTCGGAGAGTGGTATCACTTCTCGGTCATCTCGTAGACGCCGGCCCACGTGGGCAGCGGCGGCTCTGCCTGGTAGTGCCGGGCAATCCCTTCGTAGACGAGGGACGGATTGGTTTTCACCCCGGGCGTTTTGCCGGGCTGGTTGGGCTCCAGTTGGGCACTTCGCGCGAAGCACGCCATGGCTGAGTCCCAGTCACGGGCATGGTAGCAAGCGAGGCCCTTCGCAAAGATCTCCCGGCACTCGAGCGCAGTCGGTGCCAGCGACTCGCGCAGGCCCATGATTTCATAGATCGGCACGGCCTGCGACCGTCCCATCACTTTGATTTGCCCGAGCGAACGGAAAACCACGCGATCACCTCCGTGTTGTTCACACGCGAGTTTGGTCGACTGCGTCACCATCGTGTAAGCCCCCCAGCTCTTTGACCCCGACTCCATTCGGGCCGCAAGGTTCACGTTATCTCCCATCATGGTGTAATTGAAACGAGTCCGGCTGCCCATGTTGCCGATCATGCACTCGCCCGTGTTCAGCCCGATCCGGGACTGCATCTGCGCAACAATGTCCGGCCACTTGCCCCCTTCCGCTTTCCACTTTTCCCGGAGCTCACCCAACTTTTGATGCACGAGTTGCGTGGCGACACACGCGCGGTAGGCGTGGTCCGGCAACGGAATCGGCGCACCAAACATCGCGACCACCGCGTCGCCGATGTACTTGTCCAACGTTCCTCCTTGGGCCTGCACAATATCCGTACACGCGGTCAGGTACTCGTTCATCAGCTCCACGAGCCGGCCTGATCCGAGTTTTTCCGAAAAGCTCGAGAACCCCTGAATGTCGGAAAAGTACGCCGTGATTTCAGCATCGTGACCGCCGAGCTGCGGATCCTCTCCCGAGTCGATCATGCGCTCGACCAGCTGCGGCGACACGTAAGCGCCGAACATTCCCTTGATCCGCCCCTTGGCCTTCTGCGCGCTGATCAACTGCCAACCGACGCCCACGAAGCTCGTGGTCAACGCTGCCCCCAGCGGGGCCGTGAACGGCAACACCATGCTGCTCGCGTCGAACCATTGAAAAACCAAGGCCGCATAAGCCGCCAGGCTGACCAGCGGGAGCGCGATCCAGATCAGAGTACGCGCTGCGCCCCACACCGTCAGCCCCGCGACGAGGACGGTGAGCGCAAAAACGATGCCGTCGTTCGCCCAGCTAGGAAAGCGCTGTAGGTAAGAACCCGATACAATGGTTTTCAGCAGATTGCCGTGCAGTCCCACCTTGGGCACCGGGAACGGATCGAGCGACGTCGGCGCGACATCCTGCAAAAGCGGGTCGACCGGCCCCACCAGCGCCACCGCGCCTTTGAACTCATCCTGCGCAAAATATTCCTGCGCGGCGCGGCGCTCGTCCGCGACGTCCGATTTCAACATGTCGGCATACTCGTACACCTCGGCGAACTCGATGTGCACCACCTGGGGAGAGCGCCAGCGCGTGAACCAGTTTACCTCGAGCATTTGCTGATCCTGCAGCGGCATCACGGCATGCACGGTCCCGTCTTTCTTCAGAAATTCGATCTGATCGCGCTGCACCCGCAGGCCGTCTACCGGGAGGCCCCAGTAAATCCGCGCGAGCTGCACGGCGATGTGGAAGTAAGTCGTCTTCTGATTGCTCGGCGCCCACGCCGGAACGCGGCGCGTTCCCCCTTCGAGGGTGTCGATCAAACCGATCGCGACCGGCGGGGAGAACGGCTGACGCTTGTCGGGATCAATGCTCGTTTCAAACGACGGCAATTCCGGCGGCTCCAACGTCTCCAGTGGACGCCGGTTTTTTGCCACCATCGGAAGTTCCCGTTGCGTGACGACATCGTTGATATCCAGGAACTGGTGCCCGCCATACCCCGCCGCTAACACGACGGGCGGTTCCTTGCGCAGGAAACGGCCAAACTCGGCGTTGCCGAGGACGAGCTTTTTTCGGTCAACCGACTGCGCGAGACCCGCGTCCGAAAAGACAAGATCGAAGGCGACCAACTTCACTTTTGCCTCGGTGAGCAACGCCTCGGCGACGCGAGCGTAGATCTCCCGGCTCCACGGCATCCCGCCAATCGCGCTCAGGGACAGGGAGTCGATGTTCACGTGGACAATCTTCACCGGCGATTCCCGCTCGCCCCGATATTGGAACCTCCAGTCGAGCGACTTGTTTTCGAGAAACGTCAGCGCGCCGACGTGCCCCAAGAGGCACCACCCCGCCGGAATCAAGAGGAGCAGAAGCCAGCGCAGGTGGAGAAAAGAAAACACCTTCGGGCTGGGGCGCATCGCAAGCAGACTAGGTTTCGACCCTCACGAACGAAAGCGAAAATCAGTCATAATACCAACGTCCCTTGATATTTGGAGTGTCATTGCGAGAAGCGGAGCGACGAAGCAATCGAGCTGGATCACCACGGCGCGCTTCGCGCACCTTGTGATGACAATCGTCTACATTATACGGGCGATTGGTGTAATAGCTCCCGGCCGCCGCCGGCGACATCCGTTTCCGCTCGGACAGGCGGTGCGATCTCGCCCGAACTCCGACCCGAGAATCGCGTTCCGCGGGTGAGTTCGAGATCAACGCTCGCCGCTCAGTGGCGTGGTGCGAGGAGCTGGCTGAATGCGCGGCGGAGGACTGATGGGGCCCGCAGCCGGCGTCGGTGCGAACGCCGTGTCCGTCGTCGCCGAAATCAAACGTTGGGCCGCTTGCGCCATTTGTCCCGCCGTCACCTGGCCCATCGCCACGGCTGACGGCGCGCGGGGTACATTTGCCATGGAAAACTGACCGCCCGCATTCCGCGACACCGTGACATTCAGCACAATTTCCTGCCCGGTCCGAACGGGCACCTCAGGACTACCCGCAAATGCCCCCGCACCCGCGGGACCCGTGGGCGGTCCCTGCTGGAACCGGACGTCGCCCTCCAACGTGGTCAGCGAAAATTCAACCGGCTGAGGAATGGCTCCGAACGCCTGGCCGGCCGCAATCGGCCGAAACACGATGCGAAAAGTTGTGCCGCGAATTCCGGCCGCACCTACCGGAGTCACAATCGTATAGGTGGAACCTTCGGCGTGCTTCAGCTTTTTCACGTTGCCTACCAACTCGCCGCGATTCAACGCGAGACGCGTTCGCGAGCGTGACGGTTCTTCCGCCATCTCCGCCACGCGCACCGTGTTGGCGAATGGATCCTGTAGGAACTCCTCGATGATCAACTCCGTGTCCGAACCCAGCTGAGTTGTCGCCCCATTGGAAAAAACGAGAACGATGCTCGAATCTTTTCCAGTGATAATCTTCGCCGTCTGCGGGACGCGATCATCCGCCTTAACGGCGGTCGTCTGACCATTCACGGTCATCTGCACCGTTCCCGCCACCCGAGCGGCTAAGACCCGTTCCGCCCCGCCGGCAATCGGGGAAGTTCCCGGCGATTGCGCGCGCAGCGAAATTAAGGCAAAGGCCGCACCCAGGAATAACCAGGAGAGAAATCGGTTGTGCATGGAAAAAGGCCTCATGGCACCGTCGCACCAGCGGCCAAACTCTGGCGCAAGCTTATTGCTTCACGGCAGTTTGGGTCAAGGCGCAAACAGAGCTCCAGCGCCCCCGCCGCCAGCGCCCGCTGGCTCGGGTTGCGACTGAGATGCTCCGCGTAATAAAACCAAACGCGGGCGTTCGCCGGAGCAAGCGCGAGGGCTCGCGCGAAGTCATCGCCAGCTTCCACCCAACGACCTTGCAGGTTCCTCGCGAGTCCGCGCTGTAACCAAAACTCGAATACCTCGGCCGAACACCCGAGCGCGCGGTCGGCCGCAAGCTCCGCCGCCCGTCCGAGGGCCTCGCCGGGCTCGTCTTTCGTCGTCGCCAGCAACATCGTGGCGTCGGCCAGATCCGACCAGATGGAGCCGTTGCGAGCAGACCAAGTCCCAGCCCGGCGCAATTGGTCCTGCACGGCTTCGATCTCGGCAGGCTCGGGTGAGGCCATGCGCGCGAGTCGATCCAGCGTGGCGCGTGCGTCCGTGCGCCAGCCTTCAGCCCAGTGGTGCACCACCAACCCTACGCCCACCGTCAACAGGGCCGCAGCGGCCACCCCAGGAACGAAACGCGGAGTGGGACGTCCCGGCCGTTTCTCATCGTGATCACGATCGCCCCGATTCAGGGCGAGTCCGGCGAGGGTCGAGAAGGCCAGGCCCAGCGCGGGCAACTTAAGATGAAAATCCACCACCAACTGCAGCGCGAACGCGAGCAGACCCAAAGCCAGGCCACCGCGGAACGCCGGACTATCCGTCCAGTCGTGGCCCCAGCGGGTTTTCGCGAGTACCTCGGCGCGTGGCCGACGCCGCATCGTTAGCACCACCCCCGCCCCGAGCAACCCCATGCCGATCAGTCCATAGTCACTGAGGGTATTCAGATAATCGTTATGGGCCCACTCGGGCCGGTCGCTGAATCCGGCCGGGCGATGAAACTCGAACCCCGTCTCAAAGCTCCCCGCTCCGGATCCCAAAACCGGGTTGGCCCGAAAAAGCTCCCAAGCCCCCCACCACAGGATGGGACGACTCCGCTCGCCGGAATCCTGCACGAGGCGGCCGAGCCGCTCTCGCGCCGGCGGCGCCGCAAAATAAATTACGCTTCCCGTGACGAGGACGGCCACCGTCACCCCCGAGGCCCTCCGCAGTCGTCGCCGCCAACCATCGTTGCGCAAAAGCAGCGGCGCCAGGATGACAGCTGTCGCCAATGCGATCCAAGCGCCCCGACTGATCGTCAACGCCAAGCCAACTCCGAGCACCGCCGTCACCCAGCCCCAGCCGACGCGCTCGACCGCGCTCCCGCCGCGGCGGGCGGTCAACGCCGCCGTCGCCGGGAGCAAGAGCAGCAGTAAACCGGCAAAACTATTGGGCGCCCCGAAGGGCCCGCTGGAGCGGCGGCGAAACTGTTCCACCTGGACCTCGCCGAGCATCAGCCACGCGGGATTGACGAAGCGCTGATAACACGCGATCGCCACCCCACCGACGGCGATCAGCGCCAACGCGATGAAGACCAGCTGCCGCGGTCTCGGCGTTCGCAGCCCGTTCGCCGTCACGCCGAAAATCACTGCGAGCTGCAGCCATTTCGCCCAGTCAAACCATCCCAGCCACGGCACGGGTGAAATCCAAATCGCGCTGGCGGCCGCATACCCGACAAAAGGCCAAAGCCAAAGCCCGGCCACCTGCGCCCCCGGCGCTCGCGAGGTCTCGGCGACCGGACCAATGGGTCCGCGCCGCGCGAGTGCACATCGGATCAAGCACACCACCCCGAGAGCAGTGGTGAGACCTATGCTGACCGCCATCACCGAGGCGGGATAACCGCCGAGCGCAAACGTGCTCCACGCTAGATTGGCCGACAACAAAACCGCCAGGACCCACTCTCCCACCGGGGCGCGCGGCCGAGACTCGCGGCGGTGGAAATCAAGGTTCATCCGAAATCACCCAGAAGAAGTAACCACTGATGAGCACTAATTAACACGGATGAAACCGATCCAGGCCGGTGGCATAGAACTTTCTGTTCACCAATCGGGTGAACGGCATCCAACGCACAACTCTGTTTGGATCAGTGATCATCAGTGAAAATCAATGGTTCAACTGCGTTTTTGGGGTTCATCCAGGCGAAGCGAAAACGAATTCATCGACGCGTTCACCCTTCGGAACAAGGGGAAAAGCCCACCTCGGAGCAGCGGCCGCTGGCCCCAAAAAAAACGGCGCCACCGCGAGGGTAACGCCGGATATGGCCAAATCCTTGGAAAGGACTTAGCTCGTCGGCACCGTCTGGATCGTTTTGATAATCCGGCCTGCGACCAAATACGGGTCGGCGGCGGAGTTTGGACGGCGATCCTCGAGGTAACCCTTGTAACCGCTGTTCATGAAGCTGTGCGGAACGCGGATCGAGGCGCCACGGTCGGCCAAGCCGTACGTGAACTTGTCGATCGATTGCGTCTCGTGGAGACCCGTGAGGCGCAGGTGATTTTCGGGACCGTACACGGCAACATGTTCGTCCATGTGCTTGGCGAAAGCCGCCATCAGCTTCTCGAAGTAATCCTTCCCGCCGACGTCGCGCAAATGCTTGGTCGAGAAATTGGCGTGCATTCCGGAGCCATTCCAATCGAGCGGCTGGTCGAAGTCGCCGCGGATTGGCTTGCAACGCCATTCAACGTCGATCTCGAAAGCCTCGCATAGGCGGGACAAGAGGTAACGAGCGACCCACATCTGGTCAGCCGCACGCTTCGACCCCTTGCCGAAGATCTGGAACTCCCACTGGCCCTTGGCGACTTCCGCGTTGATGCCTTCGATGTTGATTCCGGCATCAAGACAGATGTCGATGTGCTTCTCGACGATTTCGCGGGCAACCGAACCGACGTTCTTGTAACCGACGCCGGTGTAGTACGGCCCCTGCGGGGAGGGGAAGCCAGCGGGCGGGAACCCAAGCGGCGCGCCATCTTGATAGAAAAAGTACTCCTGTTCGAAACCGAACCACGTCTCCGCATCATCGGGAATGGTCGCGCGAGAGTTGGAGGGGTGCGGAGTCTTGCCGTCTGGCATCATGACTTCGCACATGACCAGCGCGCCGTTCAAGCGGGTGCTGTCCGGGAATACCGCGACCGGCATCAGGACGCAGTCCGAGCTTTTACCTTCGGCCTGTTTCGTCGAGCTACCGTCGAAGCCCCAGTTGGACAGTTCGTCGAGCTTCGGAAAGCTGGCAAACTCTTTGATCTGCGTCTTGCTGCGCAAGTTGGCTAGCGGCTGATAGCCGTCGAGCCAGATGTATTCCAGTTTGTATTTGGCCATAATGAAGAAGGAGACAGGGTTTCTGTGGGATTTTTAGGCAGGCGGGCGAGGGTTTTCCGCCACCCAAGTGGAGGAAAAGTTCTCGATGGAAGTCAGCAACTCATGTGCCAGTGGCAATCAGAAGTTTCATTCATGACACTTTTCTCATGCACAAAATGAATTCGTGCAGAACGCCTCTCCACGCGGTGCTTGCCACGCCGAATGTAGGCGCGAACAGTCCAATTTCTCTGATGCATCAAATGAAGGATACCGCCCGGGCAACCGTACGGATCGGGTTCGACGGTCGAGTCCATAAAACCTTTCGCGGCCACTTTGCCCGAGAACGCTTTGAGCATGAGGTGCGGGTGCTGCGCTATATGGAGGAGCGAGGCTGCACGTTCGTGCCGCGCTTGATCGAGGTCGAACCGGAGAACCTGAAAATCGTGACCACCAACTGCGGCGGCCGCGTGGACCAATTGAACCCGGAGCGGCAGATCCAGATCTTCGCGGAACTTGAGCAATTCGGGGTGCGGCATGAGGACCGCGAGCTGCGCAATATCACTTACCGGATTTCAGACGGACGCTTCTGTGTGATCGATTTTGAATTCGCCACGATCCTTGACGACGGCACCGGCAAACCCGTCTCGCTGAAACCGAACCTCACGACCTGACCCCGTGGAATCTTCTCCCGCTCATCCTGCGGTACCTCCCGCAACTCCCAGCGTTCATTGGGCTGGTCTGACGCACATTGGAAAAGTGCGAACCAACAATGAAGACGTTTTTCTCGCCTTGGCTGTCGATGGCCGGGAAGTCCGCTATCTGGGAAAAACGGGGCACTCCTCCCTTGCGGAAACCGACTTTGTATTCGCAGTCAGCGATGGCATGGGCGGAGCCAAGTCGGGTGAGTTCGCCAGCCGCATCATGGTGGATCGCATCATGCGGCTATTTCCCCGGGCCTTTCGCTTGGCCGCGGCCGGAATGGGCACCGGCTTCAACGATCTGCTGATCGAGTTGATCAGCTCCATTCACCACGACCTGCTCAAGCTCGGCTACTCGTACGAAGAATGCGCCGGCATGGGCGCGACCCTGAGTCTCTGCTGGCTGCGTCCGGAGTGGCTCTACTTTGCTCATCTGGGCGACAGTCGGATTTACTACCTGCCAGTCGACGGTCCGCTCGCGCAGGTCACGCACGATCACAGTCATGTCGGCTGGTTGCGCCGCCAGGGAAAAATCAACGAGCGCGAAGCGCGCACGCACCCTCGGCGCAACGCGCTCCAACAAGCGCTGGGCGCCGGCCACCAGTTCATCGATCCCCACATTGGCGCGATCGCGCATCGCCCCGGCGATCGGTTTCTCATTTGCTCCGATGGTTTGGTGGACGGCCTGTGGGACCGGCAAATTGAGGAACTCCTCCGGTCGGCATCGCCCGGCAGCCTGGAGGATAATTTCGCCAAACGGCTGGTGGAGGAATCGGTGCAGGCCTCCGGGCGCGACAACACGACCGCAGTCGTAATCGAAATCTTGCCGCCGGCACCTCCGCCGAGCAGTCAGGGCGCATGACGTCATGAGGACCCGGCTGTTCGTTTACGGGACGCTCAAGCGCGGCTGCAGTAATCACCCGCAGATGGCCGGCGCGCATTTTCTCGGCTTGGCGCGAACCCCGCCGGGTTACCGACTGTATGATGTGGGCGGCTACCCCGCGCTGGTGGCCACGCCCGACGATACCAGCGGCGTGGTCGGAGAGGTATGGTCCGTCGACGCCGAGGGGTTGGCTCGGCTCGACCGTTTCGAAGGCGTTCACGAGGGGCTCTATCGACGGGAAACCATCACTCTCCTGCCCCCGTTCGCCCAACGTCCGATCGATATCTACGTGTCGGCGCTGCCAGTCGTCGGCCGGACGGACCTCGGGTCCGAATGGATGGAGTGATTAACCTCAAATTCCGCAGCAGAAGTAACCACTGATGAGCACTAATTAACACTGATCAAATAGATCCAAATCGATGACATGGGACTTCCCGTTCACTTATCGGGTGAACGGCATCCACTTCGCAACTCTGATTGCATCAGTGGCGATCAGTGAAAATCAGTGGTTCAACTGCGTTTTTTTGGTTCGCAGCGACGCGTGTGATTTTGACTTTGGCGCGGCAGCGCCGGTAGGGCCCGACCTTGGTCGTGGCCTGAACGGTGGGGCGAAAAAGAATCGGCCACGAGCGAGCTCGGGCCCTACGGCCGATGTCGCCTAAAGTCACAATCACATCAGCTGCTGGTATAACGAGGGCGGTTAAGGATAACCCGCCCTCTACCTGCTACTTCTTCAATACTCGCCGCGGGACGCGCTGAACGCGGACAAACTTGGCGCGAAAGAGCTCTTCGAGCTTGTCCCGAACGCCGGCCGGAATGCGTTCGACCAACGAATCCAGCGACGGCAGCGGCTGCACCTCATCGCTCACCTCCGGCGCCTCTGCGGGTTTCGCCGGCGTGACGATCTCCCCGCGTTCCTGCGCGTCGGCGAGAAAGGCGGTCTCTGACGCTTCGTCGGGCCAGTTCGGCGGCTCCGGCTCATCCGCGACCACCCCACCACCGACGGATGCTTCGGGTTCGGAACTTCCCGCTGGTTCTTCCTTTGGCACCGACTTCGCGATGACGGGCCGGACCGCCGACACCGTCTGCACCGCCGGCACGTGAACGTCCGCCTTGGCCGCCGCGAGTACGCGCGCATCCAGATCCGCCTGGGTCGCGAGTCGATCTATCAGCCCGCGCTCGAGCTGATCAATCAGTTCTTTTTTTTTTCGTCTCCGGCCCCCGGCGCGGCCGGAGCCGCCTCAGCGAGCGCAGCGAGCTCTTTGATAAGACTGTCGATCGCCCGCGCCCGACTCGCCTCCACTGCCTTCAAGAGCGTCACCTCAAAATTGATTTTTTCCGCCAGACCAAGCTTAACGCTGCCCTCGCCTTCGCGCAGGCCATCCAGCATGCGCGTGATCTGCTCCGTTGTCATCGTCGCGCCGCCGAGCTGTTCGGTCTTGCCGCCTTGCGTAATGGAGTCGAGCAGGGCCGTGCGAACCAATGCCTGGAGATCGATCAGCAAGCGCACGAGATCGCGCCCGGCAGCGTCACATTCATCGACAATCGCGACGATTCGCCGGTGGTCCGCCGTGGCCAGCGCTCCGGCAAGTTCGCTGATCGTCTCGCCTGCGACCAATCCATAAACGTCCAAAACATCCGGTTCGGAAATCTCCACGCCGCAAAACGAAATCATCTGATCGAAAATCGACTGCGCGTCGCGCATGCCGCCATCGGCCAAGCGCGCGATACACGCGAGCGCGCTATCGCTCACCTTGATTTTTTCATCCACTGCGATCCGTTTCAGCCGCTCGATGATCAGTTCCGGAGGAATCGGCTTCAGATCAAAACGCTGACACCGCGAAATGATCGTCGGCAGCACCTTCTGCGGGTCCGTGGTCGCAAACACGAACTTCACGTGGGCCGGCGGCTCCTCGAGCGTCTTCAGCAGCGCGTTGAACGCGGCCGCGGAAAGCATGTGCACCTCGTCAATGATGTAGATCTTGAACTTCCCTTGCGCCGGCGCGTACCGCACGGTCTCGCGGAGATCGCGGACCTGATCGACGCCGTTGTTGGAAGCACCGTCGATCTCGATCACGTCCAGATGCGAGCCCTCGGCGATGGCTTTACAGGCGGGATCGTTGACGTCGAAGTTCGCATTGGGCCCATCCGTGCAGTTCAACGCCTTGGCAAAAATGCGCGCGGTCGATGTCTTGCCCGTGCCCCGAGGGCCGACGAACAGGTAAGCGTGCGCGATCCGCTGACGCGTGATCGCATTCCGCAACGTACGCACCACGTGATCCTGACCGACAAGGTCATCAAACGTCTGCGGCCGCCATTTGCGCGCGATGACTTGGTAGGTGGAAGACAAAGGTAAGCTTAAAAAGAGGGTTGAACCTGCGCCGCTGACGAGGGCCGCCCCCCAGCGAGTCGGGGAACGCTCATCTTTCAATCTTCAACTTTCAACATCGCCGAGTCTGGCGGAGAAAAAAAGTGGCCAGGCACTCCACGGCACTAGGAGAACGTC
>Ga0163153_10006708_pt1 | contig 12785 bp, 13 predicted proteins | sample OliLakLV19MP6IB1_FD_148629 | JGI IMG/M metagenome (GOLD analysis project Ga0163153, IMG submission 148629) | Freshwater microbial mat bacterial communities from Lake Vanda, McMurdo Dry Valleys, Antarctica - Oligotrophic Lake LV.19.MP6.IB-1 | ecosystem: Environmental > Aquatic > Freshwater >... | reverse complement strand
CCACGACCCCCAAAGGAACCGCCACCCACGCCCAGTCCAAACGAAACTCTCGGGCTGCGGCGGAGCGACCATTCCGCCGTCCTGCCCTCGGCGGATTCGCCGATGACGGCAGGCTTGCCCAGGTCCGCCAACGCCTGGTCGTAGGTGTAAGTGCCCACCCGCTCGCTCCAATTGACGGTCTTCGGGTTCGGCTTGGCGGATTTCGAGTTGGAAGCGCAGCCCGCCAGAACCAAGGTTGCTGCGAGCATTGCGAGAAAAAGTGTTTTCATAGTGCTTCGGCGAACAGACTAGTGCAGGGTTCTGCGCCTGTCGATTCGCGGGACAGCAAAGAACATGCAAAAGCTGGAAATGGCTATTGACTTGGGTTTCGCGTTTGTTAGTTTCACCGCTCCTTAATTTTAGGTCTTAAATGAAAACGTATCTGCCGAAAGTAAATCTGGACCAGCGCAAATGGCACGTCATCGATGCCGACGGCGCTGTGTTGGGCCGCCTCGCCGTCCAGGTCGCTGACATCATCCGGGGTAAGAACAAGCCTGTTTACACTGCGCACCTTGATGCCGGCGATTTTGTCGTCGTCGTCAATGCCGAGAAGGTCAAGCTCACCGGCACCAAAGAGACCGACAAGGAATACATGAGCTACTCCGGCTGGAGAGGTGGCGAGAAGCGCCGCACCGTCGAGCAGGTTCGCGCCAAGCAGCCTGAAGACCTCATCACGCACGCCGTTCGTGGCATGGTTCCGAAGAACCGCCTCGGCCGCGTCCTGATGACCAAGCTGAAAGTTTTCAAAGGTCCTAACCACCCGCACGCCGCACAGCAGCCCGCTCCGCTCAAGGCTGCGAACTAATTTCAACCCACCGCCAACTTCTACTGACCCATGGCAGCATCGAAAGTCACCGAGTTCGTCGCCACCGGCCGTCGCAAGACAGCCGTGGCCCGTGTCCGCCTCGCTTCCGGCACCGGCAAGATCAAGATCAACGGCCGGACGCTGGAAAACTATTTCCCGACCGAGGTTCTCCGCGGCCAGGTCAACCAGCCGTTCAACACCTCGCAGACCTCGAACAAGTTCGACACCCGCGTCAATGTCGCCGGTGGCGGTCCTGCCGGTCAGGCTGGCGCGGTGCGTCACGGGATTTCCCGCGCGCTGCTGCTCGCTGACGCGAATCTCCGCCCGGCCTTGAAGGCGGACGGCCTGCTCACCCGCGACTCCCGTATGAAAGAACGTAAGAAGTACGGCCAGCCGGGTGCGCGCAAACGCTTCCAGTTCTCCAAGCGTTAATCCGAAATTGCTCTTCTCAACCCCGCTGGCTTGTCCGGCGGGGTTTTTTCTTTGCAGCCGTGCGCGTCGGTGCCAAGAGTCCGTGGCCTGGCCATGGTTCAATGAAACGCTGCTCAGTCTCAGTGTGGGCCAGAAACATTTGCCAAACATCATGAAGAAAGTCGCCATCGTCGGAGCGTCGGGATACTCGGGTGAAGAACTCGTCCGCCTCCTGTTGAATCATCCGCACGTCGAGCTCTCCGCCGTCACGTCGCGCCAGAACGCGGGCCAGACCGTCGCCCAGATCTTCCCACGCTTCGCGAGTCATCCAAAGTCGAAAACGCTTCGCTTCACCGAGCCTAATGCCGAAGTTCTGTCGAAGCAGGCGGACGTTGTCTTCCTCGCGCTGCCGCACGGCGTCGCCGCTGAGTTCGCCGTGCCGTTGAACCAGGCCGGCTGCGTGGTCATCGACTTGAGCGCCGACTTCCGCCTCAAGAGCGCCGAGATTTACAAGGAATTCTACGCGCATGATCATCCCGCGCCGGAGCTGTTGAAGAAGTCCGTCTATGGCCTGCCGGAAGTGTATCGCGACCAAATCAAGGACGCGCTGCTCATCGCGTCGCCGGGCTGTTATCCAACGAGCATCCTGCTTCCGACGCTGCCGCTGATTCGCGCGAAGCTGATTCATCCGAACAGCATCATCGCCGATTCCATGAGCGGCGTGAGCGGCGCAGGGCGCAAGGCCGAGGTCGATTACCTCTTCTGCGAGTGCAACGAAAGCGTCCGGACGTATGGCGTGCCGAAGCACCGGCATCTCTCGGAGATCGAAGAACAGATGTCCTTCGCCGCCGGGAGCAAGGTGACCATTCAGTTCACGCCGCATCTCATCCCTGTCAATCGTGGCATCCTGACCACGCTGTATCTGGCGCCGACCGAACATTTCAACGACGCACCTTCCACGGCGGCGTTCGCGGAGAAGATTGCGGCGTGCTATCAGGCAGCGTATGCGAACGAACCCTTCGTCCGGCTGCTGGAAGGCCGTGCGCTGCCGGACACGAAGAATGTTGTGGGCACCAACGTCGTTGAAATCGGCTGGAGGCTCGACCCTCGCACCGGCCGGCTGATCGTGATGAGCGCGGAGGACAACATCGTGAAGGGCGCCAGCGGCCAGGCGGTGCAGAGCATGAACATCCTCTGCGGCTTCCCGGAGACGGCGGGCTTGGTTTAGGCGGATTCCCGGAAATCAATTCCGAAGGCAGGGCCACCAGCGCAGCGGCGGCCCTGCCCGCGAATCAGCGGGCCGAAGCGTCCGCACGCGCAGACGCGCAATCATCTGTTCATCGCGCGCCGCTGATGCGCAGCGCGGGTCTCGTAGCGCGCTCCTCTACGGTTTGCCCGGGGTTTGCGCGGCCTTCGCCTTCTCGTCCTTCACCGGCGGCGGGAGCAGTTTGATCTTCGTCACGCCCGTCACTTCATCCCAGGTGAACGCGCGGCGTTCCACCAAGCCATCGCCTGCACGGTAAATCTCCAGCGTGACCTTGGGCGGCGAAGCGATCGTATCGAGATCGTAGATGCTGTAGAAGTGGCCCTTCGTCGCGCTGAGATCGAGGAACGCCTCCGCAGATTTTTTTACGCCCGCCGGTCCGCTGCCGATGGGGCCGCTTGTTACTTCGAGCCATTTCCCGCGCACCTGATACGCGCCGGTGAAATGCCGGTCGCCAGAGAGCAACAGCACGCCGGAGATCTTGCTGTCCTCGATGAAGCGGAACACTTCGTCGCGCTCCTCCGCGAACGGCGTCCACGAATCCTCCGTGCCGAACGTCTGCCACTCGCCGCCCGCCGCGAGCACCTTGATCGGCGCGCGCGAGGCGAGCAGTTCCCGTTTGAACCACGCGAGCTGCTTCGCGCCGAGATGCGTCTTGTGCGCGAGATTCGTCGCGCCGTTCGGGTCGCGATGATAACGCACGTCGAGCATGAAGAAATCCACGTTCCCCCGGCTGAACTTGTGATAGACGCCCGGATTGTCCGGCTCGCCGTAGGCCGGGTTCGCCCAATGCTCGGTGAAGGTGCGCAGCGAAAGCTCCTTGAGCGGCATGGAGCCGTCGCTGTTGTTCGGACCGTAATCGTGGTCGTCCCAGATTGCGTAGATGGGAACGCGTGGACTCAGCCCGCGCCAGCCGGACGTGTCCCGCTGGTCGAAGTAAAACTTCCGCTGCACGACGGGGTCGTTCGTGTTCGCGTAATGATTGTCGCCGAGCATCAGGAGGAGATCGAAGTTCGTGCGCGACATGTCGGCGAAGCCTGCGGTGGCGAGATAGCCGTTGTAGCCCACGCACGACGTGAACGCCACGCGCACGCGGCCCGGCTCCCCCTCGCGCGGTGCGGTGGTGAAGGACGGATACGGCCGCAGCATGGCGAGTTTTCCATCAAGCAACGGCGCGTAATAGTAACGCGTCGCCGGTTCGAGCTTGCCGACGACGACGTGGTCCATGAGGCCGGACGCGGCTTCCAGCTTCGGTCCGCGCACCGTGCGGGCATCGGACAAATCGGGCTTGGTGCTGATGCGAACGGAGAACGTCCCAGCCTCGGAGGCTTTCACCCAGATGCGCGTGTTGGTGGAAGTGGTGTGGCCGACCATCGGAGCGAGATCGAGATAGGGTGCGGCGTCCGCGCCCACGGCGATCAGCACGAGGCTCAGGAGCAGAGAACAGGCGCGGCGCGCGGGCAACGAGGCTTTCATTGCGCGAGATGATGAGAGCCTGGGCAGCGGAGCGTCAACCTCTGACAGAACGGCGGCGGTGCGGTGGCGCATCAGGTTATAGCCCCCGACTCGGGAGGCATGGTCGGAGCGCCGTTCTCCGAACCGGCGCGTTCCATCAGATGTTCGCTCCACGCCGGGTCGGAGACCGGCGCTCCGAGGGGCGGCCCGGCTGCAGCCACAAATGGCTTGCCTCGATTTTCCGGGGCGACGGATAGTTCGCTCCACATCGCATGAACACTGTACGTCTCGGCATCATCGGCATGGGCAACATGGGCAAGTTCCACGCCGATTATCTGCTCGCCGGCAAAGTCTCCCGCGCCGAACTCACCGCCGTTTGCAGCACGTCGCCCGCGAAGCTGGAATCCTACAAGGCCGTGCGGATTTTCGACGACGGCGAGAAACTCATCCGCTCTGGTGCCGTCGATGCCGTCGTCATCGCCACGCCGCATTACCAGCACACGAGCCTCGGCATTGCGGCCTTTGAGGCAGGCGTTCATGTGATGGTGGAGAAGCCCATCTCCGCGCACAAAGCCGACGCTGAACGCCTCATCGCCGTCCGTCGCCGGCATCCGAAGCTCGTCTTCGGGGCGATGTTCCAGTTCCGCACTGAGCCGCGTTACACGAAGATTCAGAAGCTCATTCAGGACGGTGACCTCGGCGATGTCGTCCGCATCAACTGGGTTATCACCGACTGGTTTCGCACCGAGGCCTACTACGCGAGCGGCGGCTGGCGCGCGACGTGGAAGGGCGAGGGCGGGGGCGTTCTCCTCAATCAATGTCTGCATCAGCTCGACACGCTTCAGTGGCTCGTCGGGATGCCGGCGCGCGTGCGCGGCTTCTGCCAGATCGGCCGCTTCCACAACATCGAGGTCGAGGACAACGTCAGCATTTTCCTGGAATGGAAGAACGGCGCGACCGGCGTCTTCGTCTCCTCCACGGGCGAAACACCCGGCACGAACCGCTTTGAGATCGTCGGCACGCGCGGCAAGGTGGTTTTGGAAAATGGCAAACTCACCTTCACGCGCAACGATGCGGACATGATCGAGTTCAGCAAGGCGGCCAAGACCGGCTTCGCCAAGCCGGAGACGACGGAGGAGAACATTCCCGTCGAGAACGCGCCCGCACCGCACGCCGCGCTGATGCAAAACTTCGCGGATGCGATCCTCGACGGCTCGCCGCTGATGGTGCCGGGCGAAGAAGGCATTCACTCCGTCGAACTTGCGAACGTGATGCTCTACTCCTCTCTCATCCAGCAGACCGTCGAGCTCCCGATGGACAGCGCCGCGTTCGAGGCGAAGCTCCAGCAGCTCATTGCCGACTCGAAGTTTCAGAAAAAGGTCGTCGAAGTTTCCGGTGAAGACTTCACGAAGTCATTCCATCGGTAGGCTGGGTTCAGGCTGGCGACTGGCGCGGTCAATAGCGGATGAGGGCAAGAGCCTGAACGGAGCGGGAGAGTGTGGGTGGAACGGGCGACCCGCCCGCCGCAACGGCCGGTGGCCCATTCCACCCGGACCACCATCGGGCCGTTACCTTGCTTGCTGACTCACCGTTTTTAAAAAAATCACACGCGCTCAGCGATAAAAGCACGTCACAGGTTTGCAAGAAACCGAGCTGCACCCATCGTTCGTTTTTTACTCAACCTGCCGTCTTGCGATTCCTGAAACAACATGGCTTCATTCGCCAGATTCACATCGCGACAGGTCAGATCGCCTGTAACCCCAGCGAGTGAAAAACGGTCAACTGAAATGAACGTGCTGGTTCGAGAAGCGTCTTTGCCAGACGAGGTCCTGAATGTCCCGGACTGCGTGGCGCGCGTGCGACGGGGCGACGAGGATGCCGCCCGCTCGCTTCTGACCCATCTCTTTCCGCTCGTGCTCAGCGTGGTCCGCGGACATCGGCCGCGCCGGATGTGCGAAGAAGATTTGACCCAGACGATTTTCGTAAAAGTGTTCACCAAGCTCAACCAATACTCAGGCGCAGTGCCATTGGAGCACTGGGTGTCGCGCATTGCCGTGAACACCTGCCTCAATGCATTGCAGGCCGAGAAAATCCGGCCGGAACTGCGCTGGGCGGATCTTACCGAGCAGGAGGAGCACGTCATCCAAACCCTGGACACGACGGCGGGCGAACTGGAGCCGGGACAAAGTCTCGCCGCGCGGGATCTCACGGACAAGCTGCTCGACTGCCTGAAGCCGAACGACCGGCTGCTGGTCAACCTGCTGCACATCGAGGGACACTCTGTCGAGGAAGTGAAGCAGATCACCGGCTGGAACATTTCGATGATCAAGGTCCGCGCCTTTCGCGCACGCAACCGGATGCGCAAACACATGGAGACCTTGATGAAGGAGACAACGACGTGAGCGACTCGGAGCATGATCTAAACCGGCTCTTCCAGTCTGCGGCTGAAGCTCCGCAAGAACTGCCGGGCGTTCCCTCGCACGCCTTGGAGCAGCGCATTCTGGCCCGCTGGCGCAACCGCGCTGAAGCAGCCGAGGAATGGTTCACTCACCTTTCCCTCTACCGTCGGGCGCTGGTCGCCGCCTTTGCGCTGGCTTTGGTGGCGCTGGCCGTTTACTTCCCGGTTCTCACCCAAGAACGGGCGGATGACGTCGAGATCATCAACACCCCCGTCAGTCTGACTTTCCTGCCATGAGCAACTTCTCCAAAGGCAAGGCGATGCTGTATCTCGTCGCCATCTTCATCGCCGGTGCCGCGTGCGGTTCCATCATCGGCTACAGCTCCGGCAAGCAGCAGGCGATTTCGCCGGCGCGGCAGAAGGAGATCTCGGAGCGCACGTTGAAACGGCTGCAGGCGCGGCTGAACCTGACCTCTGACCAGTTCGGGCGGATCAAGCCCATCGTCGAGCAGAACAGCGCCTCCATGCAGAATCTCCAGCGCGAATCGTGGCTGCGGGTTTCGGACACCTTCACGCGGATGAACGCGCAGATCTCCACGTATCTCACCGAGGAACAAAAGCGGAAGCTCGACACGATGGAGAGCGAGCGCTGCGAGAACGTCCGCAAGAAATGCGGTTCACCTCGCACCACTGGAGAGCCCGCCGCTGTCCACGACAGCCAGCATAAGAAGTAGCAGCGGGAGCAGCCGGCTCAAGGCTCGAAGGGATTGAGCAGGCGGGTCCGTTTTTGGTTCGGCACTTCCACGCCTTCCCAGTCGAGAACGTAAAAGGGTTCCTTGCCCATGATTTCCCGCATCAACCGGCTGCGGGCATGAGCCCGGGAATCCGTCGGCGGCTCAAGGCGCGCTTCCACCAGGCGTTGCGGGGACCACAGGCCGCTGTCGTCGGCCAGCGCGAGGCCCAGGCTGCGGTCCGGAGCCAACTGATGATATTCCAAGTCCTGTGATTCCAGCCACGGGTTGCCCCACTCGATTCCTTCAGCCTCGCAAAAGGTGCGGAGCAAATGCTCCTTGCTCACCCAGTCCACGATGCCGACCAGCGTTGTCCGATCCGTGGCCAGCGCGCGATGCACCGTGTCCCACAGCTCCAGGAGCACGTCCGTCTCTGCATCGCGCCCGGCAAAAAGCTGCTTCGACTTTTGGCGAAACAGATCGAGCAGCTCCAGCGCATCCGCCATTTTGCCATCGCACAGGCTCACGCTCCACGGCGGCTTGAGCGTGCGGGAGATTTGGCGGAGGGCCGTGACGGCATCGCCCAAGGCCATCATCGGCATCTCATCGGCATCGAGCAGATCGAGCACGAGGCGGGTGGTGCCGACTTTCAGGAAGAGCGAGGCGGGCTGGACGTTGGTATCGCCGTGGATCAGGTGCAGCCGGCGGTAAAATCGTGGGTCGGCCAGAGGTTCATCGCGAGTGTTGATGATGGCTCGATTGTGCTGCACCCATTCAAAGAAATCGTTCTGGATGTAATCTGCGCGCTGGCTGATCTGGAACGGAACGGCTTCCTCGGACGGAGCAACCTCGCCGCGCAGCCGCATCGGGCGAATGGAACCGACGCGCCCCGCGCCCGTGAAGAGGACGCGCAGGGTCAGGAACGCGAGCAGCGAAAGGACGTTCTTCTCATGCAACGGCGCTGTGCGATCCAAGGAATAGTTCTCATGGCAGCCGAAGGTCGCTCCGGTGTAATGGTCAATGTTGTTGCGGATGAAATGAATCTTTCCCTCCAGCCCGAGAGCCTTCACCGCTTCGAGCAGAAGCAGGTCGCCCGCCCGGTCGTAACGGACCACATCCACCACGGAAGCGCACTCTGGCGTGCAGTATTCCATGTGCTGCATGTCGATATAGACACGCCCTCCGTTGAAGAGAAAACCTCCGTTTCCCGCCGGCTCGTCCCAGTCACGGTCATGCTGATCGATCAGCCCGTAACGATGATTCTCGAAGAGCCAGTCCCGGATGCGCGGCAAGACCTCCTGCAAGTGCAGAGGACCATCGACCAAACAGCCGTACTCGGTCTCCAAGCCTGTGATGCGTCTCGCCATGTGATTGGTAACTCAGTGAAAAATGCCCCTCTTCCAACGACAAAGACAAGCGTCAAGCGGCGCACCGATCCACGGCGCGCACACCAGCCGCTCCAACGAAATGAGAGGTTACTTCAACTCCAGCAGACGATACTGAACGGCTCCAGGCAGCTTTCGGTCGAGCAGCGCGGCTTCGACCGTTTTACCCGCAACGGCTGTTGGCAGCGCGTCGGGCAACGTCATTTCAGCAAGGGTCTTTCCATCCACCAACGCCTGCCAAACGACCAGGCACAGCCCCGCCACCCGCGTCACCGAATCCTCAGCCTTTACGTTGGCGCGCAGCCACGCCGCCGCTTCGTCTTCCCGCTTCCGGTCACTGGCGGCGACGACAACTCCAGAGGTTTCGTAGTGATGATTGCCGTCATAGCGGACTCGCACGAGCACATCCTGGGCGGGCGAGTGGCCGAGTTCGGCAAAGATGGATTCCACAATGAACGGCGGCGAAAAAATCTGCTCGAAGCTGTTCTTAAGCGTGGTGCTCAGGGCGAAGCTGATGAGCCGGCGCAGTGTCACGTCCTTCGCCGAGCGATTGAAACCTTCCACATGCGCAGCCTCGATGGCGGCCTGGCGGAGCTTCTCGATGTCCACCGGATGCCCAAGCGCCGCAAAGCCGTGGCGGTCGTAGATTTCAAACACCTTGGAATGACCGATGCCCACGCCCAGCATGAGAATGCCTTCGGGCCGCGAGACGGCGAAGACCGGCGTGGCGCCCTTCATCTGTTCGGAGATGTATTCGCGCCGGTTGCCAATGGCTTCCAGCCACCGATACGGTTCCTCAGTCATTTGGATGCCTCCTTCCAGAGTTGTTCCTGCTCCGCCGTCGAGATGGATCGAATGCCCGGCGACGACACCAGCTTGATGGTGGCAAACTCCCGCACTTCCGGATGCACGCCGCCCGTCGCCGTGTCGAATTCGGCCGCAGTCATCAGCAGGCGATTGGCGAGAACGACCGCCTGCGCGAGCGACATCTCAGCAGGTTTCGGCTGACCCCAGCGTTCGAGGAAGCTCAGGATGCTCTTGATGCTCCCGCTGCCACTGCCACTGCCGGCGTAGTTCGTGGCTTCAAACTGCGCGCCGAGCGGATCGTAGAAATAAATCTGAGGCTTGGCGGCCGGATCATTGGGTTCTATTCCAGCGAAGATCGGCGCGACGACGCCAAAGCCCTGAATTGTTCCGGCAAGATTATTGCGGAGAAGCTGCGACAGCGCGCGGATCTTGGCGGGCAGGCTCATGGACTGAAGCTGGCTGCGGCGATAGAACTCGAACGAGGTCTGAAGCGTCCGGCCCATCTCGAACGCCGTCGCCGGCGAACCGGCAATCGCCATCAGCGAATGCGAGTCCAGCTCAAGAATCTTCTCGGTCTTGTCCGAGAACACGATGTTGCCCGCAGTCGCGCGATGGTCACCGGCAATGATGACGCCCTCGGCACAGTGAAACGCAAACACGGTGGTCGCGTGCAGCGGCTGAACGGATGGCGCGTTCGCGCCAAGCTGCGGAATGGCCACCTTCGGCAGCAGGGCCAGAAAGTCGCCGTTCATTGGCCGGTCCGTTGGCGATAGCGCCGGGCCTGGTCGGGATCGACCTTGCGCATTTTCTTAAGGAGTTCCTCCGTGTTCGGTTTCTCGACTTGTGGGGAGCGCGGCCCTTCGCCGCCTCCGCCTCCGCCCGGCGCCGGTGTGGCCGGATGATTTTTTCGCATGGGATCAGGCATAATGGTTTCTCCGTTGGTTAGATGATCTTCGCAAATTTAAGCTGAACCAAATCGTCCACTGAATTGGCGGCGCTGATGATCTTGAGGCTGTCCTTCACCAGCGTCGCGTCGAACAGGTTCCGCAGGTCGAGTTCGATCTTTTTGTGGGCGCCCTTGAGCATGATGTAATCCCACTGCGTGGCCTGCACGGCGGAACCGAACTTCTCGATGCACCGGCCGCGCACCGCCGCTCGCGTCGTCAGCGGCGGGCAAAGGCTGTGGCTGGTGATCGACTCCAGCGGATACGGCACGCGGAAAGCATGCTGGTCCATCAGCGCATAGAACAGGCCCTGCTCGCGGTCCAGCAGGTGATACGACAGATCCAGACTGCGCAGCCACGGATCATCGGGCGAAAGCTTCTCCGCATCGCGAAACTGTTCGATGAGCTGGAACTTCGCCGACCAATCCAAACGGTCAGCCGTGGAAAGCGGGTCGCGCTCCAGGTCGTTCAGCACTTCTTCCCACGCATCCGCCACCGCTTTCCAATCCTCATCCAGATTCGGACAAAACTCGCGGACCAGCTTCAGATACTCGCGCTGAATATCGATGGCGGAGGTCTTGAAACCCTGGTTGTCGCGACAGAGCCATTTCCAGCTCGCATCCCGCGAAATGGTCTTGATGGTCTGGATCGGGTCAGCCACCCGCGGAACGCGCTCAGCCGGCGCTCCATTGAGCAGCGCCTGCAAAACCAGCGCCGTCGTGCCGACCTTCAGCCAAATGGAATAGAGCGACAGGTTCGCGTCGCCGACGATGACGTGGAAGCGGCGATAGAGCTCGCTGTTCGCGTGAGGTTCGTCGCGGGTGTTGATAATCGGCCGGCGCTGCATCGTGTCCACGCTCTGGAGCTCGGTGAAGAAATCGCTGCGCTGCGACACTTGGAATCCGGGGCCGACGAACTTGTCTTCTTCTTCCCACCCAAACTTGCCTGCGCCACAGACAATCTGGCGCGTCACGAAGAACGCGATCATCGACGTGCTCAACATGTCCCACGGAAGCTTGCGCGGCATCAGATAGTTCTCGTGGCAGCCGTAGCTGTGGCCTCGGAAGTCCGTGTTGTTCTTGTAGAGGAGGACGGGGTTGTCCGAATTTTGGTTGAGATTGCGGACGCACGCCATGAGCAGCGCGTCGCCGGCGTAATCCTGCTGGAGCAGTTCGAGCAGGTTGCTGCATTCGGGCGAGCAATATTCCGGGTGAGCGTGATCATTGTAGAACCGCGCGCCGTTGCGAAGGACCAGATCGCTCTTGATTTCGCTGAAGGTGAGGGCGCGCTGGGCATCCTGGGCGAAGTAATTTGCTTCGTCGGTGTCCTGGAGAAGTTCCTTCACCCGGAAGCCGCGCGCATCGCAATGAGGATCTTCGCAGCTATAATCCCAGCGCATGCGAACGCCCGGTGCGGTGGCGCTGCGGACGAGGGCGATGGATTCAGAGACGACATCCACGCCTTCAGGATCCTGGCGGGTTATCCCGATCTCGGTTTCAGTGCCGAACTGGATGTCCATAGCTGCAACAGTCTTTCCACGTCTGGTTGAGCCGCCTGCTTTTACCCGGTTGGACCGGCGGCGCAGGCGGCGCGGCTGTTCCTTCGACCGCCAGGGATGGTTTGGTATTCGTAAACGCTCGTCTTAAATCATGCCTGAAGACTGGGTGCGCTCAGCGGGCCGGTAGGGCGACAGGCGGACCACGTTCCCCGGATCAAAATCCGTGAGCTTCAACCAGTCTTCAGTGATATCACTCGGCGGGAACAAATCGTTCTCGCGATATTCTTTCATCAACGCACTCAGCAAATCCTGACGGCTGAGCGGCGATTCGTCGCCGACCTCAATCGAGCGCTTGATGGCGTATTCCTTCGCCCGTTCGACAATGGCGGCGATGATGGCACCGCTCGCGAGGTCGCCACGGTAAAGGTAATCATGCCGGCCGCTGCGATACGCGACGTCCAGAAAACGATTCTCGTCGGTCTTCGCGTAATGCGCCTCGACGATGGTATCCACCAGGGCTTCCTGCGGCTCGGCCAACGGAAGTTCGTTCTTCAAGTAGATGCGGTAAATCTCACGCGCAGCTTCTTTGTCCGGGCGACGTACGCGAATCTTCCGGTCGATGCGTCCTGGTCGGAGGATGGCGGGATCAATCAGGTCCGCACGGTTCGAAGCGATGATGATGACGACGTTCTGGAGCACTTCGAGACCATCCATCTCCGTGCAGAACATCGGGACGAGCGTGGAGAGAATGTTGGACCCGCCCCGTCCGGAATGGCGCGTGCCGAGAATGGATTCCGCCTCGTCGATGAAAAGGAATGCGAGATGACCTTCAGCCGCCTTCTCGCGGCATTGCGCGAACAGGTCCCGGACCTGCCGCTCCGATTCTCCGAGCCACATGTTGAGAACTTCCGGCCCCTTCACGCTGAGGAAAAACTCGGGATGGTCCTCCCCGGTCTTCTCGCGGATCTGGAGCCGTAGATTGTGTGCCGTTGCTTTGCCCAGCAGCGTCTTGCCACAGCCGGGCGGCCCGTGGAGCAGGAAGCCCTTG
>Ga0163153_10006707_pt1 | contig 12788 bp, 12 predicted proteins | sample OliLakLV19MP6IB1_FD_148629 | JGI IMG/M metagenome (GOLD analysis project Ga0163153, IMG submission 148629) | Freshwater microbial mat bacterial communities from Lake Vanda, McMurdo Dry Valleys, Antarctica - Oligotrophic Lake LV.19.MP6.IB-1 | ecosystem: Environmental > Aquatic > Freshwater >... | reverse complement strand
GTGGCTCGGCAGCACGGGCGGCGCCACCTTGTACTTCTTGACGTGGTAGAAGCCACCGCCGTGGATCTCCCACAGCTCGCCTCCGACGCCGTCACGGAGGTCTTCGACCTTCGTCGGCGCCTCGAGGGACTGGTCGAGCAGGACGAAGTAGAACGACGCCCCGATCCACGCGATCGCGGCGATCACGTGCAGCGAGCGGATGAGGAGGTTGAGCCAGTCCGTGAGGTACGGATCGAGGACGGCGGCGACCACGGTCATGACCGCTCCCACCTGTCGATCGCTACCGCGACGAGCTCCGAAACGGCGGTCTCGAGCTCCTCGTCCGTCGGGTTGTCGATGCGGACGCGAAGGATCTCGAGGATCACCGCCTTCGGCCGCCGGTTCACGAAGACGACGAAGCGGAAGCCGTGGCGCGCCTCGTACTCGGCGTTCAGTCGGGCGAGCTCGGCCAACACGTCCGGGTCGTCGTCGGTGCCCTGCTCGGCGGCAGACCGCTCAGAGAGACCCTTCCTCTGGCCGATCGCAGGGTGTGCGTCGAGCACCTCGCGCTTCTCCTCGTCGGTGAGCTGCTCGATCACCTCTGCTGCGTTCGCGAGTGGGTGCTCGTGCCCGGCGAGCAGCTCGGCGAACCGCGTTCTCCCCTCGAAGAGCTCGGCGAGCTCCTCGACGCTCAGCTGCCGCGGTAGCTCGCGCACGAGAACGGGGAGATGAGCAGCGGCACGTGGTAGTGACCATCCTCGAGCACGATCTCGAGCTCGACCCGGGTGAAGAACGGTGACGGCGGATGGAAGACGAGACGATAGGTGCCGGGATCGAGCGACTCGGCGAGTCGGGCGCGGCCGTCGGCGTCAGTCTGCGCGCGCGCCACCGTTTCGTCCCCTTGCAGCAGTTCGACCGCCACTCGAACTGCGGGGCCGCCGGCTGCGGTGTCGAGCACGTGGGTCGAGAGCGAGGCGGTCATCCAGAGAAGGTTCGCGTTTGGAGGCGATGTGCCTTTGCGATCTCCGCCTCGTCGGCGTTTGCGAGGTGGCCGTCACGGACGACGGTCTCGCCCCCGACTACCAGCCTGTCCGGGCGGTGGGGGCCTGCGAAGACGATGCCCGCGACGAGGTCATCGGCTCCTCCGAGCTCGAGACCGTCGGTACGCCAGACGGCGAAGTCGGCGCACGTACCGGCTTCGAGCGAGCCGATGTCGTCACGACGCAACACGGCCGCGCCACCGCGCGTGCCGAGGCGGATCGCCTCGCGCGCCGTCATCGCCGCGCCCCCGTCTCGCCCACGTGAGACGAGGAGCGCCTGCTTGACCTCGAAGAAGAGGTCGCTCCGCTCGTTCGATGCCGAGCCGTCGACGCCGAGGCCGACCCGGACTCCCGCGCTCACCATGTCGCGCACGGGTGCGATCCCAGCGCCGAGCCTGAGATTCGAGGTCGGGCAGTGCGCGACGCCGGTGCCGGTGCTCGCGAATCGCGCGATATCCGTCTCCGAGAGATGAACGCAATGGGCACACCACACGTCATCCGCGAGCCAACCGAGCCGATCGAGGTACTCGACCGGGCGACAGCCGTGCAGCTCCAGGCAGTACGCCTCCTCTTCGAGCGTCTCGGCGAGATGGGTGTGCAGGGGAAGGCCGAGGCGGCGTGCGAGTGCTGCCGACTCCTCCATCAGACGGCCGGTGACCGAGAAAGGCGAGCACGGCGCGACCGCAAGCTGCACCCTCGCGCCGGGACCGGGCTCGTGCAGGAGCGCAGCGAGTCGCTCGGTCTCGGCGAGCACCGTGTCGAGGTCCTCGACGAGCTCGTCCGGGGGAAGGCCCCCGTCGGAGATGCCCAGGTCCATCGAGCCGCGAGAGGCGACGATCCGAAGCCCGATCTCGCGCGCCGCCTGCACCTCGGCCTCGATCAGCCCCTCGCGTCCCTTCGGGAAGACGTAGTGGTGGTCGAAGACCGTCGTACACCCGGACAGCGCGAGCTCGGCGATTCCGGTGCGCGCAGCGGCGTACTCGGCGTCGGCATCGATGCGCGACCAGACCGGATACAGCTCCTGGAGCCAGGTAAAGAGGTCGGCCTCCTGCGCTCTGGCACGCGTGAGCGTCTGGTAGAGATGATGGTGGGTGTTGACGAGGCCGGGCGTGACGACCGCACCCTCGAGATCGACCCGCTCGGTCGCTTCCGGTTCGGGCCCTGACCCGAGCGCCTCGATCGTCGAGCCGTCGACGAGAATCCAGCCGCTCTCGTGCTCGGACTCGGAATCGTCCATCGTGACGATCCAGCCATTGCGATAGAGCGTGCTCATGACGACCCTGGATGTGACTCGCGCTCGCCCGCCTCGGTCTGACGGATAAAGCACGCCTTCTCCCAGAACTCGCCGATCGTCGTCGCGTCGACGTAGCTCATGCCGCTCCGGAGGCCACCGTGGAGCTCCTCGATCACTCCGGCGACCGAGCCGCGCAGCGGGAACTCCATCTCCTCTCCCTCCGCGACGTACTGGTCGAGCGCGTCACCTCGGCCTTCGATCGCGAGCCGTGCAGCCGCGGCGGAGCGTGAGGCCATGCCGCGGTAGACCTTGAAGAGCTGCCCGCGCTTGCGGACGACGTCGCCCGGGCTCTCGTCGCGTCCGGCAAGGAGGCTGCCCACCATAACCGTGCTTGCGCCGGCTCCCATGGCGGTCGCGACGTGCCCGGCCCGGCGGATCCCTCCGTCGGCGATCAGAGGCACACCGATGCTTCTCGCGGCCTCGGCGCACTCGAGCACGGCCGAGAGCTGTGGCACCCCGACTCCGGCGACGAGACGGGTGGTGCAGGCGAAGCCGGGGCCGATGCCGACCTTCACCGCATCGGCACCCGCGGCAGCGAGATCGGTGACGCCGTCGCCCGTCGCGACGTTGCCGGCGACCACGTCGACGTCAGGCCAGGCGCTCTTCAGCTCCTGCACGGCTTCGATCGCCGCGTCCGCGTGGCCGTGGGCAATGTCGAGGACGAGCGCGTCGACCTCGGCGGCGATGAGCTCGCGCGCCCGGTCGAGGTAGTCACCGCGGATCCCGATCGCCGCCGCAACGCGGAGACGGCCGAGCGTGTCGCGGGTCGCCCTGGGGTAGCGATCCGAGACGGCAAGATCCTTGAGGGTGACGAGGCCGGCGACGGTGCCGTCCTCCTGTACGAGCGGAAGCTTCTCGATGCGGCTCGCCGTCAGGAGCCGCCTGGCCTCGTCGAGAGCGACGCCGGGCGGAGCAGTGATGAGTCGCTCGCGCGGGGTCATCAGCGCCTCGACGAGATCGCCGTCCTCTCCGGCAAGAAGATCACGGGCCGTGAGGAGGCCGAGCAGCCGGCCGGCAGGGTCGACGACGATGAAGCCGGTGACGGCAAGGCGGGCCGCGTCCGCGCGTGCCTCGGCGAGCGTGCGCAACGGCTCGATCGTGTACGGCTCGGAGATGACGTGCGTGAGATACCGCTTTACACGGCGCACCTCGGCCGCCTCCTCCTCGACCGAGAGGAATCGGTGCAGCACGCCGAGGCCGCCGAGTTGGGCCATCGCGACGGCCATCGGCGCGGTCGTCACAGTGTCCATGTTGGCCGAGACGATCGGCACCTCGAGCTCGATCCCCGGGGTGAAGCGGGAACGGGTCGAGACATCCTGGCGCGAGCGCACGCGGGAGCGTCGCGGTATGAGCAGGACGTCGTCGAACGTGAGGCCGGTACGGATCTCGGTCACGTCGTCACCTCGAGGGGAACGATCTCGAATCGGTCGACGTCGACGAGTCCGCGGTCCGTGATCTTGAGCGACGGGATCACCGAGAGCGCGAGGAAGGCGAGCGTCAGGAAGGGCGTCGCGCCGGCCCAGCCGAGCGCAGAGGCTGCCTCATTGCATGCTCGGCTGCTCTCGATCACCTCGGCGAGCGGCGCGTCCGACAGCAGGCCGGCGACGGGGAGCGCGCACTCGGCGAGCACCCGACCGTTCTCGACGGCGACGATGCCGCCGCCGATCCGGGCGAGGTGGGAGGCAGCGAACGCGATGTCCCCGTCGGTCATCCCGACAACGACGAGATTGTGGGCATCGTGCGCAACCGACGAGGCGAGCGCGCCGCGCTGCAGTCCGGAACCCGAGACGAAGCCGAGTCCGATTCGGCCCGTTGCCAGGTGGCGCTCGACGACCGCGATCTTGGCCAGGTCGGCGCCTGCGTCGGCGACGGCGTGGTGGTCTTCGACGACGGGGTCGCAGACGAGCGAGCGCGTCACGACCTGTTCGTCGATCAGCCCGATCGCCCTGATCTGGCTGCCCTGCGAGTGGATCACGAAGTCCGCAGCGGTCACCGGCTGGACGCGGACCGTCTGGCGCACCCAGTCAGGGATCGGCGGCGACGCATGATCCTTGATCGGCAAGCCGCGCTTGAGCACAGTCTCCGGCGCGAAGCTCTCGAGGTCGGGGAGAAGAAGGAGGTCCGCCTGATAGCCGGGCGCGATCGCACCGAGCCGGTCGAGCTTGTGCCACTGCGCCGGGTGGAAGGAGGCCATCACGAGCGCATCCTCGGGCGCCACACCGGCCGCGACTGCGTCGCGCACCATCCCGTTGAGGTGGCCGTTGTCGGCGATGTCCTCGGGGTCGCGGTCGTCGGTGCAGAACGCCATTCGACCGGGGCCGAATTCGTGCACGAGCGGCAGCAGCGCCTGCAGGTTGCGCGCCATCGACGCCTCTCGGATCAGGAGCCACATCCCGGCTCGGAGCCGTTCGCGTCCCTCGTCTGCGGTCAGGGCCTCGTGGTCCGAGCGAATGCCCGACGCTGCGTAGGCCTGCAGCTCCTTGCCGAGGAGCCCGGGTGCGTGGCCGTCGACGTGTGCGGCGCCCTCGAGTGCGAGCTTTGCGAGCTCGGCCGGCGAGCCGCTGACGACGCCGGGAAAGTTCATCATCTCGGCGAGTCCGAGCACCCGGCGACGGCGCATCAGTGACTCGAGGTCGCCGGGGCCGAGCGGTCGACGGGGCGACTCGAACGGCGACGCCGGCACGCAGGACGGCGCCATGAAGTAGACGTCGAGCTGCAGCCCCGACGAGGCGTCGAGGAGCCAGTGGACGCCGTCGACGCCGAGGACATTCGCGATCTCGTGCGGGTCGGCGACGATCGCGGTCGTGCCGAGCGGCAGGATCAGGCGCGCGAGTTCGTCGACGAGCAGCTTCACCGACTCGATGTGCATGTGCGCGTCGATGAAGCCCGGGACGACGTACCGACCGGTGGCGTCGATCACCTCGAGCCCGTCGTATTCACCGATACCCGCGATCACGCCGTCGACGATCGCGACATCGCAGTCGAGCCACTCCCGCGTGAAGACGCAGAAGACGCGGCCACCGCGCACGACGGTATCGGCGGGCTCGTCCCCGCGCGCAACCGCAAGTCGTCGGGAGAGGTCTGACATTGCGCGAGCGTAACGCGTCCGGCAGCCTCGTGTCAGCTTGCCGCCCACCGCCGCGTGGGGAGGGTGTCAGTTCACGGCAGGCCCGCTTCCTGACCCACGATCTCGTCATCGAGCACCACGACCGAAACGAGCTAGCGGACGATCTCCAAGGCGCTGCGACGGTCACGGCCGAATCGGAAGATGGCGAAGTGCTCGTCGAGAGTTGCCGCTCGGAGCACGCCAAGTCGCTGCATCACCGCAAAGCTCGTGCGGTCGACAATCGAGAATCCCTGATCCGCGAACGCCTCACCGATCGAATACGCGACCTCGAGGTCGGCGGCGAGTACCTGCTCGACGGATGCGGCTCCGCCACGGAGTGCTGTCCAGAATCCCTCCGCTGCGTGGGGACCGAGCCGATGGGCAAGCAGAGACCAGGTTTCGACGAGGACGTGGTCGCTCGTCACGAGCCGGTCGCCTCGGCCGAGGATCTCCTTCGCTCGGACGTTGCTGCGGTCGCCGCTATCGGCGGCGGCGTAGAACATCGAGCTGTCGACAAAGAGCTTCAGCGGGACGACTCGTACGCTTCGCCGACGTAGCGGTGCTTGTCACGCGCGATGTCGGATTTCCCGGAATCCCCCAGATCGAAGAGCGCCTTCGCTTCGGCACGACCCCGTTCCTCGTCACCGAGATCCCGTGCTACGAGCCGCCGAACGTACTCGGCGAACGAGATCCCGAGCTCTGCTGCCCGTGCCCGTGCCCGCCGCTGCTCTTCCGAAGGGAGAGACACCTGAACTCGTACCATCATGATGTCGCCATCATAGCGCTCCACGTGACGAAGAGCCGGTTTGCGGATCGTTTGGCGGCCTCGGCGAGTGAATCCGTCGGAACGAAGGTGAACCACGTTTCGCCCTGGCGTGCCGCCGCCTGATCGGTGCCGTAGGATCGCGCGACCCGCGCGACGATCGTCGTGGCGGCCTCTGACCCGGGAGGGAGTGCGGTTGAGCAGCTTCGACCTCATCGTTCGTGACGGCACCGTCGTCACGGCGGATCGCCTGACCATCGCCGACGTTGGCATCGCCGACGGCCTGATCGCCGCCGTCGCACCCGAGCTTGCGGGCAGCGCTCTCACGGAGATCGATGCGAGGTCGCGGCGTTGTGGGCCGAGGTGCTCGCGGGTCACGTCCCCATGGTCGCGTCCGACCACTCGCCCGCTCCCCCCGAGCTCAAGCGGGGAGACGACGCGTTCGCATGGTGGGGTGGCATCTCCGGCGTGCAGACACTGCGAGGCACGGTCGCCGCCGCCGCGACGGAGCGAGGGCTGGCGCCGTGGGATGTTGCCCGGCTGACGGCAAGCGCAGCTGCCGACCGCTTCTCGCTGACCTCGAAGGGCCGGCTCGAGGTCGGCCGTGACGCCGACCTGACCCTCGTCGATCTCGACTACAGGGACGAGGTGAGGAACGCCGATCTTCTCTACCGCTACCCACGAGGCCCCTTTGTCGGATGTCCCGTTCTCGGCCGGGTCGTACGGACACTGGTCCGGGGAAACACCGTGATCGACGACGGCCACCTCGTCACCGATGCACCTTTTGGCCGCATCGTGCGTCCGTCCTGAGATGAGGAGGCGCAGTTCGCTGTTGCCTTGTGCTTCTCGAAGGAAGAGGATGGCGACGGCAACCGAGTGGGAAGGCGTTCCGGTGATGGTTCGCTCCCGACGAGAAGGAGACCAGATGAAGAAGCTAGGGGTAGGACTTGGCGTTGCTCTCGTGACGATCGCGCTCGCAGCGCTCGCCGTCGCGACGACGGGCTCGGCAGCACCGAGCGCGAAGAAGGCGCCGATCAAGGCCGCGTGGATCTACGTCGGCCCGCACAACGACGGTGGCTGGTCGCAGGCGCACGACAAGGGTCGGCTCTACGTCCAGAAGGCAATGGGCGCGAACGTGATCACGACCTACAAGGAGAACGTCCCCGAGGGGCCGCAGGCGTCGCAGGTGATCGACAGCCTCGTGCGTGACGGAAACAAGATCATCTTCGCCACGTCCTTCGGCTACATGGACGCGATGGCGGCTGCGGCGAAGAAGTATCCGGATGTCTACTTCGAGCACGCGACCGGCTACAAGTCCGCGAAAAACTACGCGAACTACTTCGGTGCGGGCGAGGACGCGATCTACCTCTCGGGCATCGCGGCCGGTGCCGCATCGAAGAAGGGTGTCGTCGGATACATCGTGCCGTTCCCGATCCCCGAGATCATCCGTCACGCCAATGCATTCGCACTCGGCGTGCAGCTCGCGAAGCCGAATGCGAAGGTCAAGCTCGTCTGGACGAAGTCCTGGTTCGACCCGGCCAAGGAGAAGAAGGCCGCCGAGAGCCTCGTCGCCGCCGGAGCCGACGTGATCGGGCAGAACGTGGACAGCCCGGCCGCGGGCAAGTACGCCCAGTCGAAGGGTCTCCCGTGGGTTGGCTACAACAGCGACTCGCGGAAGTTCGCTCCGACGTCGTGGCAGGTCGCAGCCGTCTACGACTGGGGCAAGCCGTACTACCTGAAGCGCGTCAAGGCAGCCGCCAACGGCACCTGGAAGACCGGGAGCTACTGGGGCTCGATGGCCGACGGCTTTGCTCTGCTTTCGCCCTACGGGCCGAAGGTGACGGCGAAGACGAAGGCGATGATCGCCGCCAAGCAGAAGTCGATCATCTCCGGAAAGTTCTACGAGTTCCAGGGGCCGCTCTACGACCAGGCCGGGAAGCTGCGCGTTCCCAAGGGGAAGCGGATGACGCTGCCGCAGATCCTCTCCGTCGACTGGCTCGTGAAGGGCATCGAAGGCAGCCCGAAGGGCTGACGGGCTCGAGCTCCGTAGGGTGCGCGCGCCGGCCTGACGTCGGCGCGCACACCCGATGGAGATCGAGCGGCTTCCATGAGCTCCCCCGAGCCGCACGCCTCGCCTGCTCCTCCCGCCCCGGGGGTGATTGCCGTCGCGATGCGCGGGATCACCAAGCGCTTTCCCGGCGTCCTCGCGAACGACGATGTCTCCTTCGAGGTCGCTTCGGGTGAGGTGCACGCCCTCCTTGGCGAAAACGGGGCCGGCAAGACCACGCTGATGAACATCCTCACCGGCCTCTACCGGCCGGAGGAGGGCGAGATCGAGGTCGGTGGCAAGGTTGTCGAGCTCGCGAGCCCGCGCGACGCGATCACCGCGGGTATCGGGATGGTGCACCAGCACTTCCGCCTCGTCGACACGCTCAGCGTCTCCGAGAACGTCGTCCTCGGCTCGCGGACGGAGCCGTTCCTGCTCAACCGAGCGAGTCGAACGCGCGAGGTCGAGCTGATCTCGGAGGCGTTGCACATGCCGGTCGATCCCGACGCGAAGATCTGGCAGCTGTCGGTCGGTGAGCAGCAGCGTGTAGAGATCATGAAGGCGGTGCGGAGTGGCTCGCAGGTGTTGATTCTCGACGAGCCGACGGCTGTGCTGACGCCGCAGGAGGCGCGACAGCTGTTCCGCACGATTCGCGTCATGGCGGCCGAGGGGCACTCGGTGATCGTGATTACGCACAAGCTGCACGAGGTGCTCGAGGTCTCGGATCGCGTCACCGTGCTTCGTGGCGGCCGTTCGATCGCAACGGTCGATACGGCGGGCGCGACGACCGAGTCGCTCGCGGCGCTGATGGTCGGCCGGGACATCGACGTCGCTCGGCGCCGGGAGAGCACATCGGCGATCGGCGGCGTGGTGCTCGACGTCGAGGGCATCACCGCCGCCGGGGATCGAGGCGGAAATGCGCTCAAGTCCGTGTCGCTCTCGGTCCGTGCAGGCGAAGTGCTCGGGATCGCCGGCGTCGCCGGGAACGGCCAGCGCGAGCTGGCGGAGGCCGTGACCGGCATGCGCGATCTGTCGGCTGGGTCCGTTTCCGTTGCGGGCAAGCCGCTGAAGACCGGCGACCCCCGTGCCGCGATCACCGCCGGGATCGCGCATGTGCCCGAGGATCGGATGCACACCGGCGTGGCGCCGAGTCTCAGCATCGCCTCGAACATTGCGCTCAAGTCGTACCGCACCGAGGCGGTCGGACCGTTCCTCCGGCTCGGGCTGATCCGGAAGCGCGCACAGGAGATGATCGAGCGCTACGACGTGAAGACGCCCGGCCCCGGGACCGCTGCACGCAGTCTCTCGGGGGGAAACCTGCAGAAGGTCGTGCTCGCTCGGGAGTTCTCGGGCGAGCCACGGGTCCTCGTCGCAGCCGCACCGACCCGGGGCCTCGACGTCGGCGCGATCGAGACGGTGCACGGCTACCTCCGCGAGGCAGCAGATCGCCAGGTCGCGGTGCTCCTGATCAGCGAGGACCTCGACGAGGTGATGATGCTCTCCGACCGGATCGTCGTCATGTACGAGGGAGCCGTCGCGGGAGAGGTCGACCCGAGAACAGCCACCGTCGAGGAGATCGGACTGCTCATGGCGGGTGTCACCGGTGAGCCCACGGGGAGCGAGCCGTGAGCCTGCCCCGGGTTCGGATCGAGAAGCGCCTCGAGCAGCGGCGCTTCCTGATGGTCGCCGTTCCTCTCGGTTCGCTCGTCGTCGCCCACATCGCGATCGCGATCCTGCTCGTCGCCACAGGGCATCCGCCCGTCGCGACCTTCCGGCGCCTGTTCGACGCCGCCTACATCGCCGATGGTGCCCTGACGAACTCCCTCATCGCCGCCACGCCGCTCGCGTTCACCGGCCTCGCGGCCGCCGTCGCATTCCGCATGAAGCTGTTCAACATCGGCGCTGAAGGGCAGCTGTACTTCGGTGCGATCGGGGCGAGCGGGATCGCCATTCTCCTTGCGGGCCAGTCGACGCCGGTGCTGATCGTCGCGATGATCGTCGGCGGTGCGGTTCTCGGAGCGGCGTGGGGTGCCATCCCCGGGCTTCTGCGCGCCTTCCTCCGCACCAACGAGATCATCACCTCGCTGATGCTCAACTACGTCGCGGCGCTCGTTCTCAACTACCTCATCTTCGACTCGCTCTCCTATTGGCGCGACACGTCGGCGACCGGTCTCGTATTCCCCCAGGGAAAGCCCCTCGTCGACGCGGCTACCTGGCCCGTGACGACGATCGGTTCGGTCGCGATCCCCTTCGGCTTCCTCGTCGCCGCGGCCGTTGCGTTCGTCGTGTGGGTGCTCTACACGCGCACGCGCTTTGGTTTCGAGGCACAGGTGATCGGCGACTCTCCGCGCGCCGCCCGCTACGCGGGCATGCGGACGAGGCGCAAGATTGTGGCGATCATGTGCCTTTCTGGCGCCATCGCCGGCATCGGCGGAGCGAGCCAGATGGGCGACTTCCGCCACGTGCTCGACGCCCGGGGGCTGCAGCAGGCGAACTACGGCTACACCGGGATCGTCGTCGCAGCGCTCGCCCGCTACAACCCGTTCGCCGTCGTCTTCGCCGCCTTCCTCCTCGGCGGTCTCCAGAACGCCGGCTACACGCTTCAGAGCGCCGAGTTCCCGTCGGGGCTCGTCGGCGTGATGCAGGGGATGATCCTCTTCGCCATGCTCGGCGGCGAGTTGCTCGTGCAGTACCGGATCTCGCTCCCTCGCCCGGTACGCCATGTGCGCCCGCAGACGGAGTCCGCCTCGTGAACTCGAGCATCGTGGTCGTCGTTCTCGCATCGGCGGTCGCCTATGGCACACCCCTGCTCTATGCCGCGCTCGGCGAGTTGCTCGCCGAGCGATCGGGCGTCTTGAATCTCGGTGTCGAGGGGATGATGCTCGTGGGTGCCGTGATGGGCTTTCTTGCGGTGCAGAAGATCGACGGCGCGAAGGGAGTCGTCTTGCCACTCGCGGTCGCCGTTGCTGCCCTGGCCGGCGCCGTCGCGGCGCTCGTCCTCGCCTTCCTCGTGATCACGCTGCGCGCAAACCAGATCGTGGCGGGGCTCGCACTCACCATCCTCTGCGGTGCGGCGGGGCTCTCGTCGTACATCGCGAACGATTTCGAGCTGGCCACCGACCCGGCGCGCTACTCGTTCGAGGAGGTCAATGCGTTCGGCCTGCAGGATCTCCCCGTCGTCGGCCCGGTTCTCTTCGGGCAGACGTGGCTGGTCTACGCCTCGTGGGTCTGTGTCGTGCTCGTCGGCCTCTACCTGTCGCGGACCCGGCCGGGCCTCAACGTCCGAGCGATCGGGGAGGCGCCCGCCGCGGCAGACGCCATGGGTATCAGCGTCACGAAGTATCGATACCTCCACACGATCGCCGGGGGTGCGTTTGCAGGCGTCGGCGGAGCCTGCTTCAGCCTCGCCCTGACACCGCTCTGGGTCGACGGGCTCACGGGAGGGACGGGTTGGATCGCGATCGCGCTTGTCATCTTCGCGTTCTGGCGGGCCGATCTCTGCCTCGTCGGTGCCTACGTCTTCGGTGCGTTCTCGGCGCTTCCCCTCATCCTCCAGGCCAAGGGGTACACCGTCACGCCGCAACTCTTCCAGGCGCTTCCGTACGTGATGACTATCGTCGTTCTCGTGATCGTCTCCTCCGGCATCGGTCGCCGGCGCCTCGGCGCACCAGCGAGCCTGGGCGTTCCGTACGTGCGCGAGGAGCGGTAGTGGACGTCCACACACCCCGGTCGCTCGACGAGGCTCTCGCCCTCAAGGCGGAGCTTCCGGAAGCGAGGTTCGTGCAGGGCGGCACGGACGTGCTCGTCGAGCTGAACTTCGATCGTTCGCGACCCGCGGCGCTGATCAACCTGAACGAGGTCGCGGAGCTGCGAGGCTTCGGCTCGGAGGGCGACACGCTCGTCCTCGGTGCAGGGCTCACCTATGCCGAGATCATGGCGGGTCCGCTGGCAAGCCTCCTCCCGGCCCTTGCCGAGGCGTCGCGCACCGTCGGATCGCCCCAGATCCGGAACCGCGGCACGATCGGCGGAAATCTCGGGACAGCCTCTCCGGCAGGCGATGCGCTCCCACCGCTCGTCATCGGCGACGCCGAGGTGTGCGTTGCGAGCGTTCGCGGTGAGCGGCGCGTGCCGATCGGTGACTTCATCCTCGGCGTGAAGAAGAACGCGCTCGCGCCCGACGAGATCGTCGTCTCCGTGCGGCTGACGCCGACGGCTGCGCGGCAGACCTTCATGAAGGTCGGGCCGCGCAACGCGATGGTCATCGCGGTGTGCTCGCTGGCGCTCGAGGTCGATCGCGAGCGCGGTGAGATTCGCGCAGCGTTCGGCTCGTCGGCGCCGACCGTTCGTCTCGTGACGGCGCCGATCGACGCGTCCGACAGCTTCCCCACCCGCGTGGCCGATGCTGCGAGCCCGATCGACGACGTGCGCGGCACGGCCGCCTATCGCCGCCACGCGCTGCGCGTTCTCACCGGGCGTGCGCTCGAGAGGTGCTTCGCATGAAGATCTCGCTCACGGTCAACGGCGAGCGCCGCGAGACGGAAGCGTGGGGCGGCGATAGG
>Ga0163153_10006705_pt1 | contig 12789 bp, 12 predicted proteins | sample OliLakLV19MP6IB1_FD_148629 | JGI IMG/M metagenome (GOLD analysis project Ga0163153, IMG submission 148629) | Freshwater microbial mat bacterial communities from Lake Vanda, McMurdo Dry Valleys, Antarctica - Oligotrophic Lake LV.19.MP6.IB-1 | ecosystem: Environmental > Aquatic > Freshwater >... | reverse complement strand
CGTAAGGCCCGCCTAGCGCTGTCGCCACGAGCGCCGCCCACCGCAGCTTCTTGAGATTCTTGAAGCTCAGCAAGGAGCCCGTTTTTCCTGGAACTGGCGCTGGCGGAAATGGCATGGCCGATGACTCCCATGGAGCGATTCCCGCTCGTTGGGCCTGAAATGGCGCGATGTTGCACCATTTCCAGTATCGACCAGCGCCTCCCATGCGCTGGAGCAAGCACGGGCGCCGACGCGTAGGTCCGCCGAACCGGCGAATGCGGATTTTACGTCGCTAAGCGACCGCGAACATTAACCGAGTTTGCGGACTACGCCGACGACCGTACCGAGAACGCGGGCATTCTTCACGTAAATCGGCTTCATCGAAGAATTCGCGGGCTGCAGGCGAATCCGGTTCCCTTCGGGATACCAGCGTTTGAGCGTGGCTTCATTCTCGTCCGTAAGCGCGACCACGATTTGCCCCTTCGTGGCCGTGTCCTGCTTGTGGATCACGACGTAATCGCCGTCGGCGATCTGGTCCTCGATCATCGAATCTCCGGAGACCTTGAGCACGAACATACCGTCAGCGCTGAACATCTCGGAAAAATCGATGATCTCGTTCTGCTCGACCGCCTCGTGCAATACGCCTGCCGCGATTCGTCCGGCGAGCGGAAGCCCGCGCGAGGAGCCATCCACCGATTCGGTGGCCAGCATGATCGCGCGCGACATATTGGGCTCGCGATGGATCAGCCCCTTCTTTTCCAGCGCCTTAAGGTGGCACATCACGCCGTTCGGAGAGCTGATATTGAAATTCTGACCGATTTCTCGCACCGTGGGCCCGTAACCGCGCGAGCGGATGCGTTCGCGGATGAATTCGTAAACCTCGCGCTGTCGCTCCGTCAGCTTTTCGAAGTTGGCCACAACAGAATCTCCTTAAACGATGGGTCGCCGGCGCGAACTACGACGGACCATTGAAGTATAATATACGCGTGTACAGAGTCAATAGCATCCGTACACCGATGATCGGTCGTTTACGGTGGAGACGCCAGAATTCTTAGCGGAAGGCGCCGGATTTAACCGAAAAACGGCCGCTGAGCTTGGCGATTGCCGCCCAAAAGGCCGTTATTTCAAGCCCGGCGTTACCAATCGGCCGCCGAGAATTGAACGTCAAAAATGTGACGCGACGCTTGGCGGCGCAATTCGGGAACGAATCCCGGGCCGCGACCTTGGTCCGTCGGCGGACGACGGTGGATCGCGCCTACGCCTGCTTGGCAAACTCTTGGCAGGTCTCTTCGCTGACAAAATAGTGCGTCACGCCGTCGCGTTCCAACTTGGCGCCTGCGGCGAACTTGGGGAATCGCACGTGCGCGATTGGGTCCTCGACCATGAAGTCTTTCAGGTAGTACTCGTTCTCATGCAACGCGAGATAGGTCTTCACGAAGGACAGGATGCGATCGTCCAGCCATTGCGTCATCGCGGCGGCGTCGACTTGGTCGAGCGGGAAAGAAATCTCCGCGTGTTTATCGAATTGCATCAGGATCGGCAAGATTTCCAGGTCGTAATTCAATTGGATTTTCTTGACCTCGGCGTCCGGCGCGGCCGAGAACCGCAGATTGATCCGCGCCAACGGCGATTGAAACTGAAACGTCGCCTGGCGATGACCTGGCGAGACGGCCGGCGACACCTTGACGTGATCGCCAAAGCGTTTGGCCAGCGCCTCGAGCCTCGGACGCCAGACGTCCCGCAACTGATTCAAGAGCTGTTCGAACTTTTCGACGCGCTGTTCGCGCTCGTGGTATTGTTCGATCCGCTCCTCCTGCATCTGCTTGCGGCGGGAATCAAGCGCGGCGAATTCGGCGTCGATGCGATTGATGAGGCCGTCGATGTCCGACATGGGAGGTCTCCCTGGAAACAGGCAGCATAGGCGAAGCGTGTAACTACGTTAAACTACAGGCAAAGGAGCGCGCTGGCAATCGACTTGGGACCGAGATTTCACTTGGTTTGGTGCCGCGCGCGGCAAGTCGTCCCCGGACTACTGGTACTCCTCGCGAATCGGATAGAACACGTCGAGCGCGCTGACCCGTTCATCAAGGGCCGTGATGGCGTGTGGGACATTTCCGGGAATCTGATAGCGATCGCCGGGACCGACGCGTTTGATTTCGCCGCCGATGGTGAACTCCGCCGAACCGGAAATAATCATGCCCACTTGCTCATGCGGATGCTGATGCACTGGGATGATCGCCCCCGGCGCCATTTCCACGAGCGAGACGGTCATCGTTTCGCCAGTGGACGCGTACATTTCCACGCCCGGAAACGGCGTCAGCTGGCGGCAGGCGGATTTGTCGATGAAGTATTGGGACATGGGGGACTGCGCGAAGAAACTGATGGACGAATCGACCGGACTGGCTCGGCTCGAATGTAATCATTCGTGGCCGGCAAAGCAGGGCCCAATTCATTGGCGGCCGAGTCGCCTCCCACAAGTTGGTCCAAGGGACAGGACGGCTACTTGGTGGCAGGTGGCGGAGGCTTTGCTACAATTCGGGCGATTGAACCAATCGCTGTTCGCATCCCGCATCAGGTGCCCCATGAATCATTTGCGCCCGTTGTTCGCCGTCATGCTTGTCGCTTTGTCGCCGCTTGTGACTTGGGCAGATGATTGGCCGCAGTGGCGCGGACCGCATCGCGATGCCATCTCGGCCGAAACGGGACTGTTGCAAGCTTGGCCCGCCGAGGGACCGAAACTGGTCTGGCAAGTGAACGACGTCGGCGCCGGGTATTCCACGCCTGCCGTGGTGGGCGACCGGTTGTATGTTATGGGCAACGAGGGAACGGACAATGAGTTCGTCCAGGCGCGGTCGGTCGCCGATGGCAGCGTGGTGTGGACGGTCACGATTGGCAAAGTAGGCCCGAACCGCGGACCACAATATCCGGGCTCGCGTTCGACGCCCACGGTCGACGGGGACATGCTCTACGTCCTCGGTTCGGATGGCGATCTGACCTGCCTGGAGACCGCCTCCGGAAGCGAGGTCTGGAAGCAACAACTCCGCGCGGATTTCGGCGGCATGCCGGGGCAGTGGGCGTATTCCGAATCGCCGCTGGTGGACGGCGACACGTTGATCTGCACGCCGGGTGGGGCCACGGCAACGGTGCTGGCGCTCGACAAACGCACCGGCGAAGCAATCTGGAAAGCCGCATTGCCGGAAGCCGATGAGGCGGCGTATGCGTCGGCGATCATCGCCAACGGTGGACCCTCGGGCAAACAATACATCCAATTCGTGCAAAAGGGACTTGTGGGCCTCGACGCCGCCACCGGGACGCCGCTGTGGCGGTACGCGCGTACGGCCGAGGGGAGCCCAGCGAATATCCCGACGCCGATCGTTTCGGACAACTTCGTGTACAGCGCCGCGAGCCGCAGCGGCAGCGGGTTGGTGAAACTCGTGGAAGCGGACGGCGCGCTGAAAGCCGAGGAAGTGTACTTCCAGAAGGGCCTGCCGGCTGCGATTGGCGGCGCCCTCAAGTTGGGCGACCAGCTCTATGGCACGAGCGGCGCCGGCATGATGTGCGTGGACTTCGCTACGGGCGAAGTGAAATGGCAAGAACGCGGCATTGGGACCGGATCGATCTGTCTTGCCGACGGGCGGATTTATCTGCACGGCGAGACCGGCGAGGCGGCGCTGATCGAACCTTCCGTCGAAGGTTACAAGGAGCACGGTCGCTTCACGCCGCCAAACCAACCGGACCGCGGCGACGCGAAAGCCTGGGCCTATCCGGTGGTCGCGAATGGCCGGCTGTACTTGCGCGACGCGACCTCGCTCTGGTCATTCGATATCGCGCGGTAGGGCGGGCCGGGTGCGAGCCGGACGGTGAAGGTGATAGTTCATAGCGGCACGCCGAAGAACGATCTACCCTGCAAAACAGGCCCGCCGTGAAGAACACGGCGGGCCTGACTTTTTACGTTGAACGTCGTCAACAGTTATGCAAACAGCGACGAAAGCGCTTCGGCTTTGACCAGTTCGCGCGGCTGATTGAGGTGGTTGTAGACGATCGTCGTGGGATTGATGCCCACGGCGTGGTAGATCGTCGCCAACAATTCCATTGGATGGACCGGCGCGGTCAGCGGCGCGCTGCCGGTGGCGTCCGATTGGCCGTGCAAGTAGCCGCGCTTGATGCCGGCGCCGGCAATGGCGCAGGTATAACAGTACGGCCAGTGGTCGCGGCCGTCGTCGCTGTTCTGGTTGCCGGAGGTGCTCACGCCGCGCTTGGGGCTGCGGCCGAACTCGCCGACCGCGAGAACCAGGGTTTCGTCCAGCAACCCACGCTCGTCCAAATCGGCGATCAACGCCGAGAGCGCCCCGTCGAACATCGGCGCGGCTTGATTCTTAAGCCGCTTCGAGAGATCGCTGTGCGTATCCCAACTGTGGTTGTCCGAATTGGCGACCTTAGGCCAGTTCACTTCAACGAACCGCGTGCCGGCCTCGATCAAGCGGCGAGCCAGCAGGCAACTCTGGCCGAAGGTGTTGCGGCCGTACATATCGCGCGTGGCGTCGGTTTCGGCCCGCAGGTTGAAGGCGTCGCGGGCGCGGCCGGAGATGACCAGGCCGAGCGCCTTCTCGTAGTATTCGTTGAGATCGTACTTCGCCGTGGCCTTTTCCAAATCCGGCATGCCGGCCGCGATCAGTTCGCGGAGGCGCGCGCGGTGCTCGAGCCGGGAACTGGACATTTCGGGACGCAACTGCAAGTCGTCGACCTTCAGGTCGTCCATCTTGGTCATGTCCATGTCGTCGCCGGGCGGGTACAGCAAGTACGGGTCGTACGCGCGGCCCAGGAACCCGGCGGTGCCTGCCTTGCCGACGACGCCGCTCTCTTGCAACGGGCGCGGCATCATCACGAACGGCAGCATCGGCTGCTCGGGCGGCTTGAACTTGATGATGTTCGAGCCGACGTTGGGGAAATCCTTCGGACTCGGCGGTTCCAACTGCCCCGACGCACTGACCTTGTCGGTCGTGTAACCGGTCAGCATCTGGTACATCGCGGCCGTGTGGTTGAACAAGCCGACCGGCGTGTAACTGACGGTGCGAATGAGCGTCAGCTTGTCGGTGATTTGGGCGAACTTGGGCATCAACTCCGTGACGTCCATTCCCGGCACTTTGGTCGGGATCCGCGTGAAGATGCTGCGGACATTGTCCGGGACGTTGTCTTTGGGATCCCAGAGGTCCAGGTGGCTCGGTCCGCCCTGCAAGTACAGCAGGATCACGCTCTTGGCGCGATTCCAGCCTGGGGCGGCCGCGGCCGTCGATTCGTTCCCCTGCGCCTGACGCAACTGCAGGATCTGAGCGAGGCTCAGGCCGAGCATCGCGGAGCCGCCGACTCGCAGTAGTTCGCGGCGCGTGACACCATCACAAGTGTCTCGGCTCGTGCGACCTGGAATGACCAGCATGGAATCAGACCTCCCGCCAGGAACGATCGGAGCGGATTGATACGTTCCCACAATATAGGAAGATAAGTGCCCTGGCGTCAATCATTTCCGGGCGGCGGTAGTGTCCTAATAGTGTGTTGCTGGGCTATTGCCGCCAAAATCGCTTCCATACAAGCCAGTTAAGAACGACAATAGGCGGGGTCACAAGAAATATGAGAGCGACTACCAGCTGGGGAGTTGGTTGACCACCGCCCTCGATAAAGAGCATGCCGCCCACCAACAGCACGAAGAGGTAAACGACCGAGCTATAGGGCACCAACCGATCCCTGATGCCGTCCGGGAGCTTCTGGCCGGCTCCCCTCGTCTCCGGCGACCTGTACGGGTTGTCGTCCATTGGCCCGTCTCGGTTTCTTACCAGCGTTCGGCCTAGGCATGGCCACGTATTTCAGCTGTCCCTTCCTGAATATAACTAACCCAGAGTGACCGTACAGCCAGCTTTCTTCTTGCTTCTCGCGGACCGAGACCCGATCAGGATCGCCGAGTGCATGTCGCACCTCAGCTCTGGTCATTCCCCTTCTAAGGGATCGCAACTCTTTTTCGGTTACTGAGTTTGGCAGGCAGATATAGGCAAGCGACGCAACGGCGCAAACAGTGACTAGAACGAATAAGGGTTTCAGCCCAAACCGAAGCCATCGTTTCTTGGTTGCGCCCATCCCCTGAGTCTAGCAGGCGGCGGGAGGGGCGGGGTCGTCTTCGAAGTCTCCATTTTGAAATAGATTCGCGGCCCCGACGCAACTCTGCCGGCCCCGGCAGTGTAAAACCCGTAGCGCGTTTGTTCGCTCTTTTCGACGGAATTCTGGACTCCGTGGAAGCCGGCGAACATAATAATGGCGAGGCAGCGACAGGCGTCGCGCGGCGGGGAAGCTGGGGAAAGTCCTCGGGTTCTCGGGCTTGGCCAGACGCCGGCGCGCATGCGGAACAGGAAACGTGGTCGGATGAATTGGACGGCGCTCGATTTGCCGTGGTGGCATTGGGCCCTCGCGGTCTGTTTTGCGGCGTGTAGCTCAGGGGGCGTTTACGTCGTCCTGAGAGTCCGCAGGGAATTGAAGGAAACCGCGTCCGGCGCCAGCGAAATGATGTCGGATTTCCGTGATTTGCGCAGCCAGGGTGAGCTCAGCGAACAGGAATTCCGAAACATTAAGACGCTGCTCGGAGACCAGTTGGAAAAAGAGCTAAAGGACCACGGCAAGGCGTCTTAGGACGAGAAAAGTCAAACTCGGCTGGGTCTGACGATCGCAGCGTGACAGAGTTTCCAGTTGGGAGATGCGACCCGTTGTCAGGTAAAGCGGGGGGTGTCCGCTGGTCGACGCTTAGGGTGCCGACGCGAACCAAGAATTCAACAGAACCAAGATTCGATACATCCGTATAGTAGTGCATCGAGCGACACGATCGGGTTCACTCGGAGTTGACCCGGCCCGCGAAGACTCGAGCAGATTGCAGGTCGATCAGTAGAGTTGCTTCCACGGCTCGAAACAGGTGCGGATAGGGATTGCCCCTTAGGCCACAGTAAAGAACGCGAGCTGGCCCATTCGAGCGCACACCTTGGATCTCGCCCGAAACTCCGGTGGCGCGGAGTGTCGGGACTCGAAAAGGAGTCGTCATGCCCGCAGGTAGGGAAGGTACCGGCGCACGCCGGGGTAGCGGAACCACGAAGAAGAACGCGTTCTGTTCCTTTTGCCGTAAGAGTTACCGCGATGTCGGTCCTCTGGTGGAAGGTCCGGGAGACGTTTACATCTGTGGCGAATGCATCGAACTGTGCCAGTCGATTCTGGACCAGGAACGGCGCCGTCGCGGCACGACGAAACAGCTCTTCACCAAGGTTCCGGCGCCTCGCGAGATCGTCAACCAACTCGACGAATACGTGATCGGGCAGTCGCACGCCAAGCGCGTGTTGGCCGTCGCGGTTCACAATCACTACAAGCGGCTCATGTCGGGCGCCGAAGGGGGCGATGTCGACATTGAGAAGTCGAACATCCTCCTGCTCGGCCCCACCGGCTGCGGCAAGACGCTCCTGGCCCGGACGTTGGCCAAGATCTTGAACGTGCCGTTCGCCATCGGCGACGCGACGACGTTGACCGAAGCCGGTTACGTCGGCGAAGACGTGGAGAACTTGTTGCTGAAGTTACTTCACGCGGCCGACTTCGATCTGGAATCGGCCCAGCGCGGCGTGCTGTACATCGACGAGATCGACAAGATCGGCAAGACCAGCCAGAACGTTTCGATCACGCGGGACGTGTCCGGCGAAGGCGTTCAACAGGCCTTGTTGAAGATGCTCGAAGGAACGGTCGCGAACGTGCCGCCGCAAGGGGGCCGCAAGCATCCCGAGCAGCAGTACATCCAGATGGACACCTCGAACATCCTGTTCATCGTGGGCGGGACGTTCGTCGGGCTCGACAAGATCATTGGGAAGCGCGTCGGCCGCCGTTCGATTGGCTTCGGCCAACCGGACAAGACCGAGAGCGAGGATCTGCAATACGCGGAACTGTTGGCGCAAGTCACCAGCGACGACATCCTTGAGTTCGGCATGATTCCGGAGTTGGTCGGCCGGTTGCCGGTGATCAGCTCGCTGATGCCGCTCGATACCGACGCGTTGGTCCGCGTGTTACGCGAGCCGAAGAACGCGCTCATCAAGCAATATCAAAAGCTCTTCGAGATGGAGGAGTGCGAATTGCATTTCACCGACGAAGCGCTCAAGACGATTGCCGAGAAGGCCAAGCAACGCGAGACCGGCGCCCGTGGTTTGCGTTCGATCATCGAGCACGTGATGCTCGACATCATGTTCGAATTGCCGGACCACGGCCCGGGCGGCATCTACCACATCTCCAAAGACGTGGTCGAAGGCCGGCAGCAATTGTTTCCGTTGACCGAAGCGAAACACAAAAGCGCGTGACCTTCAAGCCCGGGCACGGCAACGTCCCCGGAGGTTCAGTCACGCGCACGCTAGGAGCGAGCCCCGCGCAGGATTTATTCCGGCGCGGGGCTCGCGGTTTTTTTCAGGGTGCTTTATTCGCAGTGGAACAGGGCCACGTCACTCTTACTGGGGCAACAGCGGGTTTATCCAGTGAAGTTTCGGGAAGCGTGCAAAGTCATTGTCGCAAGAATAGAGCACCGCGCTGCGGGATATCGCGAGTGCGGCGAGATGGGCGTCGCTTACGAGATTTCCGCCCACGCCCACTGCCGCAAGCAATTCACTCATGATCGCCGAGTGCTGAACGTCTTCTTTGACAATTCTGACGTTTGGTAGGCTCAACCATTCGTCCATCTGTTGCAACGCGTCGTTGACGCTGAGGGGATGGTCGAATACTCTCGGATGCGTGGCGATGCGTAGAAAGCTCAATACACCAAGCCAAGAAAGTCCTATCGATACTTCTTCCGCAAGGGCTTCTTGCCACCAATTACGAATCGCCGCATGTTCGGGAGCGTCCCTATTAACCAAGTAAAGCAAGATGTTCGAATCGATGAGTTTCATTTGCCTTGAGCGAGCTTGCGAATGACTTCCTCATCTTCCAGGGCAGCGGCCAATGCATTCGCATGGTCCAAGGGTAACTTGGGCCTGCCCATCGAAAACGTCCGCTGTTCGAATCGCTTGGAATTGGGCGCATTGGGCTCAGGCCCTGTCTCTACGGCGCCGCGCAGCATGCGATTTACCAACTGTCCCAGAGGCACGCCTTCGCTCAAGGCGAGCAGTTTCAGCTTCTGAATCAGGGTCTCTTCTAGTTGCACAGAAATACGCATATTGACATCATACCATTGTTCGGCTTGGCGTCAAAAAAGTGCCTTGAGAGCGGTAGGCTGACTCTGCAATCGGTTCCGAGCGTCAAAACGGCCGCTGGCCAAGTACAAACTTTACCGTCTGCGCTTCGCCGCCGGTCGGCATGGGCTCGCTGCCGAGCGCGCGGATGCGTGTCGTGGCGATGCCGGCGTTCAACAAGTGCGCAGCCGCTTCTTTCGCGCGGGCTTCGGCGAGTTGCTTGTTCGCCGTCGGGTCGCCTTCGCGGCGGGCGTTGCCGCGGACGATCACGTAATACGACGGAAAACTCTTGAGCGTTTCGGCGAGGCGATCTAGCACGAGCTTGCTTTGCGGTGTGAGTTGCGACGTGCCGCGGGCGAAGACAAGCGGCTCCACTTCCAACGTGCCGATTTCGGTGAGCCCGTTCCATTGCGGGTCGGTCAGTTCTTCAGCCGTGCGTTGGCCGCGAATCGTTTCATCCGCTCCGCCGACGATCAGGCCGGGGTGGAAATGCTCGTCGAGCATCGCGCGGGCGATCTTATCGTAGTACCACTGATGGGGCTGGCCGCCGGTGGGATCAGTTTCGAGGCCGCCGGTTTTTTGAAGGACCGCCACGATACCGCGCATGATTTCATCCAGCGGTTGCAGGCCGCGCGAGGCCTCGCCAGCGAGGACGCCGAAGTGGGCGTAGTTCTCCTGCGTGTTCTTCCAGAGAATCTTGGCGGCGAGTTGCTTGGCCTGGGCCTCGGAGAGCGGCGCTCGCTGCTGTTCGGCGTCGTCGCGAACGGCCTTGGCCATCCCGCCGGGCTGGCGTTCCAATTCGTAGGCGGCGCGGCGATAGGCTTCGATGACTTTCTTCACGAGCGGCTCGTTTTCCAGCAGATACGCGCGTTGGATGACTAGCACGTCGACGATCTTGCTTTGAAACTTCGAGCTATCGATCAAAATATGCGCGCCGGGCGTTTCGAGTGCGCGGGAGACGTGTGGTTCCCACATCACATAGGCCCGGGGATCGTCCGGTTTGGCAGCCTGAAATTGACGCAGCACGTCCTCCGCGCCTTGGGCGTCGATCCAGGGCGAAGCCGGTAGTTGCGGCAAGCGAAAACTGGCCATCACGACGCGGGCGAGCGTTTCACTGGGGGAATCTCGCGTGACGACGAACCGGGCGTCGGGTTTGTCGAGCGCGTTGAGGTTCGGCACGCCTTGCTTGTAGGCGACCATGGCGTCGGCGCCGTTGGATTCGTCGATGACCATCACGATCGTTCCGGGCGTCTCGCCGAGCCGCGCGCTGGCCGTGAGGAGCGCGTCCACCGTGAAGACAGCGAAAGGCGTTTCGCCGCTCCGCAGGGTTTGGATCCGCTGGCCGTAGTTGGCTTGGTCGTCGACCAGGTTCAGGCCGATGGCCTGAGCGTCGAGTTCGCGCCGAAACGCTGGTGAGCGCAACACGCAGTACCCGGAGAAGGAATCGAGGGCTACCATGATTTCGGTGTCGTGTACGGGCGTCGACCCTGATTGCTGCACCACTACTTCTCGGCCGCGCGGCGCGAAGACGAATTTATAGACCACGGCGCAAATGCCCAGCAGCACCAACCAAATCACGACCGCGCCGAGAACTTTTCCGGAAATACCCTGGCTCACGGGGAACGATCCTCAATAGATAAGGCGGCGTGACAAATCTCGGAGGGAACCGCGAAAGGCGCGAAAAGGCGCGAAAATTGGGGAGGGATTCTCGGGCACTGATCGCTTTTCATGACATCTTCGATTCGATGCTTGAATTCATTCGTGAGCAATTCTACGCGCTTGGCATTCAACTCTCGTCCGCCCATTCACTTTCGCGATGTTTCGCGCATTTCGCGGTTTAGCTCCTCGGTACTCTACCTCCGGCGATTGCGACCGGCGGCGCGGGCTACGGCCACGACGAGAAACACCATCATCACCACGATCACGATGAAGCAAACGCAGAGTCCGCCCAGCCCCGCCCAATCGCTGGCGTTGGCTGGTGGGTTGCCGTAGATGGCGCCATCTTGCGCGAGGACTTCCTCGGGCGAGCGGGCGGCGGCCCCTTCGCCGATGGGCACGTTGACCGGCGTGGTCAGGCTATCCAGGATGGCGACGGCCGCTTCTTCCGGCAGCGCCGCGGCGAGTTCGTATTGCACAGTCGAAGCATCGTCCGAGGCGTCGGCTGCGCCAACTTCGCCGAGCGCGGCGGCCATGGCTTGTTCGAGGGCGGCCGGGTCGTCAGCACTGCGATAGCTATGAACTTGTTTTGCCAGGGCATGTTCTTGGAGCATGTCGACGCCGATGCAGTCGATCGTCACACCACGAGACAAGACGTCAGGCAGGTACGCACCGAGCAATTCGGGATCGTTGGCTTCGCCGTCGGTGACGACGAGGAGGCGATAGGTGCCATAGCCGCGTTGCGCTTGTCGGGCTTGCAACAGTCGATCCGCCGCGAGCTTGAGGTACTCGCCCAGCGGCGTACCGCCGGACGCCTGGCAGCGATCGACCGCTTCCAGCAGCCGCGGTCGATCGAGCGGCGCGAGATCGTAGAGCCAGCCATTCGCGCCGTCGATGTCGGAGAAGACCAGTAGTCCGACTTCGGCGTTCGGATCAATGCGATCGACGACCTTGGCGAGCGCAGTCTTCGCCACGTCCATGCGCGATGCATTGGAACTCGACATGGTGTCGCGCATCGAGCCAGAGGCATCGAGCAGGATCACGACATGATCGCGACCGAGCTTTGAGTCGCTCGGCGCAGTTTCCTGTGCGGCAGCCCAGGCGGACACGGAAAGACAGACGATCGCGATGGCAATCCGAAGAACATTCAGCGCTCTGCCCTCCCAGTAAGAATCAGGTTGTGGCACGCTCACTCAGGTTGTGGCACGGTCTCCCGACCGTGTCACCGGCTCGACCGAAGGTCTCCACACCTTGCTGGTCGCAACGTGTCACGGTCGGGAGACCGTGCCACAACTGACTGACCGTGCCACAACAGGGGTTTTTGCCCGTGCAACTAGAAGTCAAAATCACCTTGTTGGAGCGCTTCGGCGGAGACCTTTAACACGCGGAATTCGACGCGCATGTTTTCTTTCGCCTGGTCGAGGTTCTTGGGCCGCGGAACTCTCGGTTCGCGAACGCCGGCGCCGACGGGCTGGAATTGGCTTTCGTCGAAACGGATGCCTTGCGCCTTGCCGTATTGAATGAGCGCGTCGCGCACGGAATTCGCCCGACCGAGCGAAAGATTGAGCGCTGCTTGCATGGTTTCACGCGGATTGGGATCGGTCCCGTCGAACGTGCCGCGTTCCAGCAGTTTGACGATTTCGGCGGTCGATTCCAGGTTGAGCGGCTTGTTTTGCAGGGAGTAGCGATAATTGCCGGTTTGCCCGGTGCGTTGAATTAGCCCTTTTGCCATGCCGGCGCGGACAAAGTCGGCCAGCACTTTCGTGGGATCGGCGTGCCCGCGGATCGACATCACCGCATTGCCATAGGTGGACGCGGCTTCCAACGCGCGTTGAAAGTCGGCGCCATAAACCTCGGGCGGGAAAGAGTCTTGGTTCGGTTGAAAGTTGATGGTGAAGCTGACGATCGTGCGGCCATCGTCGGTAAGTAA
>Ga0163153_10006702_pt1 | contig 12795 bp, 12 predicted proteins | sample OliLakLV19MP6IB1_FD_148629 | JGI IMG/M metagenome (GOLD analysis project Ga0163153, IMG submission 148629) | Freshwater microbial mat bacterial communities from Lake Vanda, McMurdo Dry Valleys, Antarctica - Oligotrophic Lake LV.19.MP6.IB-1 | ecosystem: Environmental > Aquatic > Freshwater >... | reverse complement strand
CAGGCCGGTGACCCTGCAATCAAATCTACTCCCGGCAAATACGGTTCAGACACAGTTCAACGGGGACCTGATCAGCACGGTAGTCGCGTCCAACTATCAATGGCTTAGGGACGGGCAAGTCATTTCGAATGCAACATCCCGAACATACAAGGCAACCATGGTGTCCGGTTATTCTGTACTGATTTTTGATGCTACCTGCAACCGGCGTTCCGATGTAATTACCGCGTTGGAAGATCCGTATTTGGGGACACCGCATCGGATCAAGGTGTATCCCAATCCTACGTCTGACTATCTGCAGGTCCAGAGTTCGGATGCAGTGTTGGGTGTCAGGATTCTTGATGCCGCAGGGCGGGAGTTCGGTGTGGAAGTGGAGGTCATGCGCGAAAACTTGTATCGGGTCAATGTATCCGCAATTCCCTCGGGCCTTTATATCATCCGGGTCTCCACCGGCACGATGGTTGATATGCAAAAAATCGTTATCCGAAAATAAAGCCTACGTGCCCGTTTTCAGAAGGTAGTTTTTGACATAATCCTGCGTGCCCTCTTCCAGGGAATGAAATGCCTTTGGATAACCGATCCCCTGCAGCTTTTCCATATTCGCTTCGGTGAAATATTGATATGTATCACGAATGTCAACGGGAGTATCGATAAACTCGATTTGCTCCGGTTTGCCCAGCGCCCTGAATACGGCTCTCGTCAAATCAAGAAACGTTCTCGCCTTTCCGGAACCCAGGTTGTAGACACCTGAATTTTTCCGGTGGTGCATCAGCCAGTAGCAAACGTCCACCACGTCCTGCACATAAACGAAATCCCGCATCTGCTCACCATCCTTGTAAGCGGGGTTGTGCGAACGGAATAATTTCATCTTGCCCGTTTTCTGAACCTGATGGAAGGTATGCCAGATAACGGAGGCCATCCGGCCCTTGTGGTCTTCGTGCGGACCGTAGACGTTGAAGAATTTCAGGCCGGCCCAAAAGAAGGGTTTCTCCTGTTGCTCCAGTGCCCACATGTCAAAATCCTGCTTGGATTGGCCGTAGGGATTGAGGGGTTTTAATGATGGGATAATGGACTCATCATCGTCATACCCGAATTCCCCGAGACCGTACGTCGCAGCAGAGGAAGCGTAAACTATCGGGATCTGGTATTGGATGCTGCGCGTCCATAGATCCTTGGTGTATTGGGTATTCCTGCGGTTGAGCAGCGCCTTATCAAATTCTGAGGTGTCGGTAATGGCGCCGATATGAAAGATGAATTCTATCCCTTCATGGTTGGTGTCGATCCATTTCATGAGGTCATCGATCTCCACACGCTCCTGGATGATAAGGCCTTCCAGGTTTTTGTTCTTGAGCGGATCGGCAAACGAATCAACAGTCACGATCGCCTTAAATTTTTCCTGATTTAACTTTCTGACCAGGCAACTTCCGATAAATCCAGCGGCACCCGTTACTACAATCATTCGAGATTCTGTTTGCTGCAAGTTAATGTATATTTGTGGCTTACCCGCCGTAGCTTTTGATAGGTCGTGTGCCTGCAGCGAAGGAGGGGCAGTTTATGGTCTACGTCAGCCGCAAAGAACATTTCAACGCCGCCCACAAGCTTTCCAATCCGGCGTGGAGCAACGAAAAAAACCGGGAGGTTTTTGGCCCCTGCGCAAATGAAAACTGGCATGGCCATAATTACGATCTGATTGTAACGGTGAAAGGAGATCCGGATCCTGATACCGGCTTCGTGATTGACCTGAAAAAGCTGAGCACCTTGATTCGGCACGATGTGACCGACAAACTCGATCATAAAAATCTGAACCTGGATGTGGACTTTATGAAAGGAAAAATCGCCAGCACGGAGAACCTGGTGATCGAGATTTGGAAGATCCTTGCTCCATCCATCGGGTCTCTGGCCGCTGGAGCCTCCCTGCATTCCATACGCCTGTACGAAACGCCGCGCAATTATGTTGAGTATTTTGGCGATTGATCCGGTGTCCATTTCATTTCTGATTAGATGCGATACTATCTTATAGCCGGCGAACGGTCGGGTGATCTGCACGGAAGCAACCTTGTCAAGGCGTTGACAAAGAAGGACCCGAATGCTGTTTTCAGGGGCTTCGGCGGAGACCTTATGAAGGATGCCGGTGTGAGCCTATCAGTCCATTATGACCAGATGGCTTTTATGGGGTTTGTCACGCTGTTGGCGAACTATGGTACTATCCGCCGGATGCTCCGGTTGTGCAAAGAGGACATTCTTCAGTTTAAACCGGACGTGGTCATACTCATCGACTACGGGGGATTCAACCGCCGCATTGCCAAGTTCACAAAGCCTAGGAGCATGAGGACCTTTTACTACATTCCGCCGAAAGTGTGGGCATGGTATCAATCCAGGGCAAAGGAATTGAAAGCCAACGTGGATCGGATGTTTGTTATTCTTCCCTTTGAGAAAGAGTTCTACAAAAAGTATGATTGGGAGGTAGACTACGTGGGCAACCCGGTGCTCGATGCAATCAAGGCATTCAGTCCTGATCCGGATTTTGCAGTGAAGCACGGGCTCAGCATTGAGAAACCGGTAGTTGCCTTGCTTCCGGGAAGCCGCAAGATGGAATTATTGCGGTCCGTTCCTGTTTTGGCGAAGGTTGCCAGGAAGCATCCGGAATTTCAGTTCGTGGTGGCCGCCGTTGCAGGCGTTGACGTCTCGTTGTATCAGCCGCTTCGGGAGGTTCAGGGACTTCAGTTTGTGCAGGGGGATACCTATAATCTCCTGCACGTTGCCCGTGCGGCGATTGTGACCTCCGGAACGGCCACACTGGAAACTGGGTTGCTGAAAGTTCCGCAGGTGTGCATCTACAAGGCCGGGTGGCTTGAAATGAAGATTGGAAAGGCTGTCGTTCAGGTGAAGTTTATTTCATTGATTAATCTCATTGCAGGAAAGGAAGTGATTCGGGAATTGATTCAGGAGGAGGCCAGCGCGGGAGCAATTTCTGCAGAACTAAGCCGGCTGAGCGAAGATGCGGGCTACCGGGAAGCCATGATTCATGAGTATGAGAAAATTTACCAACTCCTGAATACCGGATCTGCTTCCGAGAATACCGCCGCCCTGATCGTGAAATACCTGAACCCTGCTCCTGGTTCGGGAGGGTAGCAAGATCAAAAATGGAAATTAATGCTTAGGCTACCTTCAGCTTGCTGTAGCGGGACTTGCTGAACTGCTCTTCCGCGTACGCTCTGTTGATAACCAGTTTTTCAGTCCCTTTTTCTGAAGGCAACTCAAACATGGCGTCATTGATGACCGCTTCGCAGATCGAGCGTAGTCCGCGTGCGCCCAACTTAAAGCTCATGGCTTTTTCAACGATGAAGTCAAGAGCGCCCTCTTTGAATTCCAGCTCGATGCCTTCCATCTCAAACAATTTCTTGTACTGCTTCACCAGGGCATTTTTGGGCTCCATCAGAATCTTCTTCATGGCCACCGCGTCGAGCGGGTTCAGGTAGGACACCACGGGGAGGCGCCCGATAAGCTCTGGTATCAAACCAAAACTTTTGAGGTCCTGGGCAGAAACAAACTGAAGCAGGTTGTCGTTGTCGATGTCGCTGGGATGCAATCCATCCGAGTTGGAAAAACCCAACGGACGCGTATTCAGCCGGCGGGAAATAAGCCGGGAAATCCCCTCGAATGCGCCGCCGCAGATAAACAGAATATTCTCCGTATTCACGGTAATCATCTTTTGATCGGGGTGCTTCCTGCCGCCCTGGGGCGGAACATTGACCGCCGTTCCTTCCAGCAACTTGAGTAATGCCTGCTGAACGCCTTCACCGCTCACATCGCGGGTGATGGAGGGATTGTCTGACTTGCGGGCAATCTTGTCGATTTCATCAATGTAGACGATGCCGCGCTCTGCAGCCTCCGTATTATAATCGGCCGACTGAAGCAAACGAGTCAGGATGCTTTCTACATCTTCGCCCACGTACCCGGCTTCCGTAAGGACGGTGGCGTCGGCAATGCAAAAAGGCACCTGGAGAATCTTGGCAAGGGTCTTGGCGAGATAGGTCTTACCAGTTCCGGTTTCACCGGCCATGATGATGTTGGATTTTTCAATCTGTACATCAGAAACTTCTGTCTTCCGCTGCATGAGCCGCTTGTAGTGGTTGTACACAGCCACCGAAAGAACTTTTTTGGCCTGGTCCTGGCCGATCACATACTCGTCCAGGAATTTCTTGATTTCCTTGGGCTTGATCAGCTTGAAATTGGGGGCATTACCGGCCTCCACTTTGTTTTTCTTTTCTTCCTGTAGGATTTGAGTGGCTTGGGTAACGCACTTGTCGCAAATGTGAGCATGAATGCCTGAGATCATCAGGTCAACATCCTTCTTGCTTCTCCCACAAAATGAACAGGTAACTTCCGCCATAACAATTTTGGTCTAACAATCCGGCCACAGCCAGGAACGCACAAAAGTACCAAATTAATCAGGCAAATTGGTCTATCCGCGGACCTGAAAAGGGTTCCCCTGCGTCAGCTAGGCAGAAAATGATTACTTTTTCTTCTCGAGGACCTCATCAATGAGCCCGTACTCCTTGGCTTCTATAGACCGCATCCAGTAATCACGGTCGGAGTCTTTTTCAATCCTTTCGTATTTCTGACCGCTGTGCTTGGCGATGATCTTGTACAAATCTTCACGGATTTCGATGGTCTGCTTGAGGGAAATTTCCATGTCTTTCGACGTCCCCTGCATCCCCGAAGAGGGCTGGTGAATCATGATGCGCGCGTGTGGCAAGCCCGACCGTTTCTTCGGTGCTCCGGATGCCAAGAGAACGGCGCCCATGGAGGCTGCCAGCCCGGTACATATGGTTGCCACATCTGGATTTACATACTGCATGGTATCATAAATGCCCAGACCGGCGTACACCGATCCACCCGGACTATTAATATACATGATGATGTCTTTCTTATGATCGGCTGACTCCAGGAATAACAATTGAGCCGTAATCAGGTTGGCGATCTGGTCGTCGATGCCCATGCCAAGGAAAATGATACGGTCTGAAATCAACCGGGTAAACACGTCGATGGCCCGGAAGTTACCCGGCCGTTCTTCAATCACATACTGCGTCATGTTTTCAATCTTCTGCGCATACCCATCGATGGTGTTGCTGCTCATGCCGAGGTGCTGGACCGCGTACTTTCTGAATTCGTTGTTCTTGTTCATGGTTTGATTATTTATACCCTACCTGGTTTCGTAGTCGCTTTCGGCCACCCTTTTAGTGTGGAAGCGAAATCAATGTTAAATATAAAATCACCGATAAAAAAGCCTGCCTGGAACAGAAACTCCTCTGGAGGAAGCAAATTTGGCCTACCCGTGATTATGAGCTTCCGCCAACTTCTTGAATTCCTCCAAGGAGACTTTTTTCTCCGAGAGAGTGATGGTCGCTTTGACGGCGTTCATGATTTTTTCTTGCCGGATCTGATTGTACAGACGCATGAAATTTTGGCCTTTGCCGTCCTGTCCCGAAAGGTAATTGTCGGCGATCGCATCGAATTTGTCTCCCAATTGATCGGCAATGGCGGCCCCTCCAAACTGCTGGGCAATAAGCTGCTTGGCGCGGATGCGCACCTCCCCGCTCTCAACGTTTATCTGGTGCTGCTCAGCAATTTTGTTCAGGATAAGGTCCCACTTCAGGCCCTTTTTGTACTCTTCAAATTCCTTTCCGATAACTTCATCATCGATTTTTCCATCGCCTGATGCCTTGAGCCAGGTTTTTAGAAAATTGTCGGGCATGTTCACTTTCGTATGGTCTACCAGGTGATGCTGAATCTCGTGTTCCAGCAGGTGGGTGCTCTCGCGCTGATAATTCGCGGCAATGGTTTCGCGGATCTTGTTCAGGAATTCCTCTTCGGTCTTGACAGCATCCTTACCGAACACCTTGTCAAACAGCTCCTGATTAACTTCCGCCGGCTCCGTGTGGCTGATGTTGGTTACTTTCAGCGTGTATGTTCCGGTCAGGCTTCCCGCTGCTTCTTCCGTAGCGGAAACCGCCTGGGAACGGACGACCGGGTCGTCTGAAATCTTTTGGATATCAAACGTAATCTCGTCATCCTTTTTCAATGCGATGAATTTCTTTTGTTCCCCCTTGGCAAGCTTTGTGATCTGGATGTATGACGACTTCTTTTCGCCGGACGCATCCGTTACATCGCCAAAGAGGTTGTCCGGTTTCACCGCTGACGTCGGGATGCGTAACGTTTCCAAACCGCCGCTTCATATCTTCCACCGCATCGTCAATCACCTTTTGGTCGACTTCAATGATGTAGGATTTTACCTTTACCTGGGATGACAAATCAAGGAGAAAGTCTTCGACCAGGCCAATCTGGAACTCAAACTCAAAATCTTTCTGCGTTTCCCAGTCGATCAGCCGGGCTTTTTCCTGGTTTGGGAGAGGGTCTCCCAATACCTTGAGCTTATTCTCTTTGATATATTCCGATACAGAATGGGAAAGCATGTGATTCACTTCTTCTACCAGAATGGATTTCCCATACATCTTCTTTACTACGCCGGCAGGAACTTTACCCTGGCGAAATCCCTTGATGTTCATTTTGCGTGAATACTCACGCACCTTTTCTTCCACCTTGGGTTGATAATCGCTTTCCGTGAGCGTGATCCGGATAAGTCCGTCTGTAGGGGATGGCTGATCGAGTGTAATGTTCATGGAGTATGGTTGATGGTTGTTCATATCATAGCAGCCCGTCCGTTCGCTGGTGGTTGCCGGTTTTGCTTCCTGACAACGACCAACGGCCTGACAAACAACTACGCTCGTGCGGATGAAGGGACTCGAACCCCCACGCCTTTCGGCACCAGATCCTAAGTCTGGCGCGGCTGCCAATTACGCCACATCCGCATGTGACTATTTCGGGAAGGGACTGCGCCGGCGATTAAGCCTGCCTCGATCACGGCTTCAGCACCACCTCTCAAATGGTCTTTTTTCCTCTTTTAAAACAATGTTTTTGCGAAAAAGGAGTGCAAATTTAGAGATAATTCGTTAGCATAGAAGTCAAAATCGAATTCTGCTTGGTAACTGTGGCTGTGAACGATCCTGTGGAGGAGAGAAGGGAGATTATCAACCGGTATCGCCGGTTGCTTCGTAAGTGCAAGCCTGTCCTGAAAGGAGACGACGCCAAGCAGATGAAAAGAGCGTTTACCCTGGCGCTCGATGCCCACAAGGATATGCGCCGGAAATCCGGTGAACCGTTCATTTTTCACCCGCTTACTGTAGCCGAAATTTGTGCCGAGGAAATTGGGCTTGGCACCACCTCCATCATTGCTGCCCTCATCCACGATGTAGTCGAGGATACCGATATCGAGTTGGCGGATGTCGAGCGGATGTTTGGTAAGAAAATCGCCAAGATTGTCGACGGGCTTACGAAAATCAGCGGCGTTTTTGAGTATGGAAGTTCTGCACAGGCAGAAAATTTCCGCAAAATGCTTTTTACCCTGTCCGAGGATGTGCGGGTCATCCTCATCAAACTGGCCGACCGGCTGCACAATATGCGGACGCTGGAGAGCATGCCGCGAAACAAGCAGTTAAAAATTGCTTCCGAAACCATTTACCTCTACGCCCCACTCGCTCATCGGTTGGGACTCAATGCCATGAAGACGGAGTTGGAGGACTTGTACCTTCGATTCACAGACCAGATGGTCTACACGGAGATCAACAGCAAGATTGATGACTCAAAGGCTTCCCGTAATAAGTTCATCAAGCAGTTTGTGGCTCCCATCAAGGAAGAACTTGACCGGTTGAAAGTCGACTACGAGATAAAGGGAAGGCCGAAGTCCATCTTCTCGGTCTACAGCAAGATGCGGAAGCAAAATATTCCGTTCGAGGAAGTGTATGACTTGTTTGCCATCCGTATCATTATCGATTCCCCGCTGGAACAGGAGAAATCATACTGTTGGCAGGTCTATTCGATCGTTACCGATTACTTCACGCCTAATCCCGACCGCCTTAGAGACTGGATCAGCACACCGAAAGCCAACGGGTACGAATCGCTTCATACCACCGTGATGGCGAAGAACGGACAGTGGGTGGAAGTGCAAATCCGCACGAAGCGGATGGACGAAATCGCTGAGAAAGGATATGCCGCCCACTGGAAGTACAAAGACAGTGCCTCCGGCCAGGAGTCAAACGTGGAGAAATGGCTGATCCGTGTCCGGGAAACGCTGGAGAAACAGGACACGTCGGCACTTGAATTCGTGGATGACTTTCGCGGAAACCTGTTCAACGAAGAAGTTTTTGTGTTCACACCCCGGGGAGAGTTCAAGACCCTGCCGATCGGAGCAACGGCCCTTGACTTTGCATTCGACATTCATACCGATATCGGTGCGAAGTGCATTGGGGCCAAGGTGAATCAGAAACTGGTGCCCATTAATCATGTGCTTAAAAACGGTGATCAGATTGAGATCCTGACGTCGTCGAAACAGAAACCCAACGAAGACTGGTTGCGGTTTGTCGTCACGCAGAAAGCCAAGTCCAAAATCAAGGATTTGCTGAAAGAGGCGAAGCGCAAAGTGGCGGAGGAAGGAAAAGAGATATTGCAGCGCAAACTGAAACAGCTGAAGATTGACACCGGCAACCAGGCATTTGACCATATGCGGGCTTTCTTCGGTGTGGGTTCGCAGCTGGATCTTCATTATGCGGTCGGCGTTGGGAAGATAGGGCTCAATGAGTTGAAGCGGTTCAAGGAGCACAAACCGGAACGTCCGCTACGTCCGAAGCCGGCGGATGAGCCGAAGGCCCCGAGGCGTTCGCAGGAAGATACGCTCCTCATTGGCGAGGACATGGACGTGGTCGAGTACAAATTGGCGAAATGCTGCACCCCGATTCCGGGCGATGAAGTCTTCGGCTTTGTAACGATGAGCGAGGGGATCAAGATTCACAGAACCAACTGCTCAAACGCTACCGAGCTGTTTTCCAATCACGGCCATCGGGTCATCAAGGCAAAATGGACTTCCCAGCATGAGGTGGCCTTTCTCACCGGCCTGAAAGTAGTGGGAACCGACCGCGTGGGCTTAATCAATGATGTTTCAAAAATTATTTCAGAAGAGCTCAAGGTAAACATGAGTTCGATTGCCTTCCGCAGCGACCAGGGCATCTTTGAGGGGGAGATCATGTTATATGTCAACGATACGCGCCACCTGGATTTGTTGATTAAGAAGCTCGAAAAGGTTGAAGGAGTGGTCAAAGTGACGCGTTTTGACTCGGCAAATGTGGCCCGGGACAAGGCTTCGTGAGGGCTCCCCAGGCAACGCAGTATTTTTTTCCAGGTACCAAGATCGGTGGCGTGAATAGGGAGGCATGAACTATATTTACACCGTGTATGCCTTTGAATGAGAAACTATATGGGGAGGTAAGCAGCATATTCACCTCCTACCTGGAAAACAAGGAACTTCGCAAGACGCCTGAGCGGTACGCTATTCTGGAAGAAATCTATTCCATGGATGGACATTTTGACGTGGAGTCGCTGTACGTGAGCATGAAGAACAAGAACTACCAGGTGAGCCGGGCGACAGTTTATAATACCCTGGACCTGCTCACCCATTGCGATCTGGTGACGCGGCATCAGTTTGGACAGAATCAGGCGCAATATGAAAAATCACATGGGTCGCGGCAGCACGATCACCTGATATGCACGGATTGCCACAAGGTGACCGAATTTTGTGACCCAAGGATACAGACCATTCAGAACACCATTGAGGAATTGATGCAGTTCGAAGTGGTTCATCACTCGCTGATCCTTTATGCAGCTTGTCGGAAGCGTAATTGCGAAAACAAAAAACCATGAACTTTGCGCAAGAAATTAAGTCAAATGCCCTGATCCTGAGGATTTCGGGCGACCTGATCGGAGAAGACACAGGGACCCGCCTGGTAGATGTCGTAAACGAAGCGGTGGGCCACCAGGTGAAAACGTGCATCATTGATATTTCCGGTTTGCGGTACATCAACAGCAGCGGCATCGGTGTCCTGATCACCATTCTTACCAAGTTTAGAAACAAAGGGGGGGAGGTCTACCTGATGAAGCCTTCCGACAACGTGAAGAAACTGTTGGCCATCACCAAGCTCAACGCCATCTTTCAGGTTATCCAGTCTGAAGAGGAAGCGATTCCTTTGCCCAAATGACGAACTGGAATTTCACGATATCTTTAAATGAATTTTAAATTTTGCCGATGAAAGTGGATGTTCTTTTGGGTCTTCAGTGGGGTGACGAGGGGAAAGGAAAAATTGTGGATGTGCTTGCGCCGAAGTATGATGTGGTCGCAAGGTTCCAGGGGGGGCCCAATGCAGGTCATACGCTGGAGTTTGACGGCATCAAACATGTCCTGCATCAGATTCCTTCAGGCATATTCAGGCCCGGAACGAAAAATGTGATTGGAAACGGGGTAGTACTTGATCCCGTGGTTTTCAAGGCCGAGATTGAGAAGCTTGCAAAGTATAACCTGGAGGTAAAAGCCAATCTTTATATTTCCAAGAAAGCAACACTCATCATACCCTCTCACCGCCTTCTCGATCAGGTTCAGGAAACAGCAAAGGGTGTAAATAAAATTGGGTCTACATTGAAAGGGATTGGTCCTTCCTATCAGGATAAGATAGGTCGGCAGGGCTTGCGGGTTGGGGATGTGCTTTCCGCATCCTTCCCGGAAAAACTGAAAAAGCTAGCCGATCTGCATGAGGAGATACTCAAGCACCATGAGTTGGTCTTCAACCGGGCGGAGCTCGAGTCTCAGTTTCTGGAGGCGGTGGAGTTTCTGAAGGAATTTAAGTTGATCGACAGTGAATATTTTTTGAATCAGGAGTTGAAGAGAGGCTCCACCATTTTGGCGGAAGGGGCGCAGGGCTCGCTTCTTGACATTGATTTTGGGAGTTACCCGTTTGTTACAAGCTCAAGCACGGTTTCAGCTGGTGCCTGTACCGGGCTGGGCATCGCTCCGGGTCATATCGGCGAGGTGTATGGGATATTCAAAGCCTACAGCACCCGGGTCGGCAGCGGCCCGTTTCCTACGGAGCTGCTAAACGAAGAAGGGGAGGCGTTGCGTAAGGAGGGTAATGAATTTGGTTCGACTACCGGCCGTCCTCGCCGGTGCGGCTGGATTGATCTTCCGTCGTTAAAATATTCCATCATGATCAACGGGGTCACGCAATTGTTGATGATGAAGGCCGACGTACTAAGTATTTTTTCAGGGATCAAGGTTTGCACCCAATACAAGCTCGCTGATGGCACGATTACCGATCAGGTCCCTTATGAATTGATTAACGAGCGAATTACGCCCATCTATGAGGACCTCAAAGGGTGGCATTGCAGTCTCAAAGGCCTGGATGAGAATACGTTACCTGCGGCCTTGAAGGAGTATGTAGATTTTCTCGAGACCCGTCTGTCCGTTCCGATTTCACTCATCTCGATCGGTCCGGATCGAACGGAAACCATCCACCGCCTGAAGGCTTCAGTAGCGGGCTAAAAAAACTTTCCAAAACAGGCATTGCGTATCTGATCCTGCCTGCTATCTTTGCACTCCGTTTTATAAAAAACCTTAGTTTGGGGTAGTTTGGGCGGGTTTACAAGTTTGATTTCAGATGGAAATCACGAGGACCTGGAGCGAAAGGCAGTCTTCTGCCGGAAGCGATGGTCGAACGTTCATTGAATGGATGAAGATTGATAGCGGACCCGTTTATAATCGATAGAGGTTATAGACGAGTCAATTCAAGTGGAAAGTTTGGCAAAGCGCGAGCGGCGCTGGACAAAAGCAAAGAATAGATAAAGCCAGAGCTAAATATAATGATTCGAAGGATCGAGGGCCCGAAAGGGTTCTGAACTGAAGAGGATCGGTTTTAGGCTTGAAAGGGGTCTTTCCTGTAAGGGGGAGGTCCGGAGTATGGTTTAAGACAAGGATTAATACTATGGAGAGTTTGATCCTGGCTCAGGATGAACGCTAGCGGCAGGCCTAATACATGCAAGCTGAACGGCAAGAACTTTAGCAATAGAGTTCCTAGAGTAGCGTAAGGGTGCGTAACACGTATGCAATCTACCCTTAACAGGAGGATAGCTCCCCGAAAGGGGAATTAATACTACATAATATCACGAGAGGGCATCTGATTGTGATTAAAACTGAGGTGGTTAAGGATGAGCATGCGCCTGATTAGTTAGTTGGCGGGGTAACGGCCCACCAAGACGATGATCAGTAGGGGAACTGAGAGGTTGGTCCCCCACACTGGCACTGAGATACGGGCCAGACTCCTACGGGAGGCAGCAGTAGGGAATATTGGACAATGGGTGAGAGCCTGATCCAGCCATGCCGCGTGCAGGATGACAGCCTTCTGGGTTGTAAACTGCTTTTTTCGGGGGATAAAAGACTCGTGCGCGAGGCATTGAAAGTACCCGAAGAATAAGCACCGGCTAACTACGTGCCAGCAGCCGCGGTAATACGTAGGGTGCAAGCGTTGTCCGGATTTATTGGGTTTAAAGGGTGCGTAGGCGGTTCACTAAGTCAGCAGTGAAATACGACAGCTCAACTGTCGAGGTGCTGATGATACTGGTGGACTTGAGTACTGATGAGGTAGGCGGAATGGACGGTGTAGCGGTGAAATGCTTAGAGATCGTCCAGAACACCGATAGCGAAGGCAGCTTACTAAGGAGTAACTGACGCTGAGGCACGAAAGTGTGGGGATCAAACAGGATTAGATACCCTGGTAGTCCACACTGTAAACGATGATTACTCGATGTTGGCGATACACAGCCAGCGTCTTAGCGAAAGCGATAAGTAATCCACCTGGGGAG
>Ga0163153_10006698_pt1 | contig 12802 bp, 13 predicted proteins | sample OliLakLV19MP6IB1_FD_148629 | JGI IMG/M metagenome (GOLD analysis project Ga0163153, IMG submission 148629) | Freshwater microbial mat bacterial communities from Lake Vanda, McMurdo Dry Valleys, Antarctica - Oligotrophic Lake LV.19.MP6.IB-1 | ecosystem: Environmental > Aquatic > Freshwater >... | reverse complement strand
CACCGGAGTAGGGCCTTTTGGTGTCGAATTGCGGCAATCCATTCAGGCCGAGGCAACCCTGCGCAGCATCCTGGCTTCGATCGCGGTGGTGCTGGTTTTGCTGCTGTTGTATCGCAGCCTGCGCTTGTTGTTACTGGTCGCGCTACCCGTAGTGGTGGGTATGCTGGCCGGGCTGACAGCCGTCAGCCTGTTTTTTGACAGCGTACACGGCATTACGCTGGCCTTTGGATTTACCCTGATGGGGGTAGCGGTTGATTTTCCACTGCATCTGTTCTCCCATCATCGCAACCAAGCTACTTCCAGCTCAGGTTCTGACCCGTCTTCTGGCCCATCTTCTAATTTGGCCGGCTTCTGGCGCACCCTGTGGCTGGGTGCGGGTAGCACCGCGATTGCCTACCTGGCCATGCTTTTTTCGGGTGCCAGCGGTTTGGCGCAGCTCGGATTATTTTCAGCGGTTGGCGTAACCACCGCCGTGCTGGTGACGCAGCACTGGCTACCCAGCCTGTTGCCCGCTGCAGAGCCCTCACCAGCCGCGCCATCCACGCCGCGTCAAACCCGTTTGCGTTTTACCCCACTGGCTTTGGTGCTGATAGCCGTGCTGGGTTTGCTCGCAGTCGACCACAACAAGCTGGTTTGGGATGATCAGCTTTCCTCCTTAAGCCCAGTGGCTGCGGATCGGATTACACGGGATGGCCAGTTACGTTCGGCCAGCGCCACTTTTGACATGCGCTATCAGCTCCGTTTGCAGGCCGCCAGCCTGGAAGAACTTTTACTGCAGTGTGAGCAGCTCGAAAACGTGCTGTCAGCAGCGCGGGATGATGACTTATTGAGTGGCTGGAGTTCACCCTGTTTGCTGTTACCCAGCCAGCAATTGCAGGCGCAACGCAAGGCGCAGATTCCCTTGGCTGAAGAAATGCATCAGCGACTGCAGCAGGCTTTGCAAGACAGCCCTTTCAAAGCGGATGCCTTTCAGCCCTTTGAACAAACATTGCAGTCCGCGCAGGCTTCTTTCCCGCTCAAACCCGCCGACTTCGAGCAAGGCCCGTTGGCCGCCTGGCTGGGTGCGCACTTGCTACAGGTTGACGAGCAATGGTTTGCCCTGGTCAACCTGGCAGATCCGCAGGCTGAAGCTTTGGCCGTACGGATCAAGCCCCTGGCCCCGCCGGTCAGTTGGATGGATCTGCAGCAATCATCAACGCAGATGATGCAGGATTTCCGGCACGAGGCAACGCGAGCGGTTGCCCTGGCGGCATTGGCTATCTTGCTGATGCTGGCGCTGGCACGTACCCGGCCGCGGCGCTTTCTGTGGATCGTGCTGACTGCGCTGGCCAGCCTGGGCCTGACGCTGGCTGTGATTATTCTGGTGCACCACGCCATCAACCTGGTGCATTTAGTGGCGCTGTTGTTGGTGTTGGGGCTGGGGTTGGACTACAGCCTGTTCCTCAGTCGTGAAGATGCACGCGCTGATCCGGCCGCAGCACGGCACTCCATCATCGCCTGCGCGCTGTCTACGACTTTGGCATTCGGCATACTGGCCGGCTCTTCCATACCCATGTTGAGCTTTGTCGGCCTGACAGTTGCCACCGGCGCATTCAGCGCTTTTGTGCTGGCCATGTTGGGTAGCGGGCAGCACCAAGCGACCGCAGCTTAGATCGTGCGGCAGCAGCTTAGCCAAGCGACCGGCTCCTCGACCGGCCCGTCAGACCAAACGCTTCGCCAGATCACCCAACAAGCCGCAATCAGCGGGTGGTGTGCCGGGATCATTCGACAGCAGCGTTTGCAAAACCGGAACCAGGGCTTCGAGTGCACGCCGGTTGTGCGCAAGCTCTTGCTTCAGGCCCAAGACCGGATGCAGCAAAGCCTCGTTCAGCCGGTACAGGACGGGAATGGCTATCAAGTCGATAAAACGCCCGCTTCCCGGCGAGCAATTCTGTTGGGCAGCGTGCTTGCGGAACAGCAACTGCATCTGTGAATTCAAATCCATCATGACGCGCAAGTCGGGCTCGGCGCTTTGCATGAAAGACAGGTCCGTATAAACATTGCGGAAGAATAACCAGGCCAGTGCCGACCAGTAAAAAGCAAAATCCCAGATGGTTTTGATGGCGATCAGGCGGGTGTCACCGAAACCGGCATACAGGCCCTGGTACAGGCTCATGGTGTTGCTGAAAAAAGAGCGGTACATGGCGTTGAACACCGCGTTGCGTTGCAGCAACTCGGACGGGCTCCACCCGCCAGTAACCAGATCGGTAATAATGCCGTTGGCGATGCCAATGTAGTCGGTTCCCGGCGAATAATAAGGATCGGTGAACTGTCCCGACTCACCGGTCATGGCCCAGCCCTGCTCTGACCAGGTTTTACGACAATCACGGCCCAGCTCGCGCAGATAATGAAAATCCATCAAATCGTTCTGTGTCGCCTCCAGCCGCGCGGCCATGGCGGGTTGATGCTGCCGGGTCCAGGCCAGGAAACGCGGCATGCTGTTGAATTGCTCCAGCGGGTGTAGCTCTGGATCCGTCACCAGGCCGATACTGGTGCGATTACCGGCCAGCGGAATGATCCACAGCCAGTAGCCAGGACCCATCAGGTGATTGGTAGACAGCCAGCGCTTTTCGCTGGGGCAGCGTGAGCGCCATTGCGGATCTTCACTCCAATCATCCACCGTTATTGCTCTGTCCAGCCGGAACCAGGCAGAACAGGCTTTATGTTGCACCGTGCGTCCCAGTGAAAGTTGTCGCTGCAGCAAGCTGGCCCGGCCAGACGCATCAACCACGTAGCCACACTTCCAAAGCTGTTCGCCATTCGCCTGCTGAACCTTGAGTTGATGGCTGGGTACACCCAACCGGGCACCTTCAGCCAGTTGCACCGACTGCACCCGGCTTTGTTGCTGCAGCGCAATGCCCTGTTGTAGCAACATGCCAGTCAGGCTGCCTTCCAGCGTGCCGCGGTCCAGTTGATAGGTCTTGCTAGAGAAAGAGCTGCTACCACCAATTTCATCGGCCTGTGCGATATCGGCATGTTGGCCGGCGCCAAGGAAAAACCTCAGGCCAAATTTGCTTAATTGAGTTTGCTGCAACAGCTCTTTCAGTTTCAGTGTGTGCGCCAGGTAGTGGGCACCTATCTCAACGGTTGATTCGCCGACTTTGTGGGCTGCCGCGGGTGGTGGTAGAGCACTGCGCTCGAACACCGTTATCGACAGTTCTGGCTTGGCTGCCTTCAATTGCAAAGCCAACGTGGCTCCGGCCAGACCGGCACCGATGATGGCGACATCGCAGTTATGTATCACGGCGCTCAAGTTTTGCGACTCTCCGTGGGCAAAAGCTCAATTTGCAGGCAGGAAAAGACCGACAAAGGCAGCGCGAACGACTCGGTCGATGGCGGTTCAATCGGGTGCCCAGGCTGTGCATTGGCATGCTGTGCCAATGCAGCAAACAAGGGCAGCATTTTACCCGCCGGATTGCCGCTATAGGCCTGCTCCAGTTTGCGTGGCAGGCTCGGCCAGGAAGCGGGTTGGTTGTCGATGTGAACACGCATGTGCGCCAGGGCTGCTGCGCTAAGAGCGCTATCTCGCGGTATGAGCAACAGTGCCAGCGACAGCGGGTGAGGCGATTGACACAACGGCATGATGGTCGGGGGCGCAACACCCTCCTGTATCACCAGCAACACCGGGCTGCCGCTGTCCACGCTCAGCACCGCCGCTTCCAGCAGGCCAGCCGGGCCTGAATACTCCCCAGCGGCAACCGCATTGCAGGCTGCATGGGAAGATTGGCTGATCGACCAGTAACCCACTGCGGCATTGTGTACCGAGTTGTGAAATTGGGTAGGTGAAATCAAACGCGGGTTCTCTGCCATGGTGCTACACATGTAATCGGTAATTTCCATGTCGCCCATGGAAGACGCTGTGATGACCGAAACCGCGCTGGCTGGCAGTCCGCTTTGAGCAAAGGCCTGGCCCATTGTCTCTACCGCCATCTTGACAGTTTGCGGTGCCCGCCGCCGCTCCCGGGGTGGAATCATGGCCGGTTTCAGGGCTTGTTTTTCTGGCCAACCGTCACCCTGCAGGCCGACGACTAGCTCCTCGATACTGGTAAAGTGATCGCTCCAGGCGCCTAGGCCGACTACATCCAGCTCAATCACAACGCGCACCAAAAACCAGGCTGGCATTGTTGCCACCAAAGCCAAAAGAATTGCTCATGGCCCGCTTGACGGGCCGCTTGACGTTCTGCTGCAGAATGGGGAAGTGCAGGTTTTCATCAGGCTGTTCAAGATTCAGCGTTCCCGGAATCAAGCCGGTGCGTATGGTTTCCAGCGCGATGATGGCTTCGAGTATTCCGGCCGCGCCCAGAGTGTGACCCGTCCAGCCCTTGGTTGAACTGGCCAGGGTGTGCTTTGTCAGCAGCTTAGCCAACGCCATGGATTCGATTTCGTCATTGAGTGAAGTGGCTGTTCCATGCAGGTTGATGTAGTCGATTTCAGCGGCCTCACAGGCAGCCGAGTGCAGGGCTTGCTGCATGGCCATTACGGCACCTTTTGCTTCGGGATGCGGATGTGACATATGGTGGGCATCGGAACTTTCGCCGTAACCCAACAGTTCATGTTGGCCCTCATCGGCCAGGTCTTTACGCGTCAGGATGGCGAAGCCGGCGGCTTCACCGATATTGATGCCGTTGCGTCGTTGATCAAAAGGCCGACAGGGCTCTGCAGAGATCAATTCCAGCGAATTAAAACCGTACAAGGTACTCCAGCACAAGGAATCCACACCGCCGACCAAAACCGCATCCACCAGACCCTGGCGCAGCCAGCGAGCTGCCGAGGCGAATACCTTGGCGCTGGAAGAGCAGGCGGTGCTGATGGTCAGGGTCGGACCCTTCAACCCGGTGGCTGCAGCCACAAAGTGCCCCGGCGAGTGCAGCTCGTGAACCCGGTTTTGCAAATAAGCCGGTGCCAGCCGTCCGTCCGTATCGCGCTGACGATAGGCTTCTTCGGTGCGGCCGATGCTGGAGGTTGAGGTGCCGATGATAATGCCGATACGTTCGGGGCCGACCTTGCTGGCCCGTTTTTGCAAGCCAGCGAGGAAATCGTCCTGTTGCAAGGCCAGCCAGGCGAGCCGATTGTTGCGGCTTTCCAGTGCGGACCACTGAGCGGGCAAGAGCTGATCATTGATGGCATCAACCCGCCCGACCCAGGTTTCCAGTTCACCGCCGGGTATGTCCTGGTTACTCAGGCCACTGCGGCCATCCGCCAGCGACCGTGACAAAGCCTCCAGGCCCAGCCCGGCAGCGCAGGTGACGGTATAACGCTCCACCACCAGGGGCATTTTCAATGGCCCGCTGCTCTTCTGTAATGGTTGGAAAGGGGTAGCTCGCTGGCTTGAATACCGACCAGGTCAGCGGCCCGGAAGCCCAGCGCAGAGCGTTGCGGATGTGCCAGCAGCAGGCAAAGCATGGCCCGGTCTTGTAACGGTAGTTGCAAGGCATGCCAGGCATCCGCCTGGATCAATTGATTGGGGCGCGCACTGTGCTGTAACTGCTCAAAAGCGCTGATCCGCTCACTCAGCACACTTTGCGCAGAGATCTTGGCGCAGGCTTCCCAAAGGGTCCAACGAGCCAGAAAGCCGGGCTCGCTGACATCCTCCAGTTTCCAACCCAGATACTCACCCAAGGCTACATAGTTCCGCTGCGAGCCGCAGCATTCTATATCTACCGCCACACCGGCAATGGTTGATAACGCGGCTGCATAGTGATTTCGGCTGTGGCTGAAACTGAGCTGGTATTGAGACTGGATTCCGTCAACGAACAATCGGGGTGCGCCAGTCGAGTTATAACTGATCGACCAGGCATGGTGTACGGTGGGGTGCAAGAGCTGCAACAACTGCAGCATTAGCCAGCGACAGGATAGCGACTGTTCAGAGCGCTGTTGCACTGCAGCCGGCAGCACAACTTCGCTGTGACCATAAATCAGGTAGGTGTGGGGCTGGTCTGTTCCAGCCGTCCTGCGGGTCACTAACGAATCAAGGGCATTAACATCGAATATCTCGATCAACCCGTCTATCGCTACCGGGTTTGCGGGCGATGCGGAATACTTGATAGCTGCTGAATTTCGGTGCATGAAAATCACAAACGCCAATCAATCTGTTGGCTGGCAACTAGAATAGCGGTTTTGGTCGAGAGGGTGGATAATTCTTTGATGCTGCTCTTCGCCAAAGACAAGTGTCGCCGGTGTTGAACAATCTGGCCAGCAAAGTCGGACGGGTTTGGCGCCTGATTGGCACCGCCATCTGCTTTTTGATTTTCGGTCTGGGTGGCGTAGTGCTCAGTTTGCTGGTGATTCCGCTGTTGTTTGCGCTGCAGAAGAATGAGCTCAAACGGCAAATCATCAGTCGCCGGTGCATAGGCGGCGGCTTTTCCCTGTTTATTTTCCTGATGAAAAATCTCGGTGTTTTGAGCTATGAAGTGCGCCACGCGGAACGTTTGCAGAATAATACCGGCACGCTGATTATTGCCAATCACCCGTCCTTGATTGATGTGGTATTCCTGATTTCGTTTTTCCCGCAAGCGGAATGTGTCGTCAAGTCGGCGGTTACGCGTAATTTTTTCATGCGCAGCACCGCTTCCGCTGCCAATTACATTTCCAATGAGCACTTGCTGGAATTGTTGGCGACCTGCACCGATCGCTTGAAACAGGGCGCCAATCTGGTGTTGTTTCCGGAAGCCACCCGCACGGTACCGGGCCAGCCACTGCAATTCAAACTGGGTGCGGCGGCCGTGGCAAGCCGATCAGGCGCGACCATTTTGCCCATCGTCATTCAATGTGCTCCAACAACCCTGACCAAGGGAGAACCGTGGTATCACATACCCCGAACCCGGCCCCATTGGGTGCTAGAGGTGTTGCCGCCATTTCGCCCGCCGCATCTGCCTGAAGAGAATGTCAATTCCCGGCAGGGGATACGTGAGTTGAGCCAACAACTGGAAGAGCTTTTTGAACACGCCCTGGATCATTGAGCGCCGGTCTGGCGGGCCGCAATCAGCGAGCTTTTGGATCGGAGGGTAATCATTTGAGGTAGGTGCTGCTAAACTTCGGCATGGCGGGGTGCAAATCAACCCCGGATGACGCCCGCCGTCAGTAAATTTTACGCATAATCACAATAACGGGGAAAGCGGGGCATGGCTAATCAACTATGGACAAACAGCAGATTTATCTGGAAATTAAGAAAGTCCTGGTAGAACAATTTGAAATCGACGAGAGCCGCATTAATCCGAATGTCCTGCTCTACGAAGAGCTTGAAATTGACAGCATTGATGCTGTCGATTTACTGGTACGGGTCAAAGAACTTACCGGCAAGAGAATTCCGCCGGAAGATTTTCAGGATGTCAGGACGATACAGGATGTGTTGAATAAACTAGCCGATCTATGAAACTGTCGGTTTTAATCAAGGTCTTGATTACACTGGTTTTAGTGGCCTATCCGTTCATTGTCTATGTGGGCATACAAACCGTTCCGCCCAGTTTTATCGGGCTGCTCCTGATGGTGTTGTTGGCGCTGCGCTTTGGGGTGTTGCGGGCACAGGAGCGGCGTCTGCAATGGCCCATTTTGCTGGTTTTCCTGGTTTATGCGCTGATCGCAACCCTGTTACGCAGTGAGAAATTCCTGTTGTTCTACCCGGTTATGGTCAACCTGGTGCTGTTTGCAGTATTTGTCAGCTCCTTGCGCAATGAGGAATCCATTTTGCTCAGGTTGGTACGCGCCCGGGGGGTAAAGATCAGCGTTTATGGTCCGTCTTACCTCAGCCGTCTCACTGCGGTGTGGGCGGGATTCTTCCTGCTGAATGCTGCTGTCGCGGCCTGGACAACCACCCAGCCGCTGGCCACCTGGACCTTGTATAACGGCCTGATTGCCTATTTATTGGTGGCCATGATGATTGCCATCGAATGGCTGTTTCGAATCCAGTATAAAAAGCACCGGGGCATTTGAATGACTGAGACGATATGCCAGTAGGCCCAGGCACAGGAAGCAGTCGCGAAACGTCGCTGACAGATGAGCTGCAGAGCTACAAACTGCCCGCAACGCCCGAGTTTGCGGCGATTTGTCACTGGCATAAGCAAGACTCTCGACAGGTTTTTCTGCTGAATGTGGAATCAGATTGGCCGGTGTTTGCAGGCCACTTTCCGCATCAGCCCATATTGCCGGGCATCATGCAGGTGCATTGGGCGGTGCAATTTGCACAGGTTTTTATGGGCAAGTCAGCCAGTCCGATTGAAATCAAGCAGCTTAAGTTTCGCAATATTTTCATACCCCCTGGAAGGCTCGAGCTGGAGCTGTCCGCATTGTCAGGGCATGAGCTGAGTTTCAAATTTTGCAGCGCTTTGAATGAGCCCGATCAGGCTGAGCTTCATGCTCAGGTTCATGCTCAGGGCAGATTGCGTTATGCCAAATGATGCGGTGAGATGTTGCCTGGTGATTCCTCATTACGACCATGTCGAACAGTTGCGGCTGGCGCTGCCCGGTTTTGTGCGCACCGGCTTGAAGTTGATCGTGGTTGATGACGCCAGCCCGGCCATCGAAACAGAAAAGCTGCAAGCCATGCTACGTGAGCAAGCCCCGAATGCCATGTTGGTGCTGCACGAACGAAACCAGGGTAAAGGAGGCGCTGTCATGTCTGGCTTGCGCACCGCCCACGACGTGGGATTTACCCACGCCCTGCAGGTCGACGCCGATGGGCAGCACGATGTGCAGAGCTTGCCGCGTTTATTGCAGGCTGTAAAAGAACGCCCCGATGAGTTGATTTGTGGCTTGCCAAGCTTTGGGCCCGATATCTCCCGGCTGCGTTACTATGCACGTTACATTACTTTGTACTTATGCTGGCTGGAAACCCTCAGTCGTGAAATCAAGGATGCCTTATGTGGTTTTCGGGCCTATCCTCTACAACCCATCCTGGCGATAATCGACAGCAGCCAACCGGGTAGACGCATGGCATTTGATCCTGAAATTCTGGTGCGCGCCTGTTGGGACGGTATTGGCTTGCGCTACATCCCGGTCAAAGTGAATTACCCACAGGGTGGTCGTTCTCATTTCCATTATGTTCGCGACAACCTGGAAATTGGCTGGATGCATGTCCGTTTGATTTGCGGCATGCTGGTGCGCCTGCCGCAGTTGCTGGCGCGCAAATTCAAATGAACAGCCGGAAGCCTGCAAACAAATGACACAGCATTGGTCAGACATCCGTGAAGCGGGAGCGCTGGGCGGCATGCGTTTCATGGTGTGGATTTACCAGCGACTTGGCCTGACGGTGTTCAATATCGTGCTGGTTCCGGTGATGATTTATTACTTTCTGCTGCGTACCGAAGCTCGCCGGGTTTCGCTGGATTATTTGCGGCGAATGCGGCGTTATGCACCCGACTGTTTGCCGCGTGGCCCCTTATGGTTTCTGTCCTATCGGCATTTTCTGGGTTTTGGCCGTTCACTGCTGGAGAAATACCAGGCCTGGAAGGGCGATATGCCGACTATAGCCATGGATGCCACCGAGCAGGCGCATTTGTTCGACATGGTGGAGAGTCGGCGCGGCTGCCTGGCCATTGGTTCACATCTTGGCAACCTGGAGTATTCGCGCGGGATATCACGTCGCCACCCCGGCCTGATTCTGAATGTATTGCTGCATGATCTGCATAACAGCAAGTTTGCCCAGCTGATGGCACAGGCAGAACCTGATTCGCGCATGAACCTGATCCAGGTGACAGAGTTTGATCTGCCACTGACCTTGCTGCTGAAGGAAAGAGTGGACCGGGGCGAGTGGGTCGTCATGGCGGGTGATCGCGTTCCGATTGGCGGTTCACGGCGGGTTATCCAGGCGAGCTTTCTTTCTGATCCGGCCAATTTTCCCATCGGACCTATGGTGATGGCCAGCGTGTTGCGCTGCCCGGTTTACCTGTTGCACTGTTATAAAAAAGCCGGTCAACACCAGCTCGGATTTGAGCAGTTTGCAGAACGCATCAGCCTGCCTGTGGGGGATAAGGAAGCCGATCTGCAGAAGTACATGCAACGATATGCCACCGCGCTTGAAAAGCAAGTCGTGCAAGCGCCTTTGCAGTGGTACAACTTTTTTGATTTTTGGGAAAAGCAAGCGGACGCACCCGAAAAGCATCCGGAAAAACCATGACCACCACTGTGCCTGCCCACCTGTCGGCTTCGGTTGACCTGAAAATCCCTTTTCATGACATGGACCCAACGGGGGTGGTTTGGCATGGTCGTTATTTCAAGTATTTTGAACGCGCCAGGGAGGCCCTGATGGAACAGCTTGATTACAGCTATCCGGAAATGCGCAGTTCCGGTTACGTCTTTCCAGTGGTTGATGCGCAGGTCCGTTATGTGCGCCCGCTGCGGCTGGGCCAGTCTTACCGCATTACCGCAGTATTGAAGGAATGGGAACTGCGCGTGGTGGTGCAATACACCATCGTGGATGCAGCGGGCGAAGACTGCACCCGCGGCAAAACCGTGCAGGTCGCCGTGACAGCAAAGGACTGGAGCCTGCAGCTCGGTTGTCCGATGGAGTTGCAGGACAAAGTCACCCACAAGATGGCCGGCATGGTCAGGGTTGATTAGGACGATGATCGGATTGGAGGCCTCCCCGGATGGATGCGCCGACCTGTCCTGCCTGGCCGGTATGGCGGTGGCGCCGCTGGTGCATCACCGTGGCAGCATGTTATTACTGGATCGATTAAGCCGTATCGATGAGCAGGGCGCGGCCTGTGAATGGACTGTCAATGCGGAATGTGCACTGATGGTTATGGGACAAGGTGTTCCCGCCTATGCCGGAATCGAGTGCATGGCACAATGCATTGCCGCACATGCCGGTGCGAGGGCCCGTGTTCAGGGCAAAGCTCCGCCCATCGGCTTGTTACTGGGAACCCGTCAGTTTCATTCCTCGGTAGATTGGTTACTACCGGGAGAGACTTACCAGGTGGAGTGCCAGGAGTTGTTGCGTGACGAACAAGGTATGGCGTCTTTTGACTGTCGAATGCTGCATCAGGGTAAGGAAATCGCCGCCTGCAGGTTGGCGGTTTATGAGAAAGAATTTGCACAGCAACCAGGTTTCCTGAATGACTGACCAGAAGCCTGAATTGAATGAAACGGTTTTGGTGACCGGCGCCAGTTCTGGCATTGGCCGTGCCATCGCCGTGCGGTTGGCCGAACAGGGTTACCAAATTGTTGTGCACTACAATTCCAACCCGGGCGAGGCGGAAAAAACACTGCAAACCATCCGGGCTGCCGGCAGTGACGGTCGTTTGCTGCAGTTCGATATCAGTGACACGAGCGCCTGCAGACAAGCACTGGAGCATGACCTGGAGCAACATGAAGCTTATTTTGGCGTGGTCTGCAATGCCGGCATGACGCGTGATGCCGCTTTTCCCATGCTGTCCGAAACGGACTGGAAGCAGGTCATCGAGGTGAATCTGAACGGCTTTTACAACGTGCTGCAGCCCATCATGATGCCCATGATCCGGCGTCGTGCGCCGGGTCGTATCGTCACCATATCGTCCGTGTCGGGAGTGATGGGCAATCGTGGCCAGACTAATTACAGTGCTTCCAAAGCGGGTATCATTGCCGCCACCAAATCGCTGGCCATTGAGCTGGCCAAGCGCAAGATCACCGTCAATTGCGTGGCGCCTGGCTTGATCGAGTCAGAAATGACCGACGATCCCAGGCTACAAGAAATGGTCAAAGCCATACCCTTGGGCAGAATGGGCAAGCCGGAAGAGGTGGCGGCCCTGGTTGCATTCTTGTTTTCGCCGGATGCTGCTTACATCACGCGGCAGGTTTTTTCGATCAACGGGGGGCTGATTTGATACATCGGGTGGTGGTGACGGGGGCTGGTGCGGTCTCGGCGCTGGGCAATGATTGGCCCGAGGCCGAGAAAAGTCTCAGGAGCCTCAAGAATTGTGTACAGCATATGCCAGACTGGCAGGTTTATCGTGGCCTCAATACCCAACTGGCAGCGCCCATCAACAACTTTGAGCTACCGGCCAGTTTCACCCGTAGGCGCATTCGCGGCATGGGCAGAGTGGCACAACTCGCTACCGTGGCCAGTGAAAAAGCCCTGAAAGCTTCGGCGTTGCTGGACGATCCGATCCTGCAGTCGGGACGTACCGGGGTTTCCTACGGTTCATCCACTGGCAGCCCGCCAGCCGTTGCCGAGTTCGGCAATATGCTGATCAACCAAACCCTGGATGGCATTACGGCCACTACCTACATTCGCATGATGGGCCACACCGCCGCGGTCAATATCGGCGTGTTTTTCGGCCTGCAAGGGCGCATTATCCCCACCTCAACGGCCTGTACCTCAGGCTCCATGGGTATTGGTTACGCCTACGAAGCCATTCGCCATGGCCTGCAGGATGTGATGCTGGCAGGCGGAGCTGAAGAACTTTGTCCCACTGAAGCGGCGGTGTTTGACACGCTGTACGCTACCAGCACGCGCAACGATAGGCCGGAATCCAGTCCGCGACCGTTTGAACAGGATCGCGACGGTCTGGTGATTGGGGAAGGCGCTTGTACCCTGGTGCTGGAGAATCGCGAGCATGCCCTGGCCCGTGGTGCCAACATCATGGCGGAGATCGTTGGCTTCGCCACCAATTCGGATGGCCGCCACGTAACACAGCCTTCCTGGAATACCATGCAACGTGTCATGGCGCTGGCGCTGGAAAGTGCAGATCTGTCAGCGAAGCAAATCGACTACATCAGTGCCCATGGTACCGCCACCGACCGCGGTGATGTGGCGGAAGCCAAGGCAACCCGCGAATTGTTTGCGGAT
>Ga0163153_10006694_pt1 | contig 12806 bp, 10 predicted proteins | sample OliLakLV19MP6IB1_FD_148629 | JGI IMG/M metagenome (GOLD analysis project Ga0163153, IMG submission 148629) | Freshwater microbial mat bacterial communities from Lake Vanda, McMurdo Dry Valleys, Antarctica - Oligotrophic Lake LV.19.MP6.IB-1 | ecosystem: Environmental > Aquatic > Freshwater >... | reverse complement strand
AAATGGCATCGTAAAATTTAAGTTGCTGAAAAGCATGCAATGAATTATGGTGAATAAAATCTTTCAGCGGGGTTTGGGTGGGCAGATAATGTTTTAATTCGTGCAAAACATGCTGTTCATCAAAAACGGAATTTTTCATCTGGGGCAACCTTTGTTTTAATATTAATATCGGAGCGATTCACTGGAAACTTCATGCAGCACTTCTTCCTCCTGGATATACATGACATCATCATACCATTCCACGCTGCCGGTTTCAATGTTGTACATTGCACCTACCACCCCGATCGATCCGTCTTCAATAAGCTCTTTGATAATAAAACTGCGTTCAATAATATTTTTTACATTTCTTTTTACATTGATCCTCGAGACATTCTCCACGAAATCGCTATTCTCTGAATTCCGGTTGGCGGTGGTTTCCTTTTCTTGATAGACAGCAGGTTGCAACTTAGCCAACAGTTCGGTCAAATTGCCCATCTCGACATGATCACAAGCCCCTTTGACCGCCCCGCATTTGGTGTGGCCCAATACGACGATCAATTTAGAACCGGCGATTTTACAGGCGAATTCCATACTGCCCAAAATATCCGTATTGATAATATTTCCTGCAATGCGTATAGAGAATATATCTCCGAGTCCCTGGTCAAATATCAATTCACTGGATGTCCTGCTATCAATACAACTGAGAATGGTAGCAAATGGCCATTGTCCGTCCCGGGTGGCGTTTACCTGTTCCAGTAAATTTCTATTGGTCTTTAAATTTTTTATAAACCGGTCGTTGCCTTCTTTTAATATTTCCAGGGCCTCCATAGGAGTCAATTTATCCCGAGTTTCCTGAGTATGTACTTTCATAATAATAATTTTTAAATAATAAACAAATAGGATTCATTCCCGGATTCCGGGAATTTATTCATACACCATAAATCGAAGTTCCTCCGTAAAGTATCAAATGGGTTCTATAAAATTAATTTTATGCAATTCTATGTTTTTTGTTTTAGCGTTAATTTCAAAATCCTTGATCAGCTCCACCACATCGTACGCAATGGACTTGGAGTTGGTACAATCGATGACCACCTTTGAATTTTTAGGAATGGAATTTAAGGCATTTAGAATACTGGCTTTATTGAAAAACGATACTTCTTCTGCCAAAACAATTTGATGCACCCGATTCCCGTCTTCACTCGTCACCACATCTTTCATATGATATGAGTTGCGGTAACTGTGACGTAAGCTGTAAAAAAGCCCAAACAACAAACCTATGGTAATGCCTTTTAAAAGGTCGCTGGCCAATATAGCTATCACGGTTGCCGTAAAAGGAACAAATTGTTCCCAACCCAATTTATACATCTTGACAAACAAGGCCGGTTTCGCCAGTTTATACCCCACCATCAGCAGGATAGCAGCCAAACTGGCCAACGGCACCATGTTTAACAGGCCAGCTATAGTCACTGCGCTAATCAATAAGAAAAACCCATGCATTATAGCAGACATCTTGGATTTTGCTCCAAAAGCAATATTGGCTGAGCTCCGCACTATGACCTGGGTAATCGGTAAACCTCCGATCAAGCCAGATAGCACATTGCCCAAACCTTGTGCTTTTAATTCCCTGTTGGTGGGGGTAATCCGTTTTTCAGGATCCATTTTATCGGTGGCTTCAACACTTAACAAAGTCTCCAGGCTGGCTACAACAGCCATGACAATAGCTATTTTCCAGACTTCAAAATTGGTAATTGCATTAAAATCCGGAAAAGTAAACTGGCTGAAAAAACCAGCCAGGTTTTCCGGAACAGGTAAACTCACCAGCTGATCCTGCGCCAGGGAGAAATTAAGCGCGCCACTCTGATATAAATAGTTCATGACAATACCCAGAATCACCACCACGATGGGCCCCTGCAGTAACTGAAAAAATTTATGCTTTTTGAGCAGTACGGCATCCCATAAGATCAGGATCGCAAGGGAAATCAACGAGATCAGGACCGCCCCGGGAGTAAAATAATTAACCGCTTCCAGAATTTCAGAAAAAGTATTTTTTCCATCTGCCTGGAAAAAGGCATCATCCCCCACGGCATCTTTATCCCATCCCAACGCATGCGGTATTTGTTTCAGGATAATTAATAACCCGATACCCGTCAGCATACCCTTAATGACAGACGTTGGAAAGAAATAGGCGATAAAGCCCGCTTTGGCATAACCCAAAATAATCTGGAAGATACCGGCCAATACCACGGCGGTTAAAAAAGCCTGATAGGAACCGTCCAATGCAGCAATGGACGTTAAGACTATAATGGCCAGGCCTGCTGCCGGTCCACTGACCCCGAGGGAGGAGCCACTGGCGGCACCAACTACAATCCCGCCAATGATGCCCGCGATAATACCTGAAAACAACGGTGCTCCAGAAGCCAGGGCTATGCCCAGACAGAGCGGAACGGCCACAAAAAACACTACAATGCTTGCCGGTAAATCTTGCTTTATAGTTTTAAACAAATTATACTCTTTCATATCCGAATTTTTATTTTGATGTTGCCTTATTCATAAATTTCAGTTGTCCGCTTTCCTACAAGTTTCGCTCTTAATTAGTTGACAGGATGCTCGCACTCTTTGCTTCGGTTACCGATTTGAAAAACTGTTTAACCGTAAAGTCCCTGATCATCAACTGAATTAAAGCGAACTAAGGAACCTGCTTTTTTTCCAAAAATTAATTTTGCAAATAAGCTTTGAATTGGTGATTTAAATAAAATCGCAGAATAGGCTGTGAATAGCCTTACCGTAACGAATTACAGAAAAAATCAAAGCACGGTGTTGGGAGGAGGGGTCTCTGTTTTCGAGTGATTTTCAGAAGATTGAAAATCATCGACCGCTTGTCTGTTAAAATGCAATGCATTGATACCAACCCATGAAAAGAGTTTAGAGATAATCTGATCCTCCTTTACTTTTTCTACCTTTTCTTCGGTATCCTGTTGATTTTCCTGCTCCGAACCGCTAAGCAAATCCTGAGTAATGGATTGGGAGTCCAATAATGCTATTACTTCTTTGCTTGGAGACAAGGCGAAGAGCAAGGTAAAGCACAATATGTGATGCAATAGTTTCAACTTGCGCAAATATATCAAAACCGTTGCCAATCCTTAAATTCAGACTTGTTTTTAAGAAAATATTAAAATTTGATAAGCTTCCCTATCTTGTTTTGCAGTCTAAACCCACATTATTGTTGTTATTCCCAAGAAAGCAGTTGAAATTTTACGATCATATATACATTTTTATTTATTGTATAGGTCTGTGCTTACCTGTTCAATTGTGTTCGCAGGTTTCATCCATTAACAGAAAATCGATCGTCGACAGACATAAGATTTTAGTGACCAAACCGGATAGTCTGTCCTCTTTATCTGTCGGTACGGCAACTTTTGCTTTACAGTCGATCCTAAAGGTTTGCAAAGTTTCCCTGAAAAATATATAATCGGAATACCGATGGTACCCAATCTTCCTGGGGATGGCATAGTTTTCCAAATGACCAAAACTTTGCCTTTGAAGAGACTTTCAAAGAATATGAATTCAATGGAGAAAAAATTAATTATAGCGTACAAGGTCATAGTTCCAAACGTCAAAATCAGGCCGTCGACTATTTCAGGTCCAACCCACACCGGTTGCAACTTGCTACTATAGGGTTTGAATTCGGGGACTCCAACTTCGTAGTAAATAAAACTACGGAGCTCAATGATATCAGACAATACCTGGATCTTTGGACCGGCACCATACATAGCCAATACTCGGTGGGACAGCATCTGGTTCAGGTCATTACCGTAGCGCACCCGGATCAGGACCTTATTGCTTTTCATATTAAAAGCAAACTGTTGGAATCAAACCAAATTAAAATTAGGATCAGATTACCAGCACCTACCGGCTTATGGAAGGATGTCGGGAATCACTGGAATTCTGCGACACCTCGCCAGTCGACCTACTCTGTAATTCCGAATGGAGTGGATATCCGTCATCAGTTAGATACGAATTTCTATGTCATCCAGCTTCGTTGGAAGGGCAAGGGTTCGTTTTCAGAAAAAAGCCCGGATTATTTTGTTTTCCAACCTGAATCTGCCCGGGATTTTGAATGTTCTATCCGGTTTGTCCCTGCCATCGAAAATCCGGACTTACCTTCCTTTTCACAAACACTTTTAGCTTCAAAAAAACATTGGAAATCCTTCTGGTTGAGCGGGGAAGCTATTGACTTCGCCGGCAGCCAGGATCCCAGGGCTTTTGAACTGGAGCGAAGGGCAATCCTTTCCCAATACCTCACCCGGATTCAATGTGGCTCAGACCAACCGCCCCAGGAAACCGGGTTGACTTATAATAGCTGGTTTGGCAGGCCGCACCTGGAAATGTATTGGTGGCATGCGCTGCATGTTGCTTTGTGGGGACGTCCTGAATTAATGGAAAAAAGTCTGAATTGGTTTTTTAAATCTTTGGGTCCTGCCAAGGATCTCGCCCGTCGACAAGGTTACCAGGGTGCCAGGTGGCAAAAGATGACCGATACGGAGGCCAATGAGTCCCCTTCTTCGGTGGGTTCGTTTCTGATATGGCAACAACCTCACGTGATTTATCTCTGCGAAATTTTATATAAGCTATCCCCCAAGCCCGGCTTACTTGCTAAATACCAGAATTTGGTATTTGAAACGGCAGATTTTATGGCCGATTATCTGGCCTGGGATAGCCTGCATAAAAATTACCGTTTAGGCTCCGGTTTAATTCCGGCCCAGGAAAGTCATGACCCGATGAAAACAGTCAATCCAACATTGAACTGGCATACTGGTATTGGGCGCTGACCACTGCACAAACCTGGCGCAGACGTTTGGGGCTTGGGGAAAATAAAGATTGGCAACACAAATTGGATCATTTGGCCCCCCTGCCCGTGCATAACGGAATTTATCTTTCTGCTCAATCCGCGCCAGACAGCTATTATAACGAAAAATTTCTCTCTGATCACCCTTCCGTATTGGCAGCTTATGCAGGTCTTCCCTCAGCAAACCAACTGGACCCGATGATTATGGACCGCACCCTGGACACCATTATGAAAAAATGGAATTGGATTTCTACCTGGGGTTGGGACTATCCGTTGATTGCCATGGCTGCTACCCGCCTGAACCGACCTGAAGTAGCTGTCGAGGCTTTGTTGATGGACACCCGGAAAAATACTTATCTGATCAATGGACATAATTACCAGGATCCCAGGCTTACCATTTATCTTCCCGGTAATGGTGGTTTGCTGGCTGCAATTGCGATGATGTGTGCCGGTGTCGAAAATCAACAGGTACGCCATCCCGGTTTCCCGGCCAATGGAAAATGGAAAATTAAATGGGAAAAATTGAATACCTTCTTTTAACTGGTTGAGCCGGCCAGACCGCCCAAACTTTGTATTGAATAGCCTATATTTGTAATTGAATTGAAAGCGGTCCGGTATATAGTTGGCTTATTTTTGACGGGGTTGTTTATACTGCCTAACGTCTTTGAAGGCATTCATAGCTGGCATCATCACGATGAATTGCATTGTCATGAAACGAGAACCAATCACCTGCACAGCATACAGCATCATTGTAAAATTTGCGACCTTTTTATTTCTGCAGTATATACCATTTCACCATCGTCACGCCCTGATTTCATAGAATTTGTTCCAGCCCAATTGCTGGTTGAATACACCTCTGCGTTTATCCTGCATTTCACTTCCCGTGTATTTTTACGGGGCCCACCGACTATAGCTTAAACGATTAGTTTTTTACCTGAGCTGGAATGGATCACTGTCCATGCCAGTTTATTTCATTCATTCTTTTCATTTAAATCATAAGCTATATGTTCCGATCCGTTTTATCTATTTTTTTTATACTCTTAGTTATTGTTTTGGGTTGTAAAAAAGACGACCCTATAATTCCCAATGAAGAGGAAATCATTACTTCATTAAAATATACCCTGACCCCGGTGGGCGGGGGCAATACAGTCCTCCTATCCTTTAAAGATCTCGATGGGGATGGTGGAAATTCTCCGGTCATTATGAGTGGCAAACTCAGCAGGAATACCACCTATCTGGGCAGTTTGGAGCTCCTCAATGAACAAGAAAGTCCAGTTGGCAACATCACCAATGAAATTGAAATGGAAAATAAAGACCATCAATTTTTTTTCACGGTATCGGGCGGCTTATCCCTTACAGTGAGTTACGATGATACTGATGGAAATGGCAAACCGGTAGGACTTAAAACCAGGCTTACCACTACTGTCGCTTCTGCTGGAAAATTAACCATTACCCTCCGTCATCTGCCGGATAAATCTGCACCAGGTGTTGCTTCTGGAAATATAGCCAATGCCGGCGGTGACACAGATATAGAAGTAAACTTTGAGGTCAATGTGGAATAAGCTGATCTTATTTTTAGTCTTTATTCAGACCAGTATACCTGTGGTTTTAAAAGGACAACCATGTAATTTGGTGATCCGCGGATTTATAAGCGATGAAAGCACAGGTATACCTCTTGAATATGCCACCCTATTTATTCAGGAAACCAAGCAGGGTGCCTCTGCAGACAGTTTAGGTTATTTCGTGATAAAAGGGATTTGTCCTGGGGAATACCATATCCAGATCAGCCATCTGGCCTGTGAAACTGAAAATCTGTTCATTCACCTTACTCAGGATACCTTTTTGTTATTGCGGCTACACCATCACGCGGAATTACTGAACGAGATTGCTGTACACGGATCGAGGGAGGATAATTCATCCCAGATTATCAACTCACTTTCTAAGGAAGATATCTCCAAATCATCTAATAAAAACCTTGCCGATCTATTGGAAAAAATTGCCGGTGTAAGTTTGATTAAAAATGGCAGCGGAATTTCCAAACCGGTCATCCATGGACTGTATGGCAACCGGATATCCATAGTCAATAATGGCCTGATCCAGGGAGGACAGCAATGGGGCAATGATCACGCCCCTGAAATAGATCCATTTATGGCTGATCATTTATCGGTGATTAAAGGAGTTGGAGCATTGGCTTACGGGGGAAATGGGTTAGGTGGTATTGTATTGGCGGAAAGCAACCCTATACCGGCTGATCCCCACCTGCATGGTCAAGCCAATTATATCTTTCAAAGCAATGGCCGTGGCCATACCCTGAATACACAATTCCAACGCAAACAAACCTGGGCTTCATGGCGTTTAACCGGCACACTTAAATTACTCGGTGATCATCGCACCCCTGATTATTACCTGACCAATACCGGTAAAAATGAAAAAAATCTGGGTGTGCAGCTTGAAAAAAAATTATCACCCCGATGGTCTTCCCGCCTTTATTACAGTTTGTTTGATACGGAGATCGGTATACTCAGAGGGTCCCATATTGGCAATGTCACCGATTTGGAGGAAGCAATTGGACGGTCCATTCCTTTTTTTACCCGGGATGAGTTTTCTTATCCTCTGGAATCTCCTCGGCAGGATGTCCTGCATCATTTGCTCAAATTGGAGAATAAATTCTTTTTACATGAAAATGAAGTTTTTTCTTTTAATTACGGATCTCAACTCAACCGGCGACAGGAATTCGATGTGCGGCGAAGCGGACGGTCTGATGTCCCTGCACTGAGCCTGAAACAATACTCTCATTTTTTGGAAGGGGTCTATAATAAATCCACCGCACCAGGCCGGCTGTTAAAAACAGGCCTTCAATTAACCTATGTAGATAATACCAATAATCCTGAAACTGGGATATTACCCCTTATCCCGGATTATCAATCCTATACGGCCTCCGTCTTTGGCATCCTGCAACAGGAAAAAAATAAAGTGCAATGGGAAATCGGAATGCGTTACGACTTCAAGGATATTGATGCCGTTACGATATCGAAATCCCTGCCCCGGACTATTATCCGGTATCATCCAGTATTCCATAACCTGAGTGGTTCGATAGGGGGAAAATTCAAATTTACTCCCAATATTCAGCTCACGACCAACCTGGGCTATGTCCTGAGATCTCCTGAAGTCAATGAATTGTTTAGCTCCGGATTGCATCAGGGAGTAAGCGGGCTCGAAGAGGGAAATCCTAATCTTAACCAGGAAAAATCCATAAAAGCAATAGTCTCCCTCGACGCCTCGTCACATCAAAAATTGTTTTTCCAGCTTGTGGGGTATTATCATTCCATCCGGGATTATATTTATTTGCAACCCCAACCGGAATTCCGTCTTACTATACGTGGAGCTTTTCCGGTGTTCAGTTATTTACAAACGAATGCCATTTTGGCCGGCACCGACTTCCTGTGTTCCTACGAGTTCAATAAAAAATTTAAATGGACCTCGAAGTTTTCGTTTATTTCGGGCCAGGACCGAAGCCGCCAACAACCACTGGTATATATGCCAGGCAACCAGGTGCAAACGGATTTGACATATTCCCCGGGTGACAGAGGACACTGGTCAAATCCATATTTTACGGTCCACGGCAGGTATGTATTCCGGCAAAACCGGTTTGAGACCGGCCAGGATTTTTTAAGTCCCCCGGACGGATACAGTGTCTTTAATCTGGAAGGTGGAACCGGTATTGCTATACGACATTCAATTCTTAAATTGTCCATTCAACTGGAAAATGTACTAAATACGGTTTATCGGGATTATCTCAATCGATTGCGCTATTTTGCGGATGAAACCGGGATCAATGCCAACTTCAGGATAAATTATACATTTTAATATCAGATCCGCCAAGAATTAAACGCTCAACACACTCTGGCGTAAATCAAATTCTTCCACAAAACTGAAGTATTTTGCAGCATGAAATCTACATTCAGCATCTTTTGCATTTTTTTTCTACTGACGATATACACGCTGGATGCCCAACCATTGCCTGCCTATCAATTATTTAATGCCAGGGGGAAAAAAATCAGTTACCACAGAGTGATCAAAAAATCACTGGCCGGTGAAATCGTATTATTTGGTGAAGAACACAACAATCCAATAGCCCATTGGTTGCAATTAAACCTGACCCAGGATTGCGGTGAAATTAAACCACTGGTACTCGGCGCCGAAATGTTTGAACGCGACAATCAGGATGAGCTGGAGGCTTATTTGAATGGATCGATATCCGCCAAACAACTGGATAGTACAGCCCGGTTATGGCCAAATTACAAAACGGATTATGCCCCCCTGGTTAACTATGCTAAGAAAAAATCTTACCCTTTTATCGGGACCAATATACCCAGGCGTTTTGCCTCACTGGTCGCCCGCAGGGGGTTTGAAGTATTGGATTCCTTACCCGAAATCGAAAAAACCTGGATTGCCCCTTTACCGGTTTTATATAATGCGGATTTACCCGGTTACAAAAATATGCTGACGATGATGGCTGGTCATGGGGGCCCAAACCTGCCCAAAGCCCAGGCTATCAAAGACGCCACGATGGCTCATTTTATTTTACAGCATTTAAACCCTGCCAGCCTGTTTATTCATTATCATGGGACCTATCACTCAGAAAATTATGAAGGTATATTGTGGTATTTGAAGCAGCAAAAACCCAACCTCCGTTATCTGACCATTGCCACCGTTTCTCAGGAGAACATTTCAAAACTGGATAAAACCAATCTGGGCAAAGCAGACGTGATTATCTGCGTCGATGAAAACATGACAAAAACGTATTGAGTGATCCGAAGTATCGGATCGAGTGATCCGACGCATCGGATCGAGTGATTCCAAACATTCAATGACAGTGAATTGTTTATCCCGCTTAATTGTAGAACTGTTGAATTGTAGAACTGTTGAACGGTTAATCCAGTCCAAAACAATTCGACAATTCGACAGTTCTAAAATTCGACAATTTAGCAATCCGATGATCCGAACAGTCGGATCGGATCCACATTTACTGTAAAGCGCCTGGATTGACACAATGCGGTATGATACCTGTTTTAAAGTAGGAAATAATATTTTCTGCTGCCAATCGGGACATGCCATCCCTGGCTTCGACCGTAGCAGAACCAATATGAGGAAGTATGGCTACGTTTTCCATGGACAACAAGGGATTATCCTTTAGCATGGGTTCGGGATTGGTGACATCCAGCCCGGCCCCCCAAATGGTTTTATTCCTGAGGGCTTCTAGGAGATCTGTTTCGTTGTGTATGCCCCCCCTCGCCGTATTGATAAAAATGGAACTGGATTTCATTTGTGCAAAAGCGGAGGCATTAAATTTTCCACGGGTTTCTTCACTCAATACACTGTGTACCGACAATACATCACTTTGCGCCAGCAGCTCTTCAAAACTGACCCTAACCGCATTAAATTTTTGTTCGGCAATTTCATTGCTGGAGCGGTTACAATAAATAATATTCATGTTATAAGCACCCCGGCAACGCTGTGCCATGACCATACCTATTGCCCCAAGTCCATATATGCCCAGGGTCCTTCCTGAAAGTTGCTGTCCCAGAAAAGCCATGGGTTTAAAAGAACCCCAGCCCCCTTCTATGATCATTTTATGGTTGAAAAAAAATTTCCTGGAAACCGCAATCATCAGTCCAAAAGCAATATCGGCGGTGGCTTCACTGAGTACATCCGGGGTATTTCCGACGGGGATTCCAAGCCGGGTAGCTTCCGGGATATTGATATTGTCATAACCTACCGCAAATTGGGAAATCATTTTAAGGTGTTTGTTTTCCCGGAGAAAATCGCTGTCCAGTTTGTTTTCTCCGAGGCTCAACAGGATATCCGTGGACTTTACAGCTTTCATTAACTCCCCGGCAGTCATAGGTCGGTCTTCAGCCCATAGCTCTACCTGGTACCCTTCCTTTTTTAGTAAATCAATGCCGATTGTGGGTATCCCTCTGGAGATAAAAACACGGATTGGATTGTTCATAAAGATTCTTTGCAACAATGATAAATAGAAATCTTTTCATTTTTATACCTTCCCGCCGTTTACTACTCCGGATGGTTATTTAGTGGGTTGTACTACCTGTTCATTAACCGATTTAAATCCTTTTTGGTCCTTTAAGAACTATTGAAGTAGTATGCATAATAATTTTTTATGCCCCAATTCAATCTGCCTATCTTTAACTCCCAGATCATATAATATGCATTCAAAATTATTGAAGTTTCAAAATTTTGGTTTTTATCTCTTACCGGCCATCCTCGTCTTATCGGGTTGTGTCAGTAAAAAAACCAGTGTGGTCTGGGACCAGAGTTTTCAGATCATTGGTTCACAATCCTCTCCCCGGGTCACCGATCTTAATGCCGATGGGATCGATGATGTCATAATGGGCGCTTGTAAAAATGAATATCAACCGACGGAAGAAGGGGTGATAGCCCTGGACGGTGCTACAGGACATACCATATGGGTAAGCGACGCTCCTGATCAGGTATATGGATCGGCTACCCTGGTGGATATCACCGGGGACCAGACCCTGGATGTGGTGATCGGTGGTCGATGGGCTTATTTAAGGGCTCTCAATGGTAAGACGGGGGAGACTATTTGGAACTACAACTCACCAGATTCGACTGATCCGATATTAAAATATGCAAAGTACAATTTTTATAACAGCGTATTGGTGCCAGACCAGAATGAAGATGGTATACGGGATTTATTGATTCAAAACGGTGGAAATCATAAATCCAAACCTCATAGCTCAATTGACCGTTATCCGGGGGTTTTGATGTTGATGGATAATAAATCCGGTGGCATACTGGCTGCGGATACCATGCCGGACGGAGAAGAGTCCTATATGTCACCACTTTACTTTGAACAGCCGGATGCAAATCAATGGATTTTGTTTGGGACTGGTGGTGAAACGATGAGTGGACATTTATATATCGCATCCCTCTCCGATCTGAAAAACCGGTCCCTTTCGAAAGCCAGGATACTGGCAACCGACAGTTCCGGTCATGGTTTTATTGCCCCTCCGGTATTGGCGGATATCAACAAAGATGGTTTTTACGATATCATCGCCATCTCGCACAGCAGCCGGATATTTGCCATAGACGGGAAGACGCTGACCCTATTGTGGACTAATCGTATTCCCGGGACGGAGTCCAGCAATAGTTTTGTTGTTGGTCAATTTACCCCGGATGAAATTCCCGATTTTTTCACCTTCGTCAGTCAAGGAGAGTGGCCTCAAAGCACAGGCTCCCTTCAAATTCTTCTCGATGGCAAAGATGGGAGATTGGTTTATCAGGATTCTTTAGGGTGTACAGGTTTTTCTTCACCAGTAGCCTATGACCTCACCCATGATGGCAGCGATGAGGCATTGATCAGTATCAATGAATACGATTGCAGCCGGGGATTTACCGATCAATCCGAATTAAAAATTTCAAACAGACTCCTCGCTATTGATTTTAAAAACCACCGGGTACAAACAATAGCTCAGCATGAAGGATTTAAAAATATTTTTTCGACCCCCTGGATTGGTGACCTCGACCATGATGGTTATCTGGATATCATCTACTCCCGGTATTTCAGTCCAGGCCCGGACCTGCTCTGGTTTATGGGGATGCAGATCAAACGCATTTCAACGTCGATCAAAATACGGAAAGAAGTGAAGTGGGGGGGTTATATGGGATCCTCCGGGGATGGAATATATAAATAGAACGGGTTAGGCCATTGAATATTCTGAGCTCGGATGAGCAACCAAAATCAGATTAAAACACAGACATCACACCAACAGAATGATCTGGAAATATTGAGCCACAAACAAGAATCCCTCAAAATTTTAGCCACAGAAGCTCAGAGGAACACTGAAAAAATATAATATAATTTCTGTGGTTTATCTGCGCCTCCGTGGCATTTTTCAATCTTCTGGTGCCACAGTGGCATTAGAAATACTATCCGCGT
>Ga0163153_10006691_pt1 | contig 12807 bp, 10 predicted proteins | sample OliLakLV19MP6IB1_FD_148629 | JGI IMG/M metagenome (GOLD analysis project Ga0163153, IMG submission 148629) | Freshwater microbial mat bacterial communities from Lake Vanda, McMurdo Dry Valleys, Antarctica - Oligotrophic Lake LV.19.MP6.IB-1 | ecosystem: Environmental > Aquatic > Freshwater >... | reverse complement strand
TGCGGGAGCCGCCGGAGCCGCCGGGCTTTGGGCCTGGCCGAACACGTTCGGAGAATACAGGGCGGCGGACTTTTTCTCTTCGGCAGGCTCGGCCTTCTTGCCGGTGGCGATGGCCGTCTGGATGAAAATCTGGCTGCCCCAGACGATGGGGGTGCTGGTGCCTTTGCCGGGGAGCTTCGCCTTCCATTTCACGTTCTCCGTCTCGCTCCAGGTCGTGGGCGGATTAGCCTGCGGCATCAGGCCGTTGGCGTGCGGCCCGCGCCATTGCGGCCAGTTGGACGCGGCATCGTTCGCTGCGCCGGACACTACGGTGGCAGACGCCAGCAGTATGCCTGTCACCACTCCGAGCGCCACGGGAGCGAGGCCCCGAGGACGCAGGGACGTGGCGCGATGAATGGATTCCGTTCGAGAAGCATGGGGAGTGTGGGTTGTCTTCATGACATTGCGTGGTGGTGGTTGGAAATCTCTGTCAGTTCAAAATTCATGGAAGGATGAGTTCCACGAGTCCCTGATCTCTATGCCGCTTGGGAGAGCCGATAAAAATGGGGACTCGCGGAGCTCGTCCCTCCAATGGGGCAGATGATGAAGAAGCTTCATTCCTTTTCGTTCGTGATGATGCCGTTCATCAAGCCGAGATGGCCGCCGCCCGACCAGGTGCCTGCATACGTCCTGTCGTAAACGAGCACGCGCGCGGAATACGCCGTCTTGCCGCCCGGCATCGCCATGCCATCGACCGTGATCACCGGCGTATCTCCAGCCCACTTGACCTGGACGGGAATCGGCACGGTGAAATCCTTCTCTCCATACTGGATGCGTGAATGGATGATCCACGCCTCGCCGCCCAGTTTGTTCACGCTCACGATGGTGTATTTGTCCTCCTTCTCCGGCGTGAGTTTGCCTTCCTTGATGCCGCACCAGCGGCCGCTCATCGTGGCCTTGGTCATGGTCGCCTTGAACTTCGCCTCCAGCTCCTCCTGCGTGAGCGCCGGCCTCGTGGGCGCGGCTGGAGCAGCGGGCCTGGTCTCCTGCGCAGAGGCGGCGTAAGCGAACGTCAGCAGCGCTGCAACGACAAGGTGATTGAAATGAGTTCGCATGACAGAAGTTATTTGCTGTTACCAACCGGATCAGGGACCAGAACATTGTCCGCCAGCCATTCGGCCAAACGGTTCGACCATCCTTTGACCGTCACGAGCTTGGAACGGTTACCCATGTTGAAGGCGTGTCCGCCCTTCGTGAACAGATGAACCTCGATGGGCACCTTGGCCGCGCGATACTTCGGCAGGATTTCAGAGATGGTCCGCGCGGGCTGTCGGTCGTCGTTCGCCGCGAGCCAGAACGACGTCGGCGCGTTCGTGGGAATCGTCTCGGGAATCCCCAGTGGGCCGGGATAAATCATGATCTGAAAGTTCGGACTCGCGCTGAGCCGGTCCATCGGGTCAGTCGCATTCTCGTCTCCCTCTCCCGAAGCGTAGGACACGAGCGACGCGACCTCGCCGCCCGCCGAGAAGCCCATGATGCCGATGCGATTCGGGTCGATGCCCCATTCCTTCGCATGACTGCGGACCAGCCGCATCGCGCGCTGGCCGTGCTCGATTGCGTGCTTCGGAAGCGAGTACGGCGAATTCGTTTCGCGCGGCAGCCGGTACTTGAGCGCGAACGCCGCGATGCCGAGGTTCGTCAGGAACTGCGCGGGCGCAACGCCTTCGCCGTTAAACCCCAGCTCCCTGAACCCGCCGCCCGGACAAACGATCACCGCCGCGCCCGTGGCCTTTTCCTTCGGCGGCAGAAAGACGGTGAGGCTGGGATTATGAACATTCTTCACCCAATAGCTCGCCGCCAGCTCCGGCTCATCGCGCCGGTTCTCGAAGCCCGGCGCGCCCTTCTCCCAAAGCGGGATGACTTGTGGCGCGGTCTGGGCTGGAGCCGTGAGCGGGAGAGCCGCGAGGAGCAGGGCGAAGTTGAGCAACAGGGATGACATCCGAACCCGCGGAAGGACGAGTTCCACGAGTCCCTGATCTCCCGAAATCTACGGAGCAGCTGGGACTCGCAGAGCTCGTCCTTCCAGCGACGAAGGGTTTTGAAACCGACGTAACAGTGTTTTCATTTTGCGTAATCTTTCCAAATCCATCTCAGCATGTCCGGGAGCAGGACGCCGCCGTGGTTGTCCGAATGCGGGCCTTCGCCCCAGACGTGATTCACCTCGTAACGCGGGCCATCCAGCTTCCGCTGGTCCGCCGTGCGGTTGGCGAAATTAAACGCGGCGAGCATCTGGTGGTTCGCGAGAAACCAACTGCCGAACTGGTTGTCGATGTCGTTCGAGCCGTCTTGAAGGAAGAAGCGGATGGGCTTCGGCGCAGCCCGACGAATGAACGTCGGATACAGATCGCCGCCGGGAATCATCGGCTCGCCGTCGCGCGCCGGGCGGTAACCGATGGACGTGTAGCTGCCGATGCAGCTGATCACCTTGCGAAACGCATCCGGCCGTTCCCACGCCACCGTGAACGCACAGATCGCCCCGCTGCTCGTCCCGCCAATCGCGCGTCCTTCCGGGTCTTTGGTGAGGTTATAGGTCTTGCCGACCTCGGGCAGCATTTCGTCGATGAGGAAGCGTGCGTAACGATCCCCGAGCGCGTCGTATTCAGCGGCGCGATTGTTCGGATTGCCGCCGCCGACCTCGGCGTAATGTTCCCCGCGCGAACCAGGCGTGATGAAGATGCCGATGGTCACGGGCATTTCCCTTTTGTGAATCAGGTTCTCCATCACCTGCGGCACGCGCAGCGCCCCGTTCGTGCGCGTGGCGCGCTGGCCGTCCTGGAAAACCAGCACGCACGCCGGTTTCTCCGCCGTGTATTGCGCCGGCACAAACACCCAATACTGGCGCACCGTGTTGCTGAACACCTGGCTCTTGAAAAGGAACGGCCCTTCCAGCCTCCCCTTCGCCACGCCCTCCTGCGGCAAGGAATCCGCTCCCAGTTCGTAGGTCTTGCCGACCGGAGGCGCGGGACGGTTGGTGGAGGCATTGTCGGCGGCCAGGGCGGCGAACGCCGTGGCGAGCGTGAGAAGCAAGGTGATCAGTTTCATTTGTGGTCAGTGCGAAGGGTGGTCATGACGAACGTGTGGACATGGGAAAAGCTCGATGTCGCGGAGCGACATGCCGACGGTAGCCGTGGGCTTTAGCCCACGGATCATGGCCGACGCACGTTGCGTCGCGGAGCGACGCTTGATTCGGTCCAGCTTTCCAGATTCAGGCGTCGCTCCGCGACGCGGCTCTTTCAAAACGCCCGACCGTGGGCTGAAGCCCACGGCTACCCTCAATGCCTCGCTCCGCGAGGCTGTGGCGGCAGGCGCGCATCTTGCCGCCCGGAACTGGGCCTGAAAGTTCACGGCGTGTCGAAGTGTCCAAGCCGATTCCGCCGGGCGGGACGCCACGGCTCTACGGCAGGCGAGATGCCCACCGCCACGTTTCGAGTAACGTAACCGGCCAACCACACATGCTCGTCCTAGGTTGGGCGATTTTTCCACATTCGAGGTTAAGTGCTCTTTTTAGAAACCAAATCATCAATCAATGGTGTGTATATACGGTCAATTTCTGCAAAGAACTCCTCGGAACCCAGTGGCACGGAAGTGTTCATACCAACCTGCCTCTCCCAAGCTCTAAGAAACCCAATGAAAATGCCTAAAACTCTCTGGTTGAGATTTGTGAGCTTAGAAATAAATCGTTCTGCAATCTGTCTTCCCTCTGGCGAGTCCAAATCCCATCCCGGCAAATCGCTCAATTTGTGAATGAAAGTGTTCCGATGATTCAAGAAATCACGAAGCAATTGGTCAAATTCGGGAGCTAAGTCGGCGCGCTTGCGAAGCTCCCTCAGAAAATAACCAAGAGTTTTTTTCTGTTCTTCCTTTTGTTGTAACTCCAACGCTTCAAGAGTGAGGCGCGAACTCTTCTGGAAAACGAACGTCATGCAGAGATTGATTATCTTCTCCGTCGATTGCAGTAGGATCAATGTGACTCCCATCGAAGTCAGAATCTGCTGCTGATGGTCGCTCAGAGGCATTTTCTTGCACTAACAAAAAAGCCTGACGTTCTCCAGCCTTCCCGTTGAATCGCCAAAGTTCCCAGCTTCTGCGCGCCCATCTTGTCTGCCAGGCTGCGGAGCAGGTTGGTCATTGGCTTGTGGCTGGTTCGTTCCTGGCTCTCATCCTATTTAAGCTTCCTCGGCTTCTTCCCGGACGGACGCTGGCGCTCGAAACGAAGGAGTGTGTTCTCGACCTTGAGCATGAGCTTTTCGCGCTCGTGCTGCTCTCGTTCGCTGATGCGCTGAATTTCAAACGCAAGCTGACGAACCAACTGGTTCGATTCCGCCAGTTGCTCCTTGAGCGTGGCGATGTCCTGCTTGTTCTCCTCCACGTCACGGAGCAGAAACAGCATCTGCCGGACGGCGTCAGCGACCTGCTTGAACATGGCGGAGGATGGCCCAGGCTTCGTCGAGACTCTGCCGGATGGCAATGTCCGCCCGCCGGATGCGCGATTCAGTCGGCTTCATTCGTTTGCGGATGGTGGTCATCTCCTGGAGATACCCGTCGATCATCGCCTGATGCTTTTCCTCACTCACCCCGTTGGCTGTGGCTGATTTTGTCGGCATGGCGTCAGTGTATCTGTCCCATTAAGAGTTTCAACCTTCGCGAAGGATTACACATCCCCCAACCTTCCCGTTGAATCGCCGAAATTCCCCAGCTTCTGCGCGCCCATCTTGTCGGCCAGGCTCAGGAGCAGGTTGGTCATGGGCTTCGAGCCGTGCTGGACGTAGCGGCCGGGGTTGAGCGCGCCGCCGCCGCTGCCCGCGAGGACGAGCGGCAGGTTCGAGTGCGTGTGACGGTTGCCGTCCGCGTTGCCGCTGCCGTAGAGGATCATCGAGTTGTGCAGGAGCGAACGGCCGTCCACGTCCTTGGTCGCCTCAAGCTTTTGCAGGAACTTCGAGAACTGCGTCGCATACCAAAGGTCGATCTCGGTGAGCTTCTGAATCTTCTCCTCGTTCTGAAAATGATGGGACAGATCGTGGTGGCCTTCCGGGATGCCGATCTCCGGGAGCGAACGGTTGTCGCCGTCGTGGCCGAGCATGAGCGTGGCGACGCGCGTGGAGTCCGTCTGGAAGGCGAGCGCCAGCATGTCGAGCATGAGCAGGGCGTGCTGCGCGCGGTCCTGCGGGATGCCGGCAGGCGTGTCGATGCCAGGATCTTTCGCCGCGCCGAAACGTTCCGCCTTCTGGATGCTCGTCTCGATCTCGCGGATGCCGGTGAGGTATTGGTCGAGCTTGTCCTTGTCGCGTCCGTTGAGCCGGCGGTTCATGCCGCGCGCATCTTCCAGCACGAAATCGAGCACGGAGCGCTGCTCCTGCTGGCGGCGCTTCATGTTCTCCGCACGTTCGCCCGCCGCGCCGGCGCCGAAGAGCCGCTCGAAGACCATGCACGGATTCGACTCCGCCGCCACGGGCGTGGTCGCGGAACTCCACGAGAGATTGAACTGATACGCGCAGGCGTAGCCGGAATCGCACGCGCCGGAAGTGCGGGCGGCATCGCTGCTGAGCTCGAGCGACGGGAAGCGCGTGAGATGCCCGACCTCGCGCGCGATGGCCTGGTCAATGGAGATGCCCGCGCGAAGGTCGGTCGCGCTTTTCTTGAGGCGCACGCCGGTGAGGAACACGCCGTTGCCGCGCGCATGATCACCGCCGCCATCCTGCCCGCCATAAGCGCAGCGCTGGTCAAGTCCGCCGAGGACTTGCAGATGCTCGCGCAGAGGTTCCAATGGTTTCAGCGTGCGGCTGAACTCGGCGTGCTTGCCCTCGCCCTTGGGCCACCACGCGGCGGGGATCGCGCCGTTCGGGAAGTACACGAACGCGGCACGCATCGGGGCACCGCCCGTCGTGGTGGCGAGCTTGGAGACGGGCGCGACAAGCGCCTTGAGCGCGCCCAGTGATTCAAACGCAGGCAGCGCAATGCACGCGCCGAGTCCGCGCAGGAAATGGCGGCGGTTAAAGGCGAAGTGGCGTTCAGCGGCGAGGGTGGGGTGGGTGTTCATGGTGAAATTTTAGAGTCGGTTGGTTCGCCCTCACCCCGGCCTCTCCCCCGAGGAGAGGGAGCGCGACGATGCGGCTCGGGTGCGCCGGCGTTGTCTCCGCGTTTGTGGGGCATGGATTGGAGCTGGACCGTTCGCACGCAATCAGCAGGGCTGAAGGCCCGTCATGTGACAGCCTGGGGTGAAGCGAGTCCGCGAGCGAAGCACCAGGAAAAGCGTCCGAAGATGAGCCCAGCCCTGAAGGGGCGAAACGATGTGCCGCCCTTTCAGGGCTTGAGATTCTTGCGGGCATCTTACCTGGGCCTGCGTCGCTCGCAGGGACGCAGGACCAGCCTGTCATATGACGGGCTTTCAGCCCTGAAGAGGAGACGGGACGTATCCAGCCCGGAGGGTTGCAGGTCACATGTTCACCGCATTGTTTATCAAAGCGGGAATTCATGGCGTTCGCGCGGCGCGCGCGCCGGTCCCGCTGGTCGAGGCGGGCTTTTCCATCATCGCCTCGCTCCGCGTCTTCTGGAACGGCGCGGACTCGATGATGCCAGCAATCAACTCCGACGGACGCCCGTCCGACTTCTCCAGCCGCGTGACAATCGCGTCCACCGTTGCCACATCGTAATACTCCAGACCGCGACCGAGCGCGTAGGTCAGCAGCTTCTCGGTGAGGGTGTGGTAGAACTCAGTCTTGTGGTTGAGGGCGAGAATGGCCTTCAGCTCCTTGATGTTCGTGAACCCTTCACCGCTCAAAAGCCGGCCGGTCGCGTCGATGGACTGGCCGCGCTCCTGATCGCGCCACATGCCCATCGCGTTGAAATTCTCCAATGCAAGGCCGAGCGGGTCCATTCGGTTATGGCACGAACTGCACAACGGCTGTTCGCGATGCAGCGCCAATGTCTCGCGCAAGGTCAGCGTCTTTTCCTTCATCGCCTTCGCAGCGTCCTCGAGCGGCGGAATGTCCGGTGGCGGCGGTGGTGGCGGTGTGCCGAGCAGATTGTCCAGGATGAACAGGCCGCGCTTCACCGGCGACGTTCGCGTCGGGTTTGAAGTCACGGCGAGCACCGAGCCATGCGTGATGACGCCGCCGCGCGGGCTGTCGGCGGGCAGCTTCACGAGAACCATTTCGTCGCCCGTCACGTTGAGATTCGTCAGACCGTAATGCCGCGCGAGACGTTCGTTGAGGAACGTGTAATCGCTGTCGAGCAGTTCGAGCAGGCTGCGGTCTTTGCGCAGGACATGGTCAAAGGCCATCTCCGTTTCCTGCCGCATGGCGTGGCGCAAGTCGCCGGTCAACTCCGCGCGTGGTCCGCGAAACTGGCCGCGGAAACCACGATTGCGGTTGGTACGGCCGGCTTGAGCGAGTTGATTGGTTTGAACAGTTGGGACGGGCTGAACTCCGGGACTGAAGAGCCCATCATGCACCTGTTGCAATTCCTTCCTCTCAGCCGCCGTCATGGCCGCGTCGTTCGCCTCCTCCTTGGCGCGCAATTCACGGAAGCGGGCCATGCGCTTTTCCCGGTCCGCATCGACGGTGGGTGCCGCCGCCGGTGCGGGCGCCGTCTCGCGGTTCAACACCTGGCGCGCATCAATCTGCACGGTTTCGATGTCGCGGGTCTGGAGCCATTGCCCGACGAAGTTCCGCACGAACGCCTCTGACTTGCGGTCGGCAAGAAGGCGCTTCGTCTGCTCGGCGAGATTCGCACGCAGCGTCCTTTCGCCGGCGAGCCGGAGCAGTTCGGCGTCGGGCATCGAGGACCAGAAGAAGTAGGAGAGCCGCGACGCCAGCGCGTATTCGTCCACCAGCGGATGAGCGGTGGCAGGCATACCGCCTGCCGCCACGTCAGTGCTTTCCTCGCGGAAAAGGAATCGCGGCGACGCCAGCACGGCGACCATTGCCTGGCTGATGCCGGCCTCGAAGGTCTTCCCCTTCTGGCCATAGGTGGACTCCGCGACGGCCACCAGTCGGTCCACCGTCTTCGCATCGACCGGCCGCCGGTAAGCCTTTTGCACGAACGGCCCGAGAACCTCGCGCGCATATTTGCGCCGGGCTGAGGCGCTTCTCGGCGCGTCTTTGGCGAAAAACTTTTCGTAGTTTTTCGGACGCCCCCAATGCTTCGCGTCCATCGGACCGCGCACGGTCACGGAATCCAGCCGCAACGTCAGCGACCGCACCTGCTTCTGGTCCGGCGTGAGCGGATGCACCTCGATCACCAGCCCGTGATCGCCCGCCTTCCAGTCCTGATCGAACTCGTAGTGAAACGCCTTGCCGCCTTCACGCGAGTATTCCTTGCTGTGCAGTTCCTGGCCGTCGGCCTTGAGAACGAGCCGGCACTTGTTGTAGTCGAATTGATTGTCCACGAACCGCGCGTTCGCCGCGAAGTCGAGCAGCAGTTGGTAACCTCCGGCGTGTTCAATCTTCAAGGCGTTGGAAACGGAAGCGCGGTCGTAGTAGGACAGAGTCAGGGCGTTGGCTGACATGGGTCCGCGATTGGTTCGGCTCGAAGCGCCCACCTCTCCGCTGAAACTCCGGCCCACGACGATTTTCTCCGCCGGCCCGCGTGACACGGATGGAACCGCCCGCGTCACGACGGCCTTCGCCGCCGCCAGATATTTCTCCAGCAACATGGGCGGCAGCGTGAGCACGTCGCCAATGTTGTCGAAGCCGTGGCCGGAATCGTCGGGCGGGAATTCCTTGTCCGTGTCGAAGTCCACGCCGAGCAGATCGCGGATGGTGTTCCGATACTCGGCCCGATTCAGCCGACGCACGGTGACGCGGCCGGGATCGGGATTCTGCGGGTCCGCCTGGAAGACCGCCGTCTTGATCCATTGCTCAAGCTGCTGCTTCTGCTCTGCGCTGGGCTGCGCCTTCTTCGGCGGCGGCATAATGCCGGCACGCACGTTCTTCAGCGCCTTCAGCCAGAGATCGTGATTGCCCAGCATCGCGGGGTCCGACTTAAAATCGTCGAAGGAAACTCCGCCCTTGTTCGCGCCGTCCGCATGGCAGTCGAAGCAAAACGTCTCCAGCATCGGACGGACCTCGACGCAGCCGTCGAACTCTCAGCACCGACGGCCTGTCCGGTGACGAGAACAAGCATCGCCACGCTGAACACCAGCGACATTTCAGACAGCCGTTGTGCAACCCGTTGCTCAGACTGGAGTTTCATGGATAGAAAGACATACGTGGACGTATCGGTTCTGACACGGCCCGCCACGAGTTGGTTACGGGGTTGAACTTGGTTTCTATCCCAGCTTCTTCTTCGCGGCCTCGGGCACGATGATCTTCGTGGTGCCGACTTCCTTGATCTCAGTCGTCGTCGCGCGGTCCACGGCCCGTTCGTCGCCGTTGAAATCAACTTTGCCCGTCACCTTGACCTCGTATTTGGACAGCACGCCGTCCTTCAACCAGAACTTCACTGAGCCTTTCGCGTCCTTGGTGTTCCCCATCCGGAACTGCGTCTTCGCGCCTTCTTCCGTCAGGTTACCGGAATAGACGTCGCCGTCCTTCTTCAGCTCCTTGAGGCCACCGACAAGCTCCGTCACCTGCGCGGCGGGAGCCTTCAGGTTGCGGAGCATCCGGCCCATGAACCGGCCCCGGCCTTCGCCGTCTTCCAGCTCGGCGGCGGTCTTTCAATCGCCGTCCTGAGTGGTGATCACCGCCTTGTCGCCCTTCATTGCGGCCTCGGTCCGATTGTCGCCGAAGCTCATGGTGACGTGGGTGAAGCCGTCCTTCTCGGTCTTGCCTTCGGCCGGTCCCGGCTTGAACTGCGAACTCTCGGGAACCACGACGGTGGACTTCCAACTGTAGTTCGCGTTCTCCGCGAGCTTCTTGGCGGCGGCGCTGACGTCGTCCTTCGGGCTGAGGTCCGCGGCAAAGAGCGCGGGCGCAATCACGAGGGCGAGGGCAGTGAGCAGGTTTGTTTTCATAAGATGTCAGGCCGACTCAACCTTTTCTTGAGATGGCTGCTAGTGTAGTGTCCAACAAACAACTGGACAACCACAGGACGGTTAGGGTTACATCGAAGCATGCCCGCAATGCCGCTGATTCAATTGAGCACGAGAGACCGGGAAGAAATTGACCGCTGGCTGGCCGCATACGGGACTCCCCAGCAGGTAGCGTTGCGAGGCCGGATCGTGCTGGCTGCGTCCGCCGGTCGATCCGACGGTGCCGTCGCTCGGGAACTGGAGATCAATCGCAAGACAGTCATGTTGTGGCGGGCGCGCTTTGCGCAAGAAGGGATCGACAGTTTGTGGGAAGTGGCACCGGGCCGCGGCCGCAAGCCCACTTTTGGATCGGACAAGATCCAGGCCATCGTGAAGGCCACGCTGCAGACCAAGCCAAAAGGAATGACGCACTGGAGTTGCCGGTTGATGGCGGAAAACCAAAAGGTCAGCAAGTCCACCATCAGCAACATCTGGCGCAGTCACCATCTCAAGCCGCACCGAGTAAAAAGCTTCAAACTGTCGCGGGATGTGCGCTTTCTGGAGAAGTTGATCGATGTGGTCGGGCTGTATCTGAATCCTCCGCAGCAAGCCCTGGTGCTCTGCGTGGATGAGAAGAGTCAGATTCAGTCATTGGATCGAACGCAGCCGGGTCTGCCGCTAAAAAAAGGCCGTTGCGGCACCATGACGCACGATTGCAAACGCAACGGCACGACCACGCTCTTTGCCGCGTTGGAGGTTCTGCAGGGCAAGGTCGTCGGCCAATGTTACAAACGGCACCGGCACCAGGAATTCTTAAAGTTTCTGCGCCGGCTGGATCAGGAGTTTCCCGGCCCAACGCCCTTGCACCTGGTGATGGATAATTGCGGCACCCACAAGCATCCCAAAGTGCAAGCTTGGCTCAAAGGACATCCCCGTTTCATCCCGCACTTTGTGCCGACAAGTTCCAGTTGGTTGAATCTGGTGGAACGGTGGTTTGGAGAACTGACGTCCAAACGAGTCCGCCGCGGATCATTCAGCAGCGTGGAAGATCTGCAAAAGGCGATTGGCGAGTTTCTGGACGCTTGGAATGAAAATCCAAAGCCATTTGTTTGGACGGCCACAGTCGAATCGATTCAGCAGAAGCCCGCTCGATGCCGACAAACCCTCGAACAGATCCAACCCGGCTGCACGCAACCACGCAAAAGAAAACCCAAGAAACCCCTGTCCAGTTAATTCTTGGACACTACACTAGAAGGATGCCAAGGGATGTCGCGGCGAGCCCGACTTTCGTAAAGAGCAGCCCCATCTCGATCCATTTGTCGTGTCGTCCAGTCAATCGACACCGGTCTGAGCAGCTTCCTGACGCGCCTGACATTCTGCCGCCACGGGCACCACCAAAAGAAAATGAAGCCCCGGATTGCTCCGGGGCTTCGTGTTCTTATCTCTTCAGATCGGCCGGGTTACGGCACGCAGAGGTATGTCGTCGCGAAGGCAGAGACTTTGCATTCGTGGAACGAGACGTTCAATGCCGACACCAATTGGTTCAGGTTGCCGAACGAGCCGACGACGTAGTCCGGGAGCCCGCTGCCACTGAGAGCGGTGTTGGCGTCGGCCAGAACCTGGCGAATTGCCGTGCCGTTCAGTGCTGCCGCTTGGGCCGCTGTCAGGGTCCAGCTCCCAATCACGCTTCCCGCCGCAAGGTTGCACAATGTCAGGTCGCCGAACTTCGGATCGTTATCCGGCGCGACCGTCACCCCTGCGTCGTTGAAACCGACATTGAGCGTGAGCGCCGCAGTCTGATTCGCCAGAGTGCCGCCACTTACCGATGTGGCGTTCAACGTATCCGCTGTCAATGCCGCCGACGTGCCGCCACCGCCGAGGAAGGACTTCAAGGCAGTCTGGCCCGCAAATTCAGTCCACGTTGCGTTGTGCTTGGGCCCGACATCATCTGCGATGCCGATGGTGAGGCCGCCCGGAAACACCGCGAGGAAGTTGGCGTCATAGAGGTCGCCCGGAACACCTTTGCCCTGGAACCCGCCCTGGCTGTAGGTGCAGTAGTCGCCATCCTTGAAGCCCTCCGGCGGCAGAGGACCGACATCCGCGCAGGCTTCGGCTGACAAGTCAGCGCCGACGCAGCATGTATAGGTGGCATAGATCGGCAGGTGGCCAATGTTGACGGGGTTATCACTCAGATCGTCGGGCGTGACGTCAACAAACCCATCGGGGGTGTAGCCGGTGATGACGGCGAGCGTGCCGCCGTCGCTTGCACCGGTCAGTGAAGCGGCATTGCAGATGGTGCCGCCATCGGTGCCCGAGTTAACCTCAACGCTCACCTCGAAGGACGTGGTGTCGCTGATGTGGATAGAGCCAAAGTTCTGCGGGTTCGACGCGGTCACGGTGCCCGTCGTGGTAACGTCCGTCTCCAGATCGGAAACAGTCACGGTACCATTGCACTCCTCCGGAGCCGCTGGGAGCGGAGCGAGTGTGACGCGGCAGGGCACGGTGCGGACATTCGCTTCGTCGGCGCTGAGGGATCCGCTCCCGTCAACGTCGATGCTGCTGGCCGTCGCGCCACCGCCGCCACGGAGACCGGCGTTGCCGAAGGTGACGAGTGCTTCCACGCGATACGATGTGCCGGGGACCAGCACCGAGGTCTGGAACGTGGCAGCATAGAGGAGCGTGACGGATCCGCCGGGATTGCTAAACAGGTATTGATATAGGTTCTGGCACCAGTTCCCCGCCGCACTTCTTGATGATGAAGAACAAGATGCTGGCGGCGAGGTTTTCCTTGGACTTGCTGTAGCTGTGCGTCCGGCGTT
>Ga0163153_10006690_pt1 | contig 12808 bp, 12 predicted proteins | sample OliLakLV19MP6IB1_FD_148629 | JGI IMG/M metagenome (GOLD analysis project Ga0163153, IMG submission 148629) | Freshwater microbial mat bacterial communities from Lake Vanda, McMurdo Dry Valleys, Antarctica - Oligotrophic Lake LV.19.MP6.IB-1 | ecosystem: Environmental > Aquatic > Freshwater >... | reverse complement strand
GGAGGCCCAGGCCGCCGCGTGGGCCGGTGACCCCTACGACCCCGACAAACGCTTCCGCGGCACCGTACTGCTCTCAAACGCCCCCTGGGGCGGCGAGGGCGTCTACCTGCGCCTCTACCGGGCCCAGCTCGGCGCCCTGCCCAACACCGAGCCCGATGCCGACCCCTCGGTCCGCGCGGCCGCCGCCTTCGCCCTGGGCCTCCACGGCTCACCCGAGGACGCTCCGACCATCGCCAAGCTGCTCTCCGACGACGACCGGCTCGTCCGCGTCACCGCTGTCCGAGCCCTGCAGCGCCTCCACAACACCGCGGTCATCCCCGCCATCATCGACCGCACTTGGCCCGGGCCGCCCGACGGGCGCCTGGACCCCCAGGATCCCCGCCAGCCCGAGCTCGACCCCGACATCCGAGCCGAGGCGGCCGACGCGCTGGGGCAATACCCCGACGACCGGGTATTCCAGGCGCTGATCGCGGCCTTGGGGGACGATCGGTTCGCCGTGACCAGCGCCGCCCGCAAGAGCCTCAAGACCCTCACCGGCCAGGACTTCGCCGACGACCGCCGCGCCTGGCTCGACTGGAGCGAGCGGCCGGGTCGCTACGCGGGCCGCACAACGTACGTGTACCCCACGTTCAGCCGCGAGAAGGGCTGGCTCGAATACCTGCCGTTCTTCCCGGCCCCGGCGCGGAACGAGGTCCCCGGTTCACCGGTCGGGCTGACCGCGGCCGACGCGCCCGGCGCCCCGGCGGGCGCCGACGTTGCAGCGCCCGCGGGGGCGCAAGATCGACCGGCCGGCACGACGCCCGCCAAGTAGGCCCCGCGGGGCTGTTGAGCGCGGGCTTGATCACCGATTGGAAGCGCGATGCGAGCGATTCGAACCGACGCCGGTGGGGGGCACGACGCTGGGGGGCCCCGTTTGGTGCGCGATGCGCCCGCTCCGTCGCCGCGCCCGGGAGAGGCCCTGGTCCGAGTGCGCCTCGCGGCGCTCACCGCCCTTGATGTCAGCGCCGCGTGCGGGCGGCTGGGTTTCACCGGTGTGCTCGGGCACCGCTTCGTCGGTGTCGTTGAGGACGTATCGGCGCTCGCCGAAGGCCAGCGCGCCGGGCTGGCTCGCCGGCGCGTCGCGGCGTGGCCCGGCGTCGCGTGCGGGCACTGCGACCTGTGCAAGGGCGGGCTCAGCGGCCATTGCCGCGTTCGCACCGTGCCGGGAATCGCCGGCCGCGACGGCGGGTTCGCCGAGCTCGTCTGCGTCCCGGCCGCCGCGCTGTGCGTGATCCCCGACAACGTCGACGACGCCGCGGCGTTGCTGGCCGTGCCGCTCGCGATCGCCGTTCATGCGGGATCGCTCGTGCCCCGGCGCGCAGAGGGGTTCATCACCGTGCTGGGCGACAACGAGCTCGCGGTGTTGACCGCGCTGGTGCTCTCGCGGGTCAATCAGCGGGTGCGCCTGCTGGGGGCCTGTCGCGAGGCGCTCGAGCTCGCGGACCGCTGGGGCGTCAAGAGCCGCCCGATTGATCAGGCTGGCCGCCGCGCCGATCAGGACGCAGTCGTTGAATGCTCCGCGACGCCCGTCGGGCTCAGCGAGGCCGCCCGGTTCGTACGCCCCCGCGGCACGATCGTGCTCGCGCCCGAGCTGGGCCTTTCGCCGCGGGGCGAAGAGCGGGGGGGCGGCCACGGGGCCGCCGGCGGCGGCACGGTCGATCTGTCCCGGATCGCCGCCGCCGAGCTCGCCGTTGTCGGCGCGCGGGGCGGGTCGGTCGCCGAAGGCGTGCGGCTGCTCGCCGAGCGAACCGTTGACCCGACCGGGCTGATCACGCGCCGGGTGCGGCTCGATGAGGCGCTGACAGAGCTCAAGGCCGCGGAAAAAAACAACCGGGGCGAGTGGCTCGCCCCGGTCGCGGTTGAGATCATTTGAAAATCAGGTATTAGAGGCTGTTGCCGGACTTGAGGATCGGGGTCGCCTTGCTCGGATCGGCGTTGGGCGGGATGATCGCCAAGCTCTCGTCTGACTCGATCTTGAGGCCCTTGATCGTCTGCTCGACGACGGGGCCCCGGGCCTCGAACTTCACCAGAGCGCGCCCGACACGCCCTTGGCCGTCAACGACGACGAGGGAATAGGTGCCCGGCGCCTTGGGCAGGTCGGCGCAGTAGAGATAGCCCGTGTGAGTCTTGGGGTCGACCATGAGACGGGCCGTGCCGCGGATCTGGGCGTCTTCCGCGATGGGCGCGAAGTTCACGAACTTCGTGTCCTTGGCCATGAAGACCTTGATGAAGCGCGGGCCGAAGTTCTGCGAGAACGAGTCGGCGATCTGGTTGGACTGCAGGAAGCTGTTGACATCCTTGACGTCGTTGTAGATCCGCAGGCCGGCGAACCCGAAGACCAGGGCCGCGGCCGCACAGGCGACCGCCGCGCCACGCCACGCCGGCGAAACACCGCGGCTGGGGAGCAGCGACGGAATGGAGGCGCTGGCACGCCGAGAGCCGGTGACCGCTTCCATGGCCTGCTGCACCGCGGCGAGCACCTTCGCCCGCAGCGAGACCGGGGCCTCAACCTCGGGGAGGTACTGCTCGGCGCGGGTAATCCGCCCCTGTTCGCGCCGGATCTGCGCCTGCACCGCCGGCGTTGCCATCGCAAAGGCCTGGTCAAAGGCCTCGCGCTCGTGCTCGTCGAGCAGCCCAAGGGCGTCGAGCGAAGCCAGCTCAAGAAGTTCATGCGTCTTCATAGTCAATCTCACTTTCCATTCGCGGCTCGGGCCGGACGCGTTCCTTTGTCGCGTCTCCCACTTTGGGGCCTCGATCAGGCCCGATTTCAGGTGTTGACCTCTTCGGTCGGTCCGTTCTCGCGGAGCCGCACCAAGGCTCGGCTGAGGGCGGACTTGATGGTGCCGATCGGGGTATTCAGTTCTTCGCCAATCTGCCTGAGTGTTTGCCCACCCAAATACGCTCTAGTGACGACGGTTTTCTGCAAATCCGGCAACTTGTTGATCCGGGTCATCAGTTTGGCGAACCGCTCGCCACGGTCCATCCCCGCTTCCGGCTCGCCGTTCGACGCGCCCACCGCGTACTCGGTCTGGCGCTCGTCCAGTGCCGTTGGTTTGACCCGCGCCCGCGCTCGGCGGAGCCGGTCGACCAGGTGGCGCCGGGAGATGAGCATCACCCAGGTCACCAAAGCCGCCCGTTTGGGGTCGTACCGCTGGCTGGTCCGCCACAAGCGGACAAAGATCTCCTGAACAGCGTCTTCCGCGTCCGCGCGGCTCGGCATCGCCTGATAGGCGAGCCGATAGACCAGCGACCCAAAGCGATCGTACAGCTCCGCGACCGCGACGGGGTCGTTGGACGACACCCTGCGCATAAGGTCGAGGTCGGCGTCTTGGATCGCGGCCTTGTCCGGTCGGGCTTCCATAGCTCGCGTGGTTAAATGCCCGAAACATTCGGGAATGCAACCACTTTCAGAAATCAATCGTACGCGACGCGGCATCCGCGTGTGCGTCCGGGGCTCGTTCGCTCCGCCGCTGACAGAACGCCGCGGCGAGAACACATGCGAACGTACGGGCCGAACCCCGTTCAGGATGCAGCCCCGCGGCCGGTACGTCAAGGGAAATCTGTCGGATTGCCGCCCCATCCCATAATGATAGCATTTTGTTTGGTGAAGTCAAAATGCAACGACTTGAACGTTGACCTTGCGACGACGATACACTTCAAGTAGACTCGCTCCGGAGTGACCACCTCATGCCGGGGTGGCCTATTGAGAAGAGGTGCGCACCGATGCGAGCCAAGGCGGCTTGCGGTCGAGCGTTGGGAGGGGCATACGGGGGTTCAGCCCGCCGGTGGCGGTCCAATTGGCAGCAGCGCGCGGGCGCTGCCCATGCTTCCCATTCTCGTGGCCACCATCGTTCGACTCGCGGGTTCACTGTTATTGACGTGCTTGTCTCAGTCGCGGTGATCGCGCTGCTGCTGAGCCTGATGATGCCCGGGCTCTCGCTGGTGCGGGAGACCACCCGGCGCGTCGTATGCGCCTCGAACGTCCGCCAGGTCGGACTCGGGCTCGCGATGTGCGCCGACGACAACAAGGAAACGCTGCCCAGGGTTCACCTCGAAGGCTTCGGCACCGGTGAGCCGCAGTATCAGCTGTCCATGCGGATCCGTGTGGCCCCGTCGGAGTGGGACGGGCTCGGCGTGCTCTGGTCGGGGGAGTACCTCTCGAGCGGCCAGGTGTTCTACTGCCCTTCGCACGCCGGTTCGCATCCCTTCTCCGCGTACGCCGCCCAGTGGTCGGGGACCGACGGCGAGGTCTTCGGGAATCTCCAGTATCGCTACCGCGACCCGTCGACGCGTCCGGGCCGGATTACGCTCTATTCCTCACCCGGGCTGGCGCTGCTGTGCGATGGCCTGCGGACCCGCGACGATTTCAACCATCGCGTCGGATCGAACGTGATGCGCACCGACCTGGCCGTACTCTGGTTCGCCGATCCGACGGGGCAGGTGCTCGCGTCGCTCCCGCAGTCCGCGGACGAAGCGGGCTCGGCCGCGGCGGTCCAGGACGCCTGGGTCAAGCTCGACGAGGTCAACGGCGAAGGCCGCTGAGCGCAGGCGCGCCGGCGCCTGTATTTGCACGTTCAAACATCGCACAAGCATGGGTCCCCCCGCGGAGCCTGCTGGGGATGACGTGTCCGCCGGGGCATCGTCGACCGGAAGACCGGGCGGACAAAGCTCCACCCGGGCACCCCGGCGCCACCATCACAAAAGAAGAAACCGGGCGGGTCCTTGCGGAACCGCCCGGTTCGCCTCCGGTCGTTTGCGTTGAGGGCGCGGTCAGGCGGCGATGCGGCGCTTGGTGCGTCCGACGGTCCGCTGCCCGGCCGCGGCTCGCTTGGCGGGTTCGTCGATCAGGCGCTGCACGATCTCGAGCGGGTTGGCGCCCCAGAGGTCGGCCCCGAGCTCCTCGGCAAGGCCGTCAGCGCGGTTGAAGACGCCGCCGCCCACCGCGATCTGCATGCTGTTGCACGCCGCGATCTCGCGGAGCGTGTCGACGAGCTGGCGGAGATTGGGCAGGTCGCCGGGCGCCGAGCAGAACATGAGCAGGATGCTGGGCTGGTCCTCGTGCAGGCGCCCGAGGATCTCGTCGTTGGCGATCCCGCCTCCGACGAAGCAGACCTTGAAGCCGGCGGTCTCGAGGAGATCCACGGCCATCTGGGCGCCCAGTTCGTCCGCGTCGCTGGGGCCGCACACGGCGAAGACGGTGCGACCGTTCTTGGGCCCGTGGTGCAAGCGTGCGGCGTTCTGATCGACCATCACGCGCAGCAGCCGCATCGCGGTGTGGTGGCTCAGCGTCGAGAGCTGGTCGGCCTTGAACAGGCGGCTGAGCGTCTCGTACGTCGGCCAGAAGATGTCCTGCACGAATTCGGCGGGCCCCAGCCCGTGGGCGTCGGCCTGCTCGATCACTCCTCGGGTTCCTTCGCGGTCCCCGCTGATCAACGTCTCAAACAACAGTTCAACAAAGCGTTCGCTGCTCATTCGTCGGCTCCGGTGTTCGTCACGGGTCACCGGATCCGGCCTGGTTCCACCTGTGCCGGAACCTCCATGGTTGCTCGTGGTTCCCCGGCATGACGCCGGTTCGCACGGGCCGCAGTCCCGCGGCAGTGGCTCTATCGAGCCCCCGCCCGCGCGAGCGTGAACGGTTGGTTCAACGACGGCGCGGCTCGTCTCATAACGCCCGCTCACGCCACGCGAGCGGCGTAACACACGCAGATCCCCATCGTGAGCGGCACAGACCGCACATCCGTGAACCCCGCGTCGCGCAGCATCTGCTCCATCTGCGGGCGCGACAGGAACGTCTCGACCGACGCGGGCAGGTACCGGTAGGCTCCGGACCGGTCGCCGCTGATGAGCGTCGCGGTCCGCGGCATGATGCGCTTGCAGTACAGGCCGTTGAACCAGCGGAGCGGCGCGAAGCCGGGCTGGCCGAACTCGAGGATCACCAGCCGCCCGCCCGGGCGCAGGACGCGCCCAAACTCGCGCACCGCCTTGGGCGGGTTCACGACGTTGCGGATCCCGAACGCAATGGACACCACGTCGAAGCTCGCGCTCTCGAACGGCAGGGCCTGCGCGTCGCCGTTGACGTAGCGCACGCGATTGCGCAGCGCGGGCTCGAGGCGCTGCCGCCGCCGCCCGGCGACGTCGAGCATCTCCTGCGTGAAGTCGAGCCCCGTGACGCTCGCCGCCCCGGCCCGGGCGAACGCTTCGGTCAGGTCGCCCGTGCCGCACGCGACGTCGAGCACGTCGTCGGTCACCTTGACGCCCGCGGCCCGCACGCCGAACCGCCGCCACGCCTGGTCCCGCCAGAGCGAATGCACACGGTTATTCAGGTCGTAGCTGCCCGCGATCGCGGCGAACATCCGCCGCACTTTGTCGTGCTTGGCGGCGTCGGCGTGCGGGGCGGCCAGGTCGCCGGCGGTCCAGACCGCGTCCGCGCGCCCGCCGGGGCCAGATTGAGTCGCTTTCATGTTCGAACTCGGCGCCGTCATCGCTTGTACCATACGGACGCTCGCAACCCGCTGCCTTTGGAGGTCTTGACGATGTTCGCAACACTTCGATCCGTGCCCCGTCGTTGGTCCGCAGTCGCTTTGCTCCTGACCGCCGCGTCATCGGCGTCCATGAGCGCGTGCTCAAAGAACGCCACGACCGGACGCAGTCAGTTCAATGTGATGAGTCGAGAAGAGGAGATCCAGATCGGGACCGAGCAGTCGCCCGAGCTCACCAAGGAATTTGGAGGCGCCGTCACCGACCCGCAGCTGCAGGCCTACGTCGGTGACATCGGCCGCCGCCTCGCCGAAACGACGCGCGTCGAAGACCCGCAGATGGCGGACCTGCCCTGGGAGTTCACGCTGCTGAACTCGGACGTGGTCAACGCCTTCGCGCTGCCGGGCGGGAAGGTCTTCATCTCCAAGGGTCTGGCGAAGGAGATGACCAACGAGGCCCAGCTCGCCGCGGTTCTGGGCCACGAGATCGGGCACGTCACCGCCGAGCACGCCGACCAGCGGTACGGTCAGCAGATCGCGATCGTGGGCGGAACGACCATCGTCGGTGCGCTCATCGGCGCCGCGGCGAGCTCCGACGATCGCGCCGCGGGCGCGGCCGTCGGGGCCGGTGTGGGCGCTGCCGGCGGCGGCATCTGGGCGCTGTCCTACTCGCGCGACCAGGAGGTCCAGGCCGACCGCCTGGGTATGCGCTACATGGAGCGGCTCAAATACAACCCGCAGGCGGCCATGCAGGTGCAGGAGATTCTCCAGCGCGAGGCGGCCAAGGGTGGGGGCGGAGGGCTCGAGATCCTCGCGACACACCCGTCGAGCGAGACGCGCATCCGCGAGCTGCAAGGGCGCATGCAGAAGTATTACCAGCACACGGTCAACAACCCCGAATACCAGTTCCACGAGGACCGCTTCCGCCAGCAGTTTCTGTCTCGGGTGGCGAGCATGGAGGAAGCCGAAGCCGGGTCGCGACCGAGAATGCTCGCCGCGGTCTCGCTTGATATGCCCGCGACATGGTGCTCCCACTGCGCGGCGTTGGCGGGCGTGTCCGCACGGTGATCATCGGCGCATAATTCTGTGTCAAGATAGTTTGTTTCCATCGCGATTTGTTCACCCGATAAGCTCCAAGGTGGCGTCGGGGGTTCATGTTGAATTCATGCATTTTTCGGGAATCCCTACCGTTCCCCCCAGTTTCTGGTACCATTTGGCGTGCTTGTGAGCGCCGTTGTCGTTCCGCCCGGTGTGGGCAGGCTTCCGGCGTTAAAAACGAACTGGAGAGAGTGCCCATGAAGACTGCCCTTGCTGTCCTTGCCGCTGCCGGCCTGTCGTCGATCGCCGCTGCCCACAACGGGGGCGGCGCCGGGTCCCCGGCTCCGTACACCAACCATGTTCAGGGCACCCGCGGCAGCCAGAACGTCCTCTTCTACGTCGACTTCGAAGTCGCCCCCGCGAACAGCGTCTACCGCAACGCCCTGACCACCCTCGGCTGGTCGTTCACGGAAGTGAACAGCTCCGCCGCGTTCTCGGCTGAGCTCACCGGCTCGACCGACTACACCCACGTGATCTCCGCCCACCAGAACAGCGGCGGCACGCAGGGCTTCGAGGTCGACCTGGCCAACTACATCGCCGCCAACCCCGGCGACGGCGTTATCGTCAGCGATTGGCGCGTCACCGGCGGCGAGCCCAGCTACCTCGCGGCCTCGGGCCTCTCCTGGGGCGGCAACCTCAACCCCGTCGGCCACGCCGCCGTCGCCGGCGGCCTCTTCGACAGCCTCCCGGCTGTCACCTACAGCAACCCCGGCTGGGGCGTCTATGCCTACGACACCGCGGGCGGCGTGACCGAAGCCACCAACGAGTTCGGTGGCGCGGTCAACCGCAGCGGTAGCGTCTTCTTCAACGGCTTCCTCAGCGACGTCTTCGGTGACGACACCGGCTCGGGGACTGAGTACGTCATGCGCGAGCTGGGCGTTCCCGCTCCGGGCGCCGCCGGCCTGCTTGCCTTCGCCGGCATCGCCGCCGCCCGCCGTCGTCGCGCCTGATCGCGATCTCGGCCCGACCGAGTTTCCTATGGTTTTCGCGCCGCCGACCTCCCGGGTCGGCGGCGTTTTTTTTGGCCCGGCGGCGGCGGCGCCATCACCGCGAGCCGAAGACTCGGGCCCAGTTTCCGTGCGTGAACGCGCCGAGGTCGGCGTCGTCGAAGCCGCGCTGGGCGAGCGTTTCGGCCAGGCGCTCGAGGTCCGCGGGCCGGCGCACGCCGCGGGGCATCATCCGGGCGCCGAAGCCGCCGTCCATGTCGCTCCCCAGACCGACGTGAGCGCGCGAGCCGGTGAGGTCGCAGATCCGCAGGACGTGGCTGGCGGCGTCGTCGAGGGTGGCGGCGGTGGTGCGGTCGTCCGCGCCGGTCGCCTTGGCGAGGAAGTTGCCGTAGAGGTTGAGGCCGATGACGCCGCCGCGTCGCGCGATCTCGCGGATCCAATCGTCGTGGAGGTGTCGCTGGCTTTCGCCCATGCCGCCGGCGCTGCCGAGCCCCGGAGCGAGGAGGGCCCGGCAGTTGGAGTGGCTGGCGACGATGAGCTTGTCGGTGGTGTCGAGCAGGTCGCGCATCGCGCGGTCGGAGAGGTGCGAGGCGTCGTGGACGACGCCCAGGCGATCCATCTCGCGGACGAGCGCCCGCCCGAGGTCGGAAAGACCCAGGTCGGTCATGTTGCCGCCGGCGTACCGCGAGGGCTTGCCCCACGCGAGGCCGATCGCGACGACGCCGCGGTCGACCCACCAGGCGAGCTCGCCCGGCTCGCGGATCGGGTCGGCGTTCTCGATGAGGATGCCGGCGTGCAGGGGGAGGCGCTGGGCGATGATGGCCTCGCGAAGCTCGCGGACGCCTGCGCGTCCGAGGCCGGGGATCTTGAGCAGCGTCTTGTCGGCTGCGCCGTGCGCGTCGGCGACGGTCCGCACCGCCGCGTCCAGGAGCGACGCCGTCGTCTTGGGCGACAGGCCGAGCTCTTCGAGCGGCCGGACATCCCGCGGCGGGACGACGGCGCGGTCGGCGTCGTCGACGCGCCGCACGACGGTCGTGGCGACGACTTGGGCCACGCCCATCCCGGCGCGGACCTCGCCGATCTCCGGGTCGGCGTGCAGCACGCGGCGCAGGTCGAGCGTCAGGCGGCCGAGGTCACGCCACGTGAGGTAGGCCTCGAGCTGGGCCCGTCCGACGGCGTGGGCGCGGGGGGCGTCGCCGGCGGGGTATTGCTCGGGCGTGAGGGGCGACGGTGGCACAGGCGTCCCGCCTGTGCTCGACGAGGCGCTCGCGTCGATCGGCTCGGTGAAAATCGTCGCGAGCGCCAGGCGCACGTTGCCCTCCGCGAGGGCGGGGAGCGTGACGGCTGGTGTGGGGTGCGGCCCCGCGCGGTCGGCGAGGGCGTGCAGCGGGCGCATCATGTCGCGCCCGTTCACCGCGAGGTACGCCAGATCGAGATGGGCGTCGAACCAGAGGTGGGGCATGCGGGGAGAGGCTAGCCGAGCCGGACCGGCTCCCGCGATGATCGTCGGCGTCTTCAGCGCCTGCGCGAGCCCAGCAGCACGCCCGCCGCGATGAAGGCCGCCGCCGCGGGGCCCGGAACGGGGACCGGCTCGAGGTAGAAGTCGAGGCGCGAGTATCCGCCATCATGCACGAGCGGGCCGGTCCCGATGAACTCGATCTCGTTGCGCAGCAGTAGCGAGTAGGACCCCGCGGGCAGGTCGACCGTTCCCTTGAAGTGCAGCGCCTCGTTGTACCCTGTCGCGTCGAGGTTGAGCACCACGGGCCCCGCGTCGGCGTGCGCGAGCAGGATGGTCGTGTGCGTGATGCCCAGGTCGGCGATGTCGTTGTTCGCAACGGACCCGATGAGGAAAACGGGGCCGGCGGCCGTGAGCGTGAAGTCGAGGGTGATGAGGGCGAGCCCGCGGATGCGAACGCTCTCCCCGTCGGGGATCTCGAACTCCGCCGTCGACTGCATCTCAGACACCATGTGCGTGGTGTCGCGATGGACACCGAAGTATCCGACCCCCGCCGCGGCGAACAGGTGACCGGTGGGAGCTTGGCGCGACACGATCACATCCTGGACCGCGCCGTCGACCGGTTCGAGCCCGCCTGAGACGGAGAAGGATGTCTCGGGCGGCGCGCCGGGCGACAGATCGGTCCACACCGCGCCCTGGGAGAGCTGCGTTCCCGCGGTGTACACGATGTCCGCCAGCGCGCCGCACGGGCACATGACGACGAGAGCGGCGATGAGCTTCATTCTCGGTCCTTTCTCCGGCCCGAGCGACGCGGGCGCGCGCCGGTGGCCCCCTGACCACCATGAATGTCCACACCGCGCCCGGGGCTTGCACGCCGGGGCGACGGCTGATCGCGCGATGTGGGTTGACGGCATCGGCCCAGAGCGGCCGCAAGGCGGCGGCCACGACAGCGAAGAGCAGGAGGTATTCCCGACACCTTGACGGCCGTCGGTCGAGTCGAACGGCTCTCGCCGCCCACTCACCCGATCGTCTCGACCTTCGCGGGCACCACGAACTCCGCCTCGGTCTTGGCTTTCAGGTCCGCCACGCTCAGTCCCGCGGCGATTTCCCTGAGCACGAACCGGCGCCGGCCGCCCGCCGCGTTGGGGTCCATCTCGAACACCGCCAGGTCTGTAATGAGCAGGTCCACGCACCGCTGGCCCGTCAGCGGGAGCGAGCACTCCTTCACGAACTTCATCCCGCCGTCCTTGGCGTTGTGCTCCATCGTGACGACGACGCGCTTCACGCCCGCGACGAGGTCCATGGCGCCGCCCATGCCCTTGACCATCTTGCCGGGGATCATCCAGTTGGCGATGTCGCCGTCCTGCGAGACCTGCATCGCGCCCAGGATGCACATGTCGATGTGCCCGCCGCGGATCATCGCGAACGAGTCGCCCGAGCTGAAGTAGCTCGCGCCGGTGCGGGCGGTGATGGTCTGCTTGCCGGCGTTGATGAGGTCGGGGTCGACCTCGCTCTCGGCGGGGAAGGGGCCGATGCCCAGGAGGCCGTTCTCGGATTGCAGCCACACGTCCATGCCTTGGGGGATGCAGTTGGCGACGAGGGTGGGCATGCCGATGCCGAGGTTGACGATGTAGCCGTCGCGGAGCTCGCGGGCGGCGCGCTGCGTGATCTGGTCGCGGGAGAGGTTGGGGGGCATGGAGCGAGCGTAGTCGACGCCCGCCCGGCGGACAGAGCTCCGCCGGGGCACCCGGTCAGGCGACCTTGGCCGCGCGCTCGACGGCCGTGCTGTTCGACCCGGCCTTGATCAGCCCGCGGCGCATGGTGACCAGGGCGTCGGCCCAGATGCCGTCGAACGGCGTCCGCCACGGGTCGAGCTCGGGGCGGTTGAAGACGGTTCGCCGCTGGGCGTTTGCGCGCTCGAAGCACTCGACGCCGTGCTCGGCGCGCCCGATCATGATCGCGTGCCGGCCGCGGGCCATGGCGGCGTGCAGGGCCGCCTGACCGGAGCCGAAACCTTTCCACGACGCCTCGACGGCGTCCCACACCTCGTCGAACCGCTGGCACGGGAACGACTGCTGGGTCCACAGCGCTTCGCTGTGCGTGTTGGAACGCCGGACGAACCCGATGGTCCCTCCGGGCACGTCGTGCACCGGCTCGAAGTGATCGCGCAGCTGCCACATATGCAGGAACAGCCAGGGCAGCCAGCTCTTGAAATCCTGCTGCACGAGCACGCCGCCCACGGGAACGAACGAGCCGAAGGCGTGCATCACCGTGTTGTGGACGCCCCAGACCTTGGCGAGGTCGACGAAGAGCACGTCGATGGGATGCTGCTCGGGGTAGATCTGATGGGCGAGGCCCAGGGCACCGTCGTCGGGGAGCCAGCCGTGCCGCACGTGCAGGCGCCGCGGGTTCGCGGCGACTATGTGCGGCGCGACGTTGGCGTCGAAGAGGTCGCCGAACCACTCGCCCTCGCGGACGCCGGGGGCCCAGCGGCCGCCGCCGCCGTGGGGCATGACGAACGAGTCGTACGTGCTGAGGCGAGCCTGGTGGTCGACGGCGTCCCGCCGCCGATCGCGCTGGTTGAGCCCGGCGAGCAGCGAGACGGTGCTGCAGCCGAGGAAACAGCCGAGCTCCACGATCCGCCCGTTCGGGGCCGCGGCCGCGACCCAGGCGAGATAGTCGCGCTCGTCGCGCGTGAGCATGCCCGGGACCCCCGACGGGAGAGGAATCGGCGAACTCGCCCATGCCCGCGCGGGGCATGTGGCGGAGCCCGATGGGCGGAGCGGGGGGGT
>Ga0163153_10006689_pt1 | contig 12810 bp, 10 predicted proteins | sample OliLakLV19MP6IB1_FD_148629 | JGI IMG/M metagenome (GOLD analysis project Ga0163153, IMG submission 148629) | Freshwater microbial mat bacterial communities from Lake Vanda, McMurdo Dry Valleys, Antarctica - Oligotrophic Lake LV.19.MP6.IB-1 | ecosystem: Environmental > Aquatic > Freshwater >... | reverse complement strand
TGCCACTCCTTTATTGGCGGTGCAGGCAGACTTTACTTTACCACCAGATTTAGAGTTAGCTTCGACAACCCCAGCCTTGACTAATGGCTCATGGTCGGGAGATCTCAAGCCAGGGCAGGAAGTAACTATTAAGATTAACGGCACATTGGCCTCGGATGCTACTCGAGATCAAAATTGGTTATTAGAATTAGGACAAAAAAAAGACGATGGCACACTCAGTCGCTTACAAAAATCACGTAAAGATATCGTCCTGATCAACCCACAGATTAGTCTGAATTTACAGATCAATGGTCACACTAAAGATTTTGAAGCTGATTGGGGTGATACGTTGCAATACGAATTAGTCCTAACTAATAATTCTCCTACTGATGTCAGTGATCTGAAGATTGAGACCCTGATGGATAGCGGTATTTTAGATTTAGCGAGCTATCAAGGTGAAGGTCGATTCGAGAAAAATAAAGTTATTTGGGATCAAGGGCAAAATATCGCAGCCGGTCAGCAGCTTCGTTTGAGCTGGAGCGTTGGAGTACAAAAGCAAGCTAATGCGGGGAGAGGTACCGTTGATTCGGTGACCCAGATTAGCATTGGAGGATTAGAAGGCTGGAAGTTGACGTCTCCCTTACTGATTATTTCGGTGGGACAAGGTTTAGCTTTTAATCAAGGAGCCTATTGGCAATTGGCGGGCAGGCAGGTCGGCTCTGGTCAGTTACCTCCCAAAGTAAATCAAACAACCAATTATATTATCATCTGGGCGATAGATAATGGTACGACCAATTATGATCAAGTAGCTTTATCAGCTACGCTACCGCCTAATGTAATCTATGTTGACGCTAATGATGTCGGTGATGGTAATTTGAATTATGACCCAGATTCTCGACGGGTTACTTGGACTTTACCAGATTTTGGCTCGCTTTTATTACCGCTACAGGCGTCATTTGAGATTCAATTAAAACCTACGTCAGCCGATGCCGGACAAGTCGTTAGTCTGGTCAATCCCGTTAGTGTCAAAGCTATTGGTAAAGATTCTTTTGATTCCAGTAGTTCAGTACTGCGCAGCTCCCAAGTAATTAGTGGTAAGAAGGGTGATGTTGGTACAGTGGTTAAATAGTCACTAGCATGAGTTGCTATGGGTTTTTTGCTTCGGTCATTGCGAGACGTGTACCTGTCTGCCGGACATTCGACGAGCTCAGTCGAGTCGCAGGCAGGCTCACGACGTGGCAAGCTTTAATTTTAATAATTTATGGAAAATAATCCAGAAATCTTTTTTTCACCAGACAGTATTCAGTATCCAAAAATAGCACAGGAGATTGATGTTATGGTTAAGGCTGATCAAGATATGCGAAAACAAGCTTATGAAAGTCAAAAAACAGCTGACTGGGATGAGACTATCGATGAAAGAAATACAAAGCGATTAAAAGAAATTTTGCAAGAAATAGGTTGGCCAACAGTTTCAAAGGTTGGTTTCATAGCCTCTAATAATGCCTGGCTCTTAGCACAACATGCAGATCATGATCCAGAATTCCAAAAAGAATGTTTGGTCTTAATGAGGGAGGCGTCAGATAAAGAGGTTATTAAAAAAAACTTAGCCTATCTAGAAGATCGTATTGCTGTAAACGAAGGCCGACCACAGCGCTATGGCACACAGTTTCATAATAATGATAAGGGAGAATTAGTACCGCAACCTATCGATAATCCAGCAGTGGTCGATCAACTGCGTCAGGAAATTGGTATGGAGACATTTGCTGAGTATACCGCTATTATGCAAGCTGATAAATCATAATTTACACTTACAACCTCAAATGAAATTAGGCTTTGAATTACAAAAGACTTCTAAAAAATCCCGCGCTCGAGCGGGTATTTTACATACGGCCCACGGTCCGATCGAGACGCCTTTTTTTATGCCCATTGCCACCAAAGCAGCTGTCAAAGGATTGACTATTGGCGAGGTACAATCTGCTGGTGCGCAGATAACTCTGTCTAATACTTATCACTTACTGCTACAGCCGGGTATGGCTATTATGAAAAAATTTGCTGGACTGCATAAGTTTATGAATACTACCTTGCCGATATTGACTGACTCTGGTGGCTTTCAAATATTTTCACTTGGTCATATGCGTCAGCTACGGGCTGATGGCGTAGAGTTTCGTTCACATATCAATGGTGATAAGCACCTATTAACTCCAAAAAAAGTCATAGACATTCAAACCATCTTAGGCTCAGATATAATGATGGTATTGGATTATTTTCCTGGCTATCCAGCGACTCGTAAAGAAGCTGAGCATTCTGTAGCCACGACTACTCGCTGGGCACAGATGGCTAAGGAATATAAGAAGAAATTGGAAAATAGGAATAAGAAATTAAGGAATCAATTACTTTTTGCTATTGTTCAAGGATCTACTTTCAAAGATTTACGTCTACAATCAGCTAAAGAATTAATTGCAATTGGTGATGGCTTTTCCACCAAAGGCGGACCAGCCTCTGGCTGGGATGGCTATGCAGTCGGTGGCTTGGCAGTCGGCGAGCCAGCACTAGAAATGTACAAGGTTTTGGATTATATTGTGCCTGTTTTGCCAGTTGATAAAGCCCGTTATCTGATGGGCGTGGGTTATCCGGAAAATATTGTGGAGGCAGTCAAGCGAGGTATTGATATGTTTGACTGTGTCATCCCGACCCGTGAAGCCCGCCACGGACGCTTGTTTCTATGGTCTGCTCAAGGCAGAAATAATCTGACGGGCAAGTTCTATACCACCATTAATATTCGTAACAGTCAGTTTAAAACCGATACTAAGTCAGTTGACAAGCTCTGTAGCTGTGCTTTGTGTGTAGATTATACTCGGGGCTATTTGTATCATTTATTTAAAACTGATGAGATGTTGGGTTTGCGATTGGCTACGATACATAATATTACCTTTTATCTTGAGCTGATGGCTCGGCTGAGACGCAATGTTACAAAAGGGATCTTCTAGTCCTATCGGTGATAGGTATATTATGGTGTAGACTTTATCCTCATTGGACTGAGAATAATAAGATGTTATACTTATGTCATGAGAAAGAACTCAAATGGTTTCACGTTAATTGAATTATTAGTAGTTATTTTTATCATAGCTATCGTTGCTGCGGGAGTTTTATATGCTTTGAGCCCTGCTCGGCGTATCGGAGAAAGTAACGACGTTCGGCGTAAGACGGAGTTAGTAGCAATAGCTAAAGCAGTTGAACTCTATACCGCTGACCATGGCAAAGCTCCGACCGAGCTCACCTATGCTGGTATTGTGGCTGGCAGTAAATATGTCTTGTGTTCAAGCGCGGGTACCTTGACTTGTGCTGGCCAAACCTTAGCTTGTCGGGTGGTAGACGATACTGATTTTATCGGGGTATATCTTCCATCATTACCTATTGATCCGTCGAAATCGGCTACCACAGATACTGGCTATTATATTTCGCGTTCTAATAATAACACCTTAGTCTTGGGGTCATGTACGAGCTATAGTAGCACTGCTGTGCAGGTTGCTGCCCAAGTCAATTTGCCAACTTTTGCGGTCAGCTGTGGTGACGGTACTATAGGCGGATCAGAGGTCTGTGATTATATCGGCACTGCCTGCCCAAATAACGCCAGCTATCGCTATAGTGGTTATGCCTATGATGGCTCGACCTGTATCAGCTCTACCTATGCCTGCGATACAACCTGCGCGGCTTGTATCAATCAAGCGTCTTGTACTGGTACCTGTGGTGCTGGCGGTATTTATTCGGCTGGCTATTGTTATTATCTAGCTACTAATGATACCAGCACCTGTAATGATGTTTGCACTAATAATAATAGTACCTGTACGGACGGTTCTTGGAATGATAATGCTACGTGTACCATGGCCACCAATTTAGGTGCTACCTGCAATACCTGCACAAGTAATGCTTCAGCACGAGCTCCTGCCTATGATTCGGCCAATAATGTTTGCTATTATCGTAGTAGTGGTAACGGAGCATGTACACAAACTTTTGACCTCTCCGATTATCGTAGGATCTGTGGCTGTAATAGTTAGATAGATATGGTATAGTAGAGATAATTATGATGGTAAAGTCATCAGTTAGTCTTTCAATTATTCGCTATTGTCTCATTGATACTATCGGTAGTTTTATTTATTGGCCACTATGGTGGTATAGTCGCGGGCTACAGCTAGTAGCTCTTTATATCGTCTCCAAGATACATACCACCGAAATGAATCTGGGTGTGCGGCTGATGGTGGCTCATATGTTTCAGCCTATGTATGGGCAAAATGATCGCGAAGGTCGAATCATTAGTTTTGTCATGCGTCTAGTTTTATTAGTCTATCGATTGGTAATCTTGCTGGTCGTTATCTTGGGCTGGATAGTATTGTTATTTTTGTGGCTGATTATACCGCTAGTAATTGTTAGTCGTCTAATTTCATTTTTAATTTAGCTATGCCAGCCAAAATATTTCCCCTACTGGCAGATTGTCCTATGTGCCATGGTACCGGCAGAGACCAGCAGAGATTGTGCTCCGATTGTGGTGGTACGGGTCGTTCGTATTGTTGGCAGCAGAAATATTTTTACTGGCACAGACAGTTTGGCCTCATAGCTATCGCTTGGCGCCAGACTCAGGTGATGATGACAGTCAGTATAGACGTAGCACTTTACTTACTTCATTATTGGACAGGTGTTGGTTGTAGCTTCGTTTAATCCTGTGGATCTTTGGCTATTTTTGTTTGATCAGTCGACGACGCCAGTTGGTATTTTTGTCTGGATTTTATTCGGCAGCCATCATTATTTATTCTATCGATTGATCAGAGCTCAAGACCATCAAATATCTCTCCAAAAGAGTCTGAAACAAAGAAATAAGCGTTTTAATATTAATAATTTTATTGCTCCCGAATTAGGTCGAGTATTAGATCGTGCTTGGTCATTGGCTGCTGGACGTCAGGTACAACCATTGCGGCCACTACATATTACAGAGGCAATTATCGATCAGCCAGAAGTGCTCTTGGTCCTAGCTCGCTTAGGTCTTGATGTCCATACGTTGCAACACACTGTTACTAATTTAGCGAAAAAATTATTACCTCAGCAGGGTACGCGTGGAGAAGCGCCTATTGTGGCTACGATTATGCTACAAGCTTGTTTGGAAGCTATAGAGAGGCATCACAGACAGATTACGGTGGGTGATATGTTATTAGCTCTCATACATAATGATCCCGAGCTGACCGAAGTATTCTTTGATTATAAAGTCGACTATGAGATGCTGAGTGATGTGCTGACTTGGGTCGATATGGAGTCTCGCTGGTATGAAAACTATCGCCAGCTACGTAGTGCGTCTTACCGTCGACCCAGCGGCCCCATCAATAGAGCGTATACGGCTACAGCCACGCCATACTTAGATCGATTGAGTCAGGATACCACCGCCCAAGCACACCGCGGCGGTTTGTCTCAAACAGTTGGTCGCGAGCGAGAAATAGCCGAAATCTATCGAGCTTTGAAAACGGGTGTTCGTGGTCTCTTATTGGTGGGTGAGCAGGGCGTAGGTAAGCAAAGTATTGTCGCTGATCTTGCTAGTCGTATGGTAGCCGATGAAGTGCCACCATATTTACAAGATAAGCGTTTGATTAGCGTTTCCTTGCCAGCTTTGATAGCTGGAGCCGCAGAAACCGGCGAGATGCAAGCGAGGTTAATGCGTCTCTGGCAAGAGGCTAGTCGTTCACAAAATATTGTTTTATTTATTCCCAATCTCCATACGTTGATTGGTGTGAGCTCGGCTGGTAGCGGTGGTATTGATTTGGCAGAAGTGTTGTCACAGCTGATGCGGGATACCAATGTTATCGTGCTTGCTTCTACCACGCCAAGTGATTTCACTAAATTTATTGAGCATAGTTCTTTGGCATCGGCCTTTGAAGTAATTAAAGTCCCTGAGCCAGACCGTAGGACAGCTATTTTAGTCATGGAAGCTAATGCCGGCTATTGGGAAGCTAAATATAATGTCTTTTTTACTTACGCCAGTCTCGCCAAAGCAGTTGACCTAGCTGATCGTTATATTCATGATCAATTTTTACCAGAAAAAGCTGTCCAGATTTTAGAAACAGTAGCGGCCAACGCTGGTAGTGATAATAAAAAGAAATCGGTAGTTTTGATCAGCCCCGAGCAGGTAGCAGAAATAGTTTCAGCCAAAACGAGCATCCCACTATCTCAAGTCACTGCTGTGGAGTCGACTCGCTTGTTGCATTTAGCTGAAGATATTCATCAGCGAATTGTTGGTCAAGATGAAGCAGTTGATCTCGTCGTTAGCGCTGTGCAGCGGGCACGAATGGAGTTGCGCGATAAAAAACGGCCTATCGCTTCCTTACTATTCCTTGGCCCGACTGGAGTCGGTAAAACAGAGCTATCCAAGGCCTTGGCTGAGAGTTATTTTGGTAGCGAAGACCGGATGATTCGCTTGGATATGAGCGAATACCAACAAGGAGATAGTGTCGCTCGCTTGATCGGCGTGCCAGGATCAGCTACAGGTGGCTTGGTCACTGAAGCAGTACGTCAGCAACCTTTTGCTTTATTACTATTGGACGAAATAGAAAAGGCCCATCCTGATATTCTCAATATTTTTTTACAAGTGATGGAAGATGGCCGTCTGACTGATGCTCTGGGACGGACGATAGATTTTACCAACGTTATTATCATTGCTACTTCTAACGCAGCTAGTAGCTATATTCAAGAACAGGTAACCAAAAATGTTAGTTTAGATGCGATCAAAGATTCTCTCATTAAAGACCAGCTGACCAAACAGTTTAAAGCAGAGTTTCTCAATCGTTTTGATGGCATCGTAGTCTTTAAACCTTTAAGCTCTAAGGAATTATTTGAAATCGCTGGATTATTATTACAGCAAGTAGCAAGCCGTTTATTGGCTAAAGGAATCAGTTTGACGGTGACACCAGAAGCACAGGAAGAATTTGCTCAACATGGGTACGATCCTGTTTTTGGTGCTCGCCCGCTTCGTCGCTTGATTCAAGACAAAGTAGATAATTCTTTAGCTCAATATTTACTTCGTGGAGCCATTGGTCGGCGTGATTGGGTCATTTTGAAAGCCGGTGGAGTGATTGAAGTTGACAAGGCGGAGAAGTTTGACTAGGTTAGTAGTTTAGTAGTGTGGCCAGCCACGACTCGATGCTCGCCTCGCTATCGCTACGACGAAGTGGGTCTTCGGCGAGGCGGGTAGTATTTGGAGAGCATATTAATGGAGTTTTCAGCGACTTTATCCTTTAGACATAATACAGTATACTAGGGGCAATGAGAAAGATAGAAAAAGTTATCAATCTAGCAAAACGTCGCGGATTCATTTTCCCCTCGGCGGAGATTTATGGTGGTTTGGCTGCGACCTATGATTATGGTCCTTTAGGAGTTGAGCTCAAAAATAATATCAAACGAGAATGGTGGAAAGCCATGACTAGTCAGCGTGATATTGTCGGTTTGGATTCTGCTATTCTCACTCCGGAGATTGTCTGGCAGGCTTCTGGACATTTAGAAAATTTTACTGACCCTCTGGTTGATTGTCAGAAATGTAAGCAGCGATTTCGAGCTGATCATCTCGAAGAAGAGAGCGGCAAGTCAATTCGAGACATCGCCTGTCCAAATTGCGGTGGTGAGCTGGGCGAGCCGCGTTCATTTAACCTACTGATGAAAACTGAGCTGGGAGTCATAGCCGATCAAAAACAAGAAGCTTATTTACGCGGTGAAACCTGCCAAGGTATTTATTTGAATTTTTTGAATGTGATGGAAAGTATGCGCCTAAAGCCACCCTTTGGTATTGCCCAAGTAGGCAAAGCTTTTCGCAATGAGATTACTACCAAAAACTTTATTTTTCGTATGCGTGAGTTCGAACAAATGGAAATGCAATATTTTTTACCTGAAGCGGGAGCCAAGCTGGCCTTTGGTCAGTGGAAAGAGCAGCGTTTACAATGGTATTTGGATTTAGGCATTCAGGCTGACCATCTACGATTCTTTGAACATCCAGCTGATAAACGAGCGCACTATGCTAAGGCCGCCGAAGATATTGAATATAAGTTTGATTTTAGTGATGATAATGACGGTTTCAAAGAAATGGAGGGTGTGCATAATCGTGGCGATTGGGATCTCACTCGTCACCAAGAGTATTCCAAACAGAAGTTAACCGTGAAAAATGAACAAAATGAAGACTACCTGCCTCATATTATCGAGACATCGGCCGGGGCTGATCGTGTCACCTTAGCTTTTTTACTTGAAGCTTATGAAGAGATCGAGGGTGGTCGGACCACGACTACTGAGAGTGCCAAGGAAGTCGAAATAGTATTGCGATTGGACCGACGTTTAGCTCCAATCAAAATTGCAATATTACCCTTATCCAAAAAACCAGAATTACAAAAAATTGCAGATCCCTTATTTCAAAGCTTAGCTAGCAAGTATCGAGTGCAGTATGATGAGACGGGTAGTATCGGTAAACGGTATCGCAGGCAAGATGAGATCGGTACGCCGTACTGCGTGACTATTGATTTTGATTCTTTGGAAGATAAAAAAGTCACTGTTCGAGATCGAGACACGATGTTGCAGGAGCGGGTAGGATTAGATCAGCTCCAAACCTATTTCGGAGAGAAATTTTAACAATTTTACATCATAAAAAACAAGGTTAACCACCGCTTCAAAATATTAAATTATGATGAGGTGGTGGTTAATCTTGTTTTTGTTTTGTAGGGACAGGTCGCGACCTGTCCCTACAGTGTGAAAATTTGACAGACCTAATTGCCAAAACCCCCCATGTTAGCTATACTTTAGTCAAATTTATGTTTAAAAAGATTATCCGTCGTGACGGTAGTGTTATTATTTTAGCTCCCAAACAAGACACCCTAGCAGCCACTGTTCAGGTGATGTACAAAATTGGCTCTCGCCAGGAAACCAGCGCTCTCAACGGTGCTTCTCATTTCGTTGAGCATATGATGTTTAAAGGCACCAAAAAACGACCGACTACCTTGGATATTAGCAAAACGCTAGATGCTGTCGGTGCTGAGTATAATGCCTTCACCAGTAAAGATCGCACTGCTTATTATGTCCGAGCAGACAGTACTCATATGCCCTTGGCCTTGGATATTTTATCAGATATGGTACGTCATTCGGTTTTTGATCCGGCTGAAGTGCAAAAAGAGCGCGGTGTGATTACGGAGGAAATAAATATGTACGAAGATAATCCAGTAATGTATTTGGACGATATTTTTGAGTCCTTAGTCTATAAAGGTAGCTCCTTGGCACGACTGATTATTGGACCGCGGATTAATATCGCTAACAAAATTTCTCGTCATGACTTATGGCAACACAAAAAACGTTTCTATTATCCTGGAAACATGAGTATTGGTGTGGCTGGTAAATTTGATGAAGCGACTATGGTGAAATTATTGGATCGCTACTTTCCAGTAGAAAAAACGAAAAAACAGAAAATTCGTATTAATCATATTAATCTCAAACAAAAACAACCTCAAGTACACATTATGTCCAAAGAAACTGAGCAGGTTCAGTTGATGTTGGGATTTCCAGCATTACCTTCGCGCCACAAAGATTTGCCAGCGTTAGGTGTTATGGCTAATATTTTGGGTGGTACCATGAGTTCGCGGTTATTCATTAATCTCCGTGAAAAGCGGGGATTGTGTTATAGCATTCGAGCGGGTGCTGATAGCCATGAGGATGTTGGTTCTTTTGCTGTCCGAGCGGGCCTGGATAAAGCTCGTGTCTTGCCAGCATTGAAATTAATCACCAAAGAGCTGCGTCGTCTCGTCGCTCAGCGAGTTTCTCCAGAAGAGTTACGCCGAGCAAAAGATAATATTCGTGGCACTGTTATCCTGCAGTTAGAAGATGTCAGTAGTTACCTCTATTTTTTACAGAGCCAAGAGTTGATGCATGATACGATTGAGAGCGTGGAAAGTAAATTGGAAAAAATTATGAAAGTCACAGCCGAGGATATTCAGCGCGTGGCAGGGAATATCATTCGTTGGAACAAAAGTAATTTGGCTATCATTGGGCCATTTAAAGATGAGAAACCCTTTAAAGCTTTATTAACTAATTAATCCTTTATGGCAGAGCAAAAACGTTTAGAATATCAGATCTCTACAGCGTCGATTATAAAAGTATTGTTGATCATCGGTGTGGTAGCTTTTTTGTGGTTGATCCGTGGTATTTTAGGATTATTATTTGTCTCTATTATTTTAGCTTCTGCTTTCAATCCTTTAGTTGCTTGGTTACAAAAAAGAAAAATTCCCCGAGGCTTTGGTATTGTTTTGATCTATATAGTAATTTTAGGATTGCTAACAGCAATTATTACCTTAGTAGCTACTCCAGTGACCCAAGAAATTGCCAGCTTGACTCATAACTTTCCTCAGTATCGTACTGTCTTGATTGATGCTTGGAATAATTTACAAGCTATCAGCGGTGGCGCTTTGGACTCATATAATTTGCAAAATAGCCTTAGTAGCTTTAGTTTGCCAGGGGCCACTAGTGGCATCTTCGCTTTTTTGCAGGCAGTTTTTGGCGGCATCTTCGCCTTCTTTTTGGTGCTGATAATGACCTTTTACTTAACGGTGGAAGAGCAGGCCTTACGCAATTTTATCAAAGTTTTGACACCTGATGCCTATCAGCCCTATGTGATGCAACTTTGGACCAAGGTGCAAACACGTTTGGGCTATTGGTTACGTGCGCAATTAATTTTATCTCTGGTTATTTTTACTCTGACCTATATCGGTCTGTCACTGCTCCAAGTCAAATATGCTTTAGTACTAGCTCTGCTAGCCGGTGCTTTTGAGCTCGTGCCTTATGTTGGGCCAATGCTCTCAGCTATTCCCGCAATATTTTTGACTTTTGTGCAGACACCATACTTAGCTTTATTTGTTCTTGTGCTTTATTTTATCATTCAGCAGTTAGAGAACTCCTTCATTGTCCCCAAAGTAATGGGTAAAATCACTGGGTTGAATCCGATTGTAGTTTTGATCGCAGTACTGATTGGTGCCAAGGTTGGTGGTATCGTAGGTACCTTGATGGCTGTGCCGGTAGCAACTGTTTTATCGACCTTTTTGTATGATTTTAATAATCGCGAAGACTCAGCTAAATAATGTTGTCCATGTCAAAATCTTTTTACGTTACTACGCCTATTTATTACGTCAATGACCAACCTCATCTGGGGCATGCCTATTCTACCCTGTTGGCTGATGTGCTGGCGCGTTATTATCGTCATAAACTTGGTAACGATAAAGTCTGGCTCTTAGCAGGCACTGATGAGCACGGAGCTAAAGTATTAGCCAAAGCACAAGAGCAATCTATACCGGTAGAGATTTTTGTTACTTCGGTCGCGGAGAAATTTCAACAAGCTTGGAAAAATTTAGCCATCAGTAACGATGATTTTATTCGCACTACCGAGGAACGACATATGCAGGCGGTGACTAAAATAATGGGTCGCTTGCGAGCTGCTCAGACTCCAACAGGAGCTGATGTCTTGTATCAAGGTACTTATGAAGGTTTGTACTGTGAGGGCTGTGAAAAATTTTTGACCGAGCGAGATTTGGTTGACGACAAGTGTCCTTTACATCCAGGTCAAACTCCACAGCTGGTCAAAGAAGCAAATTGGTTTTTTCGTTTGACAGACTTTTTACCTCAGATTGCCGAGAGTATCGAAAAAGATCTTATTAAAATTATTCCCGCAGAACGAAAAAATGAAGCCTTAGGTTATATCAAGCAGGGGATGACAGATTTTTCGGTTTCTCGCGAAAATGTCAGTTGGGGTATTCCTTTGCCCTGGGAACCGACACAAACAATTTATGTTTGGATTGAAGCTTTGATGAACTATATCACCGCCATTGGCTATCCAGGAGATGATAAAAAATTTAATCACTGGTGGCCGGCTCAAGCCCAAGTTTTGGCTGCGGATATTTTGAAGTTTCATGCTATTTTTTGGCCGGCAATGTTGCTGGCTCTAAAATTACCTTTGCCGGAAAAATTATTTGTTCATGGATTTTTTACGGTCGATGGCCAAAAGATGAGTAAGAGCATTGGTAATGTCATTGATCCAAATATTCTAGTCGAACGTTTTGGAGTAGACGCTACACGATATTTAATCTTGTCGCAGTTTTCTTTTGGTTCGGAGTCAGATATTAAAGTTTCTGATTTTACTGAACGGTATAATGCTGATCTAGCGAATGGTTTAGGGAATCTCGTAGCGCGTTTGACTAATCTGGCTGAGAAGCATCTGCCGGCTGGGACCAGTATCCCCGAGGTCCAAGATATGCGAGCCGATCAGATCAACACCTTGATTGAAGCTATGAAATATCGAGAAGCTCTGCAGATCATCTGGCAAATTATTGCTGAGTGTGATGGACAGTTAGAACGAGAAAAACCTTGGGAGCTGATCAAGACTAATCCTGAACGAGTTATGGTACTTTTGACTGAGCTCCTAGCTAAGGTACGCTACATCGGTCAGGCAGTTACCCCGGTGATGCCGACCATAGGTGAACGAATTGCTGAGATTTTTGCTACCGATATTATTCATAAGCCAGCTAATCTTTTTAATCGTTTAGAATCATGAATATAGTTGATTATATTTTAATTTTTTTGCTCGTCTTCTTTTTTTGGCGAGGTTTTGTCCGTGGATTTATTGCTAGCTTAGCTTGGCTCGGAGGTTTGCTAATCGGTGTTTGGTTAGCAGGACAGTATTATGTTCCTATCGGAGTCTGGCTGGATCAATGGGTACATAACCAATCGCTGGCCGCTATGATTAGTTTTATTGGCCTGGTAATTATCAGTATGGGTGTAGTA
>Ga0163153_10006687_pt1 | contig 12815 bp, 12 predicted proteins | sample OliLakLV19MP6IB1_FD_148629 | JGI IMG/M metagenome (GOLD analysis project Ga0163153, IMG submission 148629) | Freshwater microbial mat bacterial communities from Lake Vanda, McMurdo Dry Valleys, Antarctica - Oligotrophic Lake LV.19.MP6.IB-1 | ecosystem: Environmental > Aquatic > Freshwater >... | reverse complement strand
ATCCTAGGGCTCGTGCCGATCAGCGGCGGCGCCGTGTACATCAACGGCGTCCCGCTCGATGAGTTGCCACTCGCCGCGCTGCGCCGACGCAGCGGCTACATGGGACAGGACACTGTTCTCTATAACGCCACGGTTCGGGATAACATCCTGTGGGGAAGCGAAGGCGCCGACAGCGACGCGCTCGACAGAGCCACCCACCTGGCGGGTGCCGACGCATTCATCGGGCAGCTTCGGCACGGGTTCGACACGCCTGTCGGTGATAGAGGCGCGCTCCTGTCCGGAGGTGAGCGTCAGCGATTGGGCCTCGCCCGCGCGGTATTGGGGCGTCCTGGCCTGCTCGTGCTCGACGAGGCCACGAGCGCTCTTGATGCGGCGACCGAGCGCGCCGTGACCGATGCCATCGCGACGCTGAAGGGCAGTACCACCGTGATCCTGGTCGCGCATCGGCTGTCTTCTGTGCGAATCGCCGACTCCATTTGTGTGATGGACGGCGGACACATTGTCGAGACGGGTGCGTGGGATGAGCTAATCGCGCGCGGTGGCAGGTTTCATCAGTTGTGGCGACTCCAGAATTCAGAGGAACGGGGTATGCGTGTCGAGGCTTAGGGAATACGCCAGCCGGACCGGTGCGCTGCTGAAGGCGCGGCCTCGCGGCTGGAAGTCGCTGCGGCGCATCGTCACCGACCAGGGCAACGTCGATATCTGCCGCCTGTGTTCCGGGTATGGCGTGCCTGCGCTGAATCGCTCCAGGCCCATGGCGTTTGAAGTCCAGCGGATGAGCATCGACGACCCACGTTTGACGCGCCTCTCATTCAGATTCTCAAGTGAGCGTTCTGCGGAGCACTGAATGGCCCTGCTGGCGCTCCTGACCGGCGCGCTCGCGGTGATGGCCAGGACGGCTATGAGCCGGGCCGCGGCTGGAGGCAAGGTCGATCACTACTACTGGATGCTCGTTGCGGACGCCTATCGCACACAGCGGGGACTCCCTGTTCGTCTGGGTGGCAAGTATCTGCTGGAGGACGATACGCAGGCGTACCCACCATTGTTCGGCTGGCTGTTAGGCCGTTGGGGACTGGCCACCCATGCCACAGCCGCCGTCTTCATGCTCGAGCTGATTCAGGTGTGCGCCATGGCGATGCTGCTGGCTGTCTTCAAGGCGCCTTATCAGGCCATTGCGCTCGCCGCCGCCTTCTACATGGCGGCGCCCATCCTCGTGATGTACAACACGCAGCTCAACGCTCGGATTCTTGGCGATGTGTTCCTGTTTGGGCTCCTGGCGGTCGAAGCCTGCGCGATCCTTGCCACCGCTGATGTAGCCGCCCGAGTGTGTCTGTGGGGCGTGGCAGTTCTGCTGACGGCTCTCATCATCCTGACGCACAAGATGACGCTCCAACTTCATCTCGCGTTGCTGGTGCCCTGGACGTGGGCCCTGGGTTCATGGCTTCCGGTAGCGACGCTCCTGATGGGGGCAGTCCTCTACGTCAGCATCGTAGGCCATCGCTTCGCGCGCTACCAGTTCCGGGCGCACTGGGACATCGTCAAGTTCTGGAACACGCACTGGCCGACACTCGGTGGGCACCAGTTCGGGATTCTCCGATATATGGGAAGCCGTCGGCTGGTTCTTCGACCCGCTTTCATCAGGCCGGGCTGCTGGGAGTCGTGAAGCACCTTCGCGTGGTCCTGTCGTACGCACCGGCAAACATGGTGCTGCCGGTTGCCAGCATGCTGACGGCGTCGTGGCCTCCTGTCTGGCTGCTGGTCTGGTTCGGTGGAACATATCTCTGGGCATTTGCCACGCTGTTCGTTCCGCGGCTCAGGTGCCTCGGTGGAGGTCATCTCTACGTGTTCAACACCGCTGCGGTTGGCGCCTGTTACGTGGCGTGGCTTCCCGGGACACCGGCAGCTGTGGGTATCCTTGGCATCGGCGTGCTGCTCACGGCGGTATCCCTGCTGATGGCGTGGCGGATCGTCCGAGCCAGACCCGCGGCGCGTGACGAGATGTTCGATCAGGCTGTCGTAGCGCTGTCGGCGAGCCCCAGGGGCCGTGTGGCAGTCTTCCCCCTGCAGAGCGCGGAGGCCGTCGCCTGGGCGACACATCACGCGGTGCTGTGGGGTGCGCACGGGTATGGTTTTTCTCATCTTCGCGGATTCTTTCCGGTGTTGACACAGCCGGTCTCCACATTCCTTCGCCAGTATCGAATCAACTGGATGCTCTACGACGATCGATTCTGGCCCTGTGGGTCAGATGCGCTCAGGCGTGAAGGCATTGATGTTGGGAGTGAGAGATCGTTCGGACACTGGCGGCTGGCAGAGTGCCTGCTGCCAAGTGAGAGCCGCCTTGACGCGAGGGGAGCATGAAGGTGGGGCAGTGGCTTCGTCGCGTTGTCTATCGCGTGCCCGGTGCGCAGTCGTGGTGGATTGGATTCAACCGGATGATCGGGAGGGAAGGGCGTTCTCGCTTCACGGGGTGGGGGATATCGACCGAGTCCCTCCCGCCCTGGTGGAATGGGCAGGGTGACGCCATCGCGAAAGACTTTCTCAAGGCGCACGCTGACGTCGTTGCGCGCGTCGAGGCAGACCAGTTCAGGCTCTCGCAGTTCAGCGAAGTGCAGGACAAGACGCGGCGCCTCGGAGAACTGATGTGGCGGCACTACATCGTGTTCTGGTCTGTGCGCTACGCGTGCCGGACCACCGCCTCTCCGGTCAAGAACCTCGTCGAATGCGGTGTATGCGACGGTCTCACGGCCCACTTCGCGATGACCGCGGCGAGGGGTGATGCCCCGTTTCGAGCGTTCTTGTTCGATGCATGGGAGAGCATGAAAGGCGAACAGCTTCTGCCATCAGAGCAGGGGGCCGCCGGCGCCTATTCCTATCTGTCGGTGGAGAACACCAAGAGAAACCTGGCCGGATTCGATGGCTCTGCGGTGTTCGTCAAAGGCACCATACCTGAATCGTTCGAGGCTGGTGCGGCTCTGCCCGCGGACGTGGTGTGGCTGCACATCGACCTCAATGCATCGCGGCCCACGGCCGCGGCGCTAGAGGTGATGTTCGACCGTATGCCGGCGGGCGGGCTGGCGCTCTTTGATGATTACGGATGGGACGGTTTCGCCGATACCAAGGCGGTGATTGATGCATTTCTCGCAAGGCGACGTGGTGTGCTGCTGCCGATGCCGACGGGGCAGGCCATCCTCTTCAAGTATTGACGCGCGGGAGGCGCAGTTGCTGACGTACGAACGACTTTGAGCACGAAGTGATTAAGCGGATGGAGTCCAATCGCCGGGACGAGAGACTCAAGGCCGGAGCACAGGCCTTCATGGTGCCGTCCGTCAACGCGAAATACTCGTACAACTTTTCGTGGCTGGGACGTCCCATCATCCAATACCCGCAGGACATCGTGGCCATGCAGGAGATCATGTGGGCGGTCCAGCCAGATCTGATCATCGAGACGGGTATCGCCCATGGCGGGTCCCTCATCTTTTCGGCCTCGATGCTCGAGCTGAACGCCCTGTGCGGCGGACCGAAGGATGCGGAAGTCCTGGGGATCGATGTCGACATTCGGCCGCACAACCGTTCCGCGATCGAGGAGCACCCGCTGTTCAAGCGCATTTCGATGATCGAGGGGTCGAGCGTGGCGCCGGAGATCGTCGAACAAGTCAAGGCGAAGTCCGCGGCGCGGAAACGCGTGCTGGTCTGCCTGGACAGCAACCATACGCACGACCACGTCATGGCGGAACTGGAAGCCTATGCGCCATTGGTCTCGCCGGGAAGCTACTGCGTCGTGTTCGACACGATCATCGAGCATATGCCGTCCGAGACCTATCCAGATCGGCCCTGGGGTCCGGGCAACAGCCCGAAGTCGGCGGTTGTGGAGTTTCTCGGACGGCACCCAGAGTTCGCGGTTGACGATCGCTTCGATCGCAAGCTGCTGATCAGCGTGTCACCAGGCGGTTACTTGCGGCGCATCTCATGATGAACGGCCAGCTCGAGGTGACCGATATATGAAGGCTGTCATCCTGGCCGGGGGGCTGGGAACCCGCATCTCCGAAGAAACGCACCTCAAGCCGAAGCCGATGATCGAGATCGGCGGCAAGCCGATCCTGTGGCACATCATGAAGTTGTATTCGGCGCACGGGATCAACGAATTCATCGTGTGCTGTGGCTACAAGGGCTACGTCATCAAGGAGTACTTCGCTAATTACTTTCTTCACATGTCGGATGTCACGTTTGACGTGGCGCGGAACGAGATGACGGTGCATCAGCGGAACGCTGAGCCGTGGCGGGTCACGCTGGTGGACACCGGCGACGATACGATGACGGGCGGTCGCCTCAAGCGCGTCGCGGCCTATCTTCAGGGCGATGATGCGTTCTGCTTTACGTATGGTGACGGGCTGTCTGACATTGATGTCTCTAGGCAGCTGGCTTTTCACAGGGAGCATGGCCGGCTCGCGACGGTGACGGCGGTGCAGCCGCCAGGGCGCTACGGCGCGTTGAGCCTGGATGGTGCGAACGTCCGGGGATTCGCCGAGAAGCCGCTTGGCGAGGGCGGCTGGATCAACGGCGGGTTCTTCGTCCTGTCGCCGCGCTGCCTGGGCTACATCGACGGCGACTCGACGGCCTGGGAACGGGAGCCGCTGGTGGCCATCGCGACCGAGGGGGAACTGATGGCATTCCAGCATCGGGGGTTCTGGCACGCCATGGACACCCTCCGCGACAAGAACATGCTCGAGGAGCTCTGGGCGACGAGGCGGGCGCCGTGGAAGGTATGGTGACGGCGCGACTGCCCGAGGTGGGGTTCTGGCAAAACCGGCGCGTGTTCGTGACCGGACATACGGGGTTCAAGGGAAGCTGGCTGTCTCTCTGGCTCCACTCGATGGGCGCAACCGTACACGGATATGCGCTGAAGCCTCCGACCGAGCCGAGCCTGTTCGATGTTGCCAGAGTGGGGGACTCGCTCGCGTCCAGCGCTGCCGCGGATATTCGCGACCTCGACAGGCTGCGGACCGAGCTGGCCTCGAGTCAGCCGGAAGTCGTCTTCCATCTCGCCGCGCAGTCGCTGGTGCGGCGCTCGTATCAGGATCCGGTCGAGACCTACGGCGTCAACGTCATGGGCGTGGTCCATTTGCTGGAGGCGGTCCGCGCCACGCCGTCGGTGAAGGCCGTCGTCAACGTCACCACCGACAAGTGCTATGAGAATCGGGAATGGCCCTGGCCCTATCGGGAGTCTGAGGCCATGGGGGGGCACGACCCGTACTCCAGCAGCAAAGGGTGCGCGGAGCTCGTGACCGCGGCGTACCGCCGGTCCTTTCTCGCGGGTGGTGGGATGGCGGTCGCAACCGCCCGGGCGGGCAATGTCATCGGTGGCGGCGATTGGGCCGTCGATCGGCTGGTGCCCGATGCTTTGCGTGCCGTCGTTTCAGGCGAGACGCTGATCGTCCGTTCCCCGCACGCCGTCCGGCCGTGGCAACACGTACTCGAGCCGCTCTCCGGTTACCTGATCCTGGCCGAGCGTCTCCATGCCGTGGGGGCCGCGTTCGCCGAACCTTGGAATTTCGGTCCATCGGATGAAGATGCGCAGGCGGTGGAGTGGATCCTGGGACGGCTGTCGGCCCGTCACCCGACACTGTCGTGGCAGGTGGACGCCAACTCGCAGCCGCATGAAGCCAACCACCTGAAGCTCGACAGCAGCAAGGCCCGTGCGCAGCTGACGTGGCGGCCCCGGTGGCGACTGCAGACCGGACTGGACAAGACCTTGGAATGGCACGAGTGCTGGCGGCGTGGTGAGGACATGCGGGAGAGGACACTCGCCCAGATCGCGCAGTATCGCGATACGGACGTGGGGGCGGCCATTGGCACGGTTTGAGTTCCTGCCAACCGCGCTCGACGGCTTGCTGGTGGTCCGGCGTTGGCGTGTCGATGATCAGCGGGGGTTCCTCTCGCGCATGTACTGTGCGGAGATGTTCGCAGCTGCCGGCGTCTCGAAGCCGGTCTCGCAGATTAATCACACACTGACAAGGCGCAAGGGGGCCGTTCGCGGGATGCACTTTCAGGTGCCACCCCATGCGGAGATCAAGGTGGTGAGTTGTATCCGCGGGGAGGTCTTCGACGTCGGCGTCGATCTGCGCGAGGGATCGCCGACATTCCTGTGCTGGCATGGCGAGATGTTGTCGGCGGGCAACCAGCACAGCCTGATCATCCCTGAAGGGTTTGCCCACGGATTTCAGGCGCTGACCGAGGATTGCGAACTGTTGTACCTCCACACGGCGCCGTACCACCCGGAGGCCGAGGGAGGGATGAGCCCCGTGGACCCACGCCTGTCGATCGCGTGGCCACTCGACATTACGGAGATGTCCGAACGCGATCGCCGCCATCCGCCGTTGACGGAAGAATTCAAGGGCATCACCCTGTGAAGTGCCGCCACTGTGGATCGGACGTCACGCTGCCGGTTGTCGATCTCGGCAGCGCTCCGCCGTCGAACGCGTACCTCTCGAAGAAGGCGCTGCGAGCGCCGGAGAAGTGGTATCCGCTGCGCGTCTTCGTATGCACGGGGTGCTGGCTCGTCCAGACCGGCGATTTTGCGGATCGCGACGAGCTGTTCTCACCCGACTACGCCTACTTCAGCTCGTTCTCGACGACGTGGCTTGACCATGCCAGGCGATTCGTGGAGGAGAGCGTTGCTCGTTTCGGGCTGGGTGCGGCATCGTACGTCGTCGAGGTGGCGTCGAACGACGGCTACCTGCTCCAGTACATCAAGGCGAGAGACATTCCGTGTCTCGGGATTGAACCGACGGTCAGCACCGCCCGGGCCGCGCGCGAGAAGGGCATCGACGTTGTCGAGGACTTCTTTGGAGTGTCGCTGGCGGAGCGGCTCGTCACGTCCGGCGGTGCCGCCGATCTTGTCGTGGCAAACAATGTCCTGGCCCACGTGCCGGACATCAGTGACTTCGTGTCAGGGATTGCGCGCCTGCTGAAGCCGGATGGCGTAGCGACGTTCGAGTTTCCGCATCTGTTGCAGCTGCTGCAGAACAACCAGTTCGACACGATCTATCACGAGCACTTCTCCTACTTGTCGTTAATCGCGACGATAAACGTGTTTACGCGTTGCGGCCTGTCGGTATTCGACGTCGAGGAACTACCGACGCACGGAGGAAGTCTCCGGGTCTACGCCCAGCGGTCGGACGCCGGCAGACGCGGCATGAGTGCGCGGGTGGCTGCGGTGCAGTCGCTCGAGTCGGCGGCTGGCCTCAGCTCGCCACATGTGTATGCGGGTTTTCAGGCGAAGGCGGACCGCGTGAAGGACGACTTCCTCGCGTTCCTGATCGACGCGAAACGGAACGGCAAGACGGTGGCTGCCTATGGAGCGGCCGCCAAGGGCAACACGCTGCTCAACTATGCCGGTGTTCGCCCGGACCTCCTCAAGTTCGTTGTCGATCTGAACCCGGCGAAGCAGGGGATGTACATGCCTGGTAGCCGGATTCCCATTGTGGAGGAGCGGCGCTTGAGGGAGGAGCAGCCAGACTTCGTTGTGATCCTTCCGTGGAACCTCAGGGCCGAGGTGGCCGGGCAGCTCCGCTACGTGACGTCGTGGGGCGGGCAATTCGTCACCGCCGTGTCATGCCTGGAGGTGGGCGCCTGAGGATTGCGGTCAGCGGCGCAACCGGCTTCATCGGCCGCCACGTAGTCGCAGAGCTGGAGCGACGGTCGCTGGCGCCCACGCTGATTTGTCGCCCGCAGACGGTCGTGCCGGACACGCTGTCCGGACACACCGTCGTCCGCTTCGATATCGCCAGTCAGCCCGAGGACGCGTTCGATCGGATCGGCCGGCCGGATACGCTGATTCACCTGGCATGGGGTGGCCTTCCCAACTACAAGTCACTCCATCACTTCGAGATGGAACTGCCGGCCCAGTACGCGTTTCTCAAGAGCCTGATTCGGTCGGGCTTGAAGAACTGCGTCGTGACCGGCACATGCCTGGAGTACGGGCATCAGACGGGGCAGCTCGACGAAACCCTCGACACGCGCCCGAGCAACCCGTACGCGTTCGCGAAGGATGCACTCCGGAGGCAATTGGAGTTCCTGCAACTGACCATGCCCTTCAGCCTGACGTGGGCACGGCTGTTCTACACATACGGCGATGGTCAGTCTCCGAACTCGCTGAAGCCGCAGCTCGAGCGGGCGGTTCGTGCCGGCGAGCCCGCATTCGGGATGTCCGGCGGCGAGCAGGTGCGGGATTACCTGCCCGTTGGGGACATCGCCGGGCGGCTGGTCGCTCTGGCGCTGACGGCGCGCGACAACGGCGTGGTGAATGTCTGTTCCGGCACGCCGGTCTCTGTCGGGGCGCTCGTCGAGCGTTGGATTGACGAGAACGGATGGTCAATTGCTCTCGACCTTGGCCGCTATCCGTATCCCGACTACGAACCGATGGCGTTCTGGGGGGACACGGGTAAGTTCTTCTCCGTCATCTCAGCCCCCTCCGAGTCCGGCGCAGCATAGAGACGGGCGATGATCCGGATCACTCACATCATCGGTGGACTGGATCAGGGCGGGGCGGAAGCCATGCTGCTCAGGCTGCTTCGCGGGCTGGATCGGCAATCCTTCTCCCAGTCCGTCGTCTCCCTGACGACCCGTGGCGTGCACGGGGATCAGGTGGAGGCCGCCGGCGTTCCGCTGCACACCCTCGGTATGACCGGGTTCCTCGCCGCGCCACGCGGCCTGCTCATGCTGCGCAGGCTCATCAAGGAACAGAAGCCGGACATCGTCCAGACCTGGCTCTACCACGCGGATCTACTGGGCTTGATCGCCGCACGGACAGCCGGGGATGCAACGCTGGTCTGGAACGTCCGATGCTCGGATCTGATGCCGGGTGACGTGCCTCGTTCGACGCGTTGGCTGACACGCGTCCTGGCGCGGCTGTCGGATCGGCCGGACGCGGTCCTGTTCAACTCCACGGCAGGACGGGAGGCCCATCGGTATATCGGCTACGAGCCGCGGCGGATCGAAGTTATTCCGAACGGGTTCGATCTCGATGAGCGTCGTCCAGATCCGCTGAAACGGCAGGATTTTCGTCGCGAGATCGGGGTCGATGACGGCACGTTTGTGATCGGCATGATCTCCAGGTTCCATCGGATGAAGGATCAGACGACGTTCCTTGCAGCCGCCGCCCGGCTCAAGGGAATGAACCGTCCGGTCAGCTTCGTGCTGGCCGGGCTCAATCACGACTGGAACAATCAGGCGCTGGTCGCCGAGATCGATCAGTACGGCCTTCGCAATCGCATCGTGCTTCTGGGGGCTCGGAAGGACATCTCGCGCGTCATGGCAGGTCTGGATTGCCTGGTATCGACGTCGGTGAGCGAAGGGTTTCCCAACGTCATCGGCGAGGCGATGGCATGCGGCGTGCCCTGCGTCGCGACCGACGCAGGCGACTCGCGCTTGATCGTGGGCGACACCGGCACGATCGTGCCCATCGGTGACGTTGCCGGCGTGGTAGCTGGTGTGTCGGATCTGATCGATGCCAGCGCTGACGACCGTCGTGCCCGCTCGGAGCGTTGCCGGCGGCGCATCGTCGAGCACTTTGAGCTCAGCCAGGTGGCGGCGCGGTATGCGGAGTTTTACCAGGAATTGAACGACATGCGACTCGGCGTGCCCGCTCCCGCATCGAGGCCCGTCCGGGAGCCCCCGAGGACGCCAGGTCCGGTGCGGGCTGTCGCCCCGGCACTGTCGGCTGACAGGCAAAGGCGCCGGCGGGCCGCCCGGCTCTGGCGCTTGGCGATCCTGGCTCTGGTCGGCGCCTACGTCCTTCTGTTCTACACCCCGGCAGCATGGCTGGCGGGTAGTTACCTGACGATCCGGGAAGCCCCCACGCGTGCCGATGCCATCGTCGTCTTCAGCGGCAATGGCGAGTCCACCTACATCAACGACGGGTACCAGCGGCGCGCGCGGGATGCAGCACAGTACTACAAGGCCGGGTACGCTCCGCTGGTGGTCCTATCGTCCGGCATCCAGCAGACGTTCGACGAAGTCGAGATCATCAAGGCGCTGCTGCTGTCGCAGGGCGTCCCGGCGTCGGCGATGCACATCATCCCGAAATATCCCGCAACGACCTACGAGAACGTGCAGATCGTCAATGAATTCCTGCGGCAGCGCAACGCCCGCTCGATCCTGTTCATCACGGCTCCGTACCATTCGCGCCGGGCGAGCATGGTGTGGGAGAAGGTGGCCCCCGACGTGAAGGTCATCACGGTGCCCGTGGTCGACACTCCGAGGCAGACTCCGGAGTGGCGGGCCACCGTCGACCAGATGAACGTAATTTCTTACGAGTATCTCGCGATTGCGTACAACCGCTGGAAGGGATGGCTGTGACGCGCAATGGTCGGTGATGGGCCCGATGGGCTATGCTCTTGCGTGCCTGAGAGGTAGGGTGGACCCTCGTTGAACATCGTATATCTGTCGGCCCAGTCGGCCGTCAACATGGCGGACGAGTGGTTTGAGATTGCCGATCTGAATCACTTCTGGGTCACTCGCCGCTTTGACGTCCTGAGATCTCTGCTGAAACCGATCGACGTGCGACAGCTCAAGGTCGGCGAAGTCGGATGCGGGAACGGACTCGTCCAGCAGCAGTTTCATGCCGCTTACGGGGTGGAGGTCGCAGGTTTCGACCTGAATGTGAACGGGCTGAAGGCGTCCCGCGCGCCGGAACAGCCTCGATACTGTTACAACGTGTACGACAGGCACGAGTCGTTCAGAGAGCACTTCGATCTGTTGTTTCTCTTTGACGTGATCGAGCACATCGACGACGAAGAATCCTTCATGGCGGCCGTTCTGTATCACGTCAAGCCAGGAGGGCTGGTCGCCATTAATGTACCTGCCATGCCGTCTCTCTTTTCCGCCTACGATCGCCGGGTTGGGCACGTGCGCAGGTACACCATTCCCACCCTTCGAGGTCTTGGAGAGCGGTGTTTGCTGAAGATGGAGGCCGTCACCTACTGGGGGCTGCCGCTCGTGCCGTTGCTCTACATGCGCACTCTCAGGCTCGCCGCCATCAAGGATCCCGACAAGATTGTCAGCGTCGGCTTTCGTCCGCCTGGCGCGGTGGCCAATCGCCTGCTGAAGGCGATGTCGGCGCTCGAAGTCATCCCGCAGACGGTGGCCGGGACGTCGGTGATGGGGCTGTTCAGGAAGGATCCAGCCGGCGCGTCGCGCACTCATGACTAAGCTGCCGGTCGAGCTCTCGATCGTCATTCCGCTGTACAACGAGACCGAGCTCATCCCTGAACTTCTCAGACGGGTGGGGCTGGTCTGCGATCAGCTGCCGCTGCGATCCGAAGTGGTGGTCGTCAACGACGGCAGCACCGACCGGAGCTGGGAAATGCTACAGGCTGCCGCACTGAAGGACGAGCGGCTCTCGGTGATTTCCCTGAGCCGCAATTACGGCCACCAGATCGCCGTCAGCGCCGGCCTGAAGTACGCGAGGGGCGGGGTTGTGGCCGTCATGGACGGCGATCTGCAGGATCCGCCTGAGGTGCTGCCGCAGCTCATCGAAAAGCTGAGCGCTGGGCACGACGTCGTCTATGCCGTCCGCAAGAAGCGGAAGGAAGGTCTCCTGAAGCGCTTCGCCTACGCGACTTTCTACCGCTTGCACAACAAGCTGAGCCCGCTCGCGCTGCCACTCGACAGCGGCGACTTCTGCATCATGTCGCGCCGTGTCGTCGATGCCATTGACTCGATGCCGGAGGCGCACCGCTTCGTCCGAGGTCTGCGGTCGTTTGTCGGGTACTCACAGGTGGCCCTCGAGTACGAGCGGGATGGCCGGGTGGCCGGCACGTCCAAGTACAGCGTTGTGAAGCTGATTCGCCTGGCGCTCGACGGTCTCATGGCTTTCAGTGTGTCGCCCCTGCGCGTGGCGACCGTGGTCGGCTTGATCTCGTTCGTGGTGGCGATCATCGGGACCGCCTATGTCATGCTCTGGAGGATCTTCACGACGCGACCGCTTCCGGGCTTTGCCGCCCTGTTTGTGGTCATCATGTACTTCGGCAGTGTCCAGCTGCTGTGCACCGGCGTGCTCGGCGAGTACATCGGTCGAATCTACAGCGAGGTGAAGCGGCGTCCGCTGTTCTTCGTGTCCACTGTCGTGCGCGACGGCGTCGTCTCGCAGCTGGGGAACGTGAAGGGGACCGAATGAAGGGCACGGCCGCACCGGCGGTGCGAACCGAGTTGCTGTGGCTGATCGGCATCATGGCGTTCGGCGCGGCGATCCGCACTTATGTCTGGCACTACGGGTACGCGCAGTACGGTGTCCATGGAATCGCCAGGCACGGTGACGGGTACCTCGAGATGGCGGAAGCCCTTGCGGGCCGCAGCGGCGCGAGCGTTCTCGATCACTGGCGGGCGTACCAGTTCGTCTACCCCCTGTACCTCGCGCCCATGTTCGTGTTCGACCTGAACGACAGTCAGTATGTCTTCTGGCTGCATCATGCCCTCGCGGCGGGGACCACCTGTCTGATCTACCTGTCGGGAAGGCGCATGGGTGGTGCGAAAGCAGGGCGGCTTGCTGCGCTGGCCTATGCCGGACACCTTCAGGCCGCGTACTGGTTCAACTGGACGCTGGCAGACACGACGTTCCACTTTCAGCTGTCGCTCTTCGTGTTGTGCGCCATCAACTGGTGGCAGGCCTGGTCGCTGCGGGCGGCATTGCCGATGGCGGTGGCCGCCGCCCTCATGTGCTTCACGCGTCCCGAAGGCTTCGTGATCACCGCCGCGTTCACTGCTGGTGCGTGCGTCCACGCCCTGTCGCAGCGGCTCGGAACCGTGACCTCTCTGGC
>Ga0163153_10006684_pt1 | contig 12820 bp, 9 predicted proteins | sample OliLakLV19MP6IB1_FD_148629 | JGI IMG/M metagenome (GOLD analysis project Ga0163153, IMG submission 148629) | Freshwater microbial mat bacterial communities from Lake Vanda, McMurdo Dry Valleys, Antarctica - Oligotrophic Lake LV.19.MP6.IB-1 | ecosystem: Environmental > Aquatic > Freshwater > Lake... | reverse complement strand
GCACCATGCCGCTGGAAGAGCCCCCGCCCCCGCCGGCGATGGTGGAAATCGATCCCGCGCTGCAGCCGCAGGTCACTACCCGCGTCGAAGGCGACAACACCATCCAGGAATATCGCGTCCGCAACAAGGTCTACATGCAGCGTGTGACACCCAAGGGCGGCAGGACCTATGTGCTGATGGACTACAAGGGCGACGGCACCTTCACCAAGCAGGACAACACTCTGGACAACGGCAACCGCGTGCCGCAATGGGTCATCCTTGAGTTCTGATCGGTGACGACCCTCCCCCCAACCCTCTCCCAGGCGAGAGGGAGCGAATGCAGTCGACGTTTCCGCGAAGGACCGGCATAGAGAGATGTCGGTATTCACTCCGGTCTCGGACGACGATGCCCGCGCCCTCCTCGATCGTTACACGCTCGGCGAGCTTGAAGGGCTGGAAGGCATAGCGCAGGGCATCGAAAACACCAACTACTTCCTCACCACCACCACCGGCCAATACGTGCTCACGCTGTTCGAGCACATCCCGCGCGCCGACCTGCCGTTCTACGTGGGGCTGATGGACCACCTGGCTCGCAACGGCATCACGTGCCCCGCCCCGCTGGTGCGCGACGATGGCCAGATGCTGGGCGAGGTGAACGGCAAGCCCGCGGCGGTTGTCACCCGCCTGCCCGGAGTCCCCCACACCCATCCCGATGCCCACGACTGCGCCGTCGTCGGCGCCTTGCTCGCCTCCATCCACGTGGCCGCGGTCGAATACGACGCGTCCCTGGACAACTGGCGCGGCGCCGCGTGGCGCGAAAGTTTCGCGATCCGCCTGGAACCGAAGCTTTCGAGGGATGAAAACGCGCTCATCGCCGAGGAAAACCGCTACCAGGCCATGCACGACGACACGGTGCTGCCGCGCGGCATCATCCACGGCGACCTCTTCCGCGACAACGTGTTGTGGGACGAAGATGGCAACGCCGGCGTGATCGATTTCTACTTCGCCTGCGACGATGCGCTGCTCTACGACGTCGCCATCGCCGTGAACGACTGGTGCGTGAACCCCGACGCCACCCTCGATCGCGAACGTGCCGCCGCCTTCCTGCACGGCTACGAGACGCGCCGTCCGCTGGAGGCGATGGAAGCCGACCTGTGGTCCGCCATGCTGCGCCGCGCCGCGCTGCGCACCTGGCTGGGACGGCTGGGCTACACCCATTTCCCGGTCGCCTCCGAGATCACCATCTCGAAGGACCACGGCTTCTCGCGCCGCCTCCTCGAGCACCACATCGCCCACGCCCACGCTCCTGCGCCGCGCTGATGGATGCCGCCATCAAGGTCACGGAAGTACCGGCCGGCCGCGGCGTGTCGTGGCTGGGCGAGGCCTTTGCGCTGTTCCGCCGCACGCCCATGGCGTGGATCGCGTTGTGCGCGGGCTGGATCATCATCACGTTCGGCCTGATCGTGGTGCCGCTGGTGGGCGGGGTGATCGCCAACTTCCTGCAGCCGGTGTTTTTCGCCAGCTTCGCGATCACCGCGTTGCGCCAGTCGGCGGGCGAGCCGGTGGTGATGGGCGACCTCTTCTCCGGGTTCAAGCGCAACGTGCGATCGCTGATCCACCTCGGCGCGCTGTTGCTGATCGTGGAGATCGCGATCTTCGCAATCATGGCCGCCCTCGGCCTGCCGATGAGCGCGCCCGGCGACAAGGCCTTCACCATGGCGGAATACGTCGAGGCCCTGCGCGGCAAGGAATGGATCCTGGCGCTTGGCTTCGTGCTCACCGTGGTGGTGAAGGGCGCCGCGTGGTTCGCCGCGCCGCTCATCGCCCTGCACGGCATGTCGACGATCCACGCGCTGCGCTGGAGCATCTACGCCGCGCTCGCCAACATCGGGGCCATGCTGGTCTATGGGGTCGTGATGTTTGTGCTTTTCATCGTGGCGCTCATCCCCTGGGCGCTGGGGCTGCTGGCTTTCATCCCGGTGATGGTGATCAGCACGTACATCGGCTACCGCGAGGTCTTCGAGGCCGCGGCCCCGCAGTAAAACTGGTGTCAGACACGACTTTTGCCGAGGGCGCAATCGCCGCCGGCGCAAAAGTCGTGTCTGACACCAGTTTTACACGGTGCTGAGCTTGGCGTACTGCAGCGCGAGCCACTTGGTGCCCTCGCGGGCAAAACGCACCTGCACGCGCGCATCGAGGCCACGGCCTTCGACGTTGATCACCACGCCCTCGCCGAACTTGGCGTGGCTCACGTTCTGCCCGATCGAAAACGGATGTTCGTCGGGGCGGGGCCTTTCGAAGCCGGCGCGCTGCACCGGCGTGGGATAGCGGTCCTTGTCGGCCGCCGGCGCCCGGCCCCCGCCGGAAGACCAGCTGCCACCGCCGGAATATCCCGAGTTGTAGCCGCGCGGCTCGAACTGCTTTTCCGGCAGCACGATCCACTTGCACAGCTGCGGCGGGATCTCGTCGATGAAGCGCGAGACGATGCCGTAACGCGGCTGGCCATGCAGCATGCGGCTGCCGGCGTAGGAGATGTAGAGCCGCTTGCGCGCGCGCGTGATGGCGACGTACATCAGGCGGCGCTCTTCCTCGATGCCGCCGTCTTCCAGCATGCTGTTGTCGTGCGGAAAAAGGCCTTCTTCCAGCCCCGACACAAATACGGCGTTGTATTCGAGGCCCTTGGCCGAGTGCACCGTCATCAGTTGCAGGGCGTCCTGGCCGGCGGCGGCTTCGCGCTCCCCGGCCTCCAGGCTGGCGTGCGAGAGGAACGCGGCGAGCATCTGCTGTTCGGGCGTGCCCACGACCCCGATCACGTCGTCCTGCGCCTCACCCGCGGGCTCCAGGCCGTGTTCGAAATCCTCCGCAAAGAGGGCCGCGGCGTTGATCAGCTCGTTCAGGTTCTCGAGGCGATCCTGGCCTTCTCGCTCGGCGGCGTAGTGTTCCTTCAGGTGGCTCCTCTCGAGGATTTCCTCGATCAGCTCCGGCAGGCGCAGCGATTCGGAGGATTTCTGCAGCGCATCGATGATGGCGACGAACTGCGCGATGGCGGTGCCGCTGCGCCCGCTCACGATGCGCGCGCGCGCGATGTGCATGAGGCTGCCCATGCCGGCCTCGGCGGCTTCCTGCACCTGCTCGATCGATCGCGCACCGATGCCACGCGGCGGGAAGTTCACCACCCGCGTGAAGGCGGTGTCGTCGTCCGGGTTGTTCGCCAGGCGCAGGTACGCCAGCGCATGCTTGACCTCCATGCGCTCGAAGAATCGCAGCCCCCCGTAGACCTTGTAGGCGAGCCCGGCGCGGAAAAGGGAGTGCTCGAGGATGCGCGACTGCGCGTTGGAGCGGTATAGCAGCGCCATCTCGGACAGCGCCATGCCCTCGCGATGCAGCGCCTTCACCTCATCGACGATGAAGCGCGCTTCCTCGTCGTCGTTGGCGGCGGCATAGATTCGCAGCGGTTCGCCCTTGCCGGCGTCGGTCCAGAGGTTCTTGCCCAGGCGCGCCTTGTTCTGGGAGATGATCGCGTTGGCCGCGTCGAGGATGTAGCCCTGCGAGCGGTAGTTCTGCTCCAGCTTCACCACTTCCTTCACCGCGAAGTCGCGCACGAACTCGTTCATGTTGCCGACTTCGGCCCCGCGGAAGCGGTAGATGGAGTTGTGTGTGACCAGGCCGGCCGCGATGAAGTTGTGGGTGGGAACCACATCGATGTCAAACACCTTCCGGTTTTCAGCGGGCAGTCGGCGCACGGACTCGACGACATCGCGCCGCCCTTCATGGGTGAGGAGCTGCATGCCTGGCTCGACGTCCTGCGCCCGGCATTCCAGGAAATCTTGCGCGACTCGGAAACCCCCTGCGGGCCCCGCCATCGCGAGTTCGGTAGCAAGAACGAAGTGAGTGTGTTCGCGTGTGCTGGCAAGAATGCGGCCGCTGCGCGTGATGATTTCGATCAGGTCCCCGCGCGCATTGCTGCTGTGGGTCCGGTCAACCGTCGCCGGCCGGAAATCCCCCGGCCCGTAGCAGGACATCACATGTTCGCCGACGGTGATCGCCTCGATCGGCTTGCGCGAGCCGTCGGCCATGGTCACCAGCGTGCCGGCGGGCAGGCACTGATCGTCGTCCCCCACCGCGAAAACGCACCCATTCGTGCCCGCCAGCATCTTGATCCACTTGTATTGCAGCTTGTTGGTGTCCTGGAACTCGTCGACCAGGATGTAGCGGAAGCGGTTCTGGTAGTGCTGCAGCAGGTTGGTGTGCCTGGCCAGCGTCTCGAAGGTGCGCAGCAGCAGTTCCGCGAAGTCCACCACGCCCTCGCGATTGCATTGCGCGTCGTAGTCCGCGTAGAAGGTCACCATGCGGCGGGTGAATTCATCCCCCGCCTCCACCGCGTTGGCGCGCAGGCCCGCGTCCTTGCAGTTGTTGATGAAGTTCTGCAGCTGGCGCGGCGGGAATTTCTCCTCGTCCAGGCCCTGCGCCCTGGCCAGGCGCTTGATCAGGGCCTGCTGGTCGCCCTGGTCCAGGATCTGGAAGAGCTGCGGCAGGCCCGCGTCGCGATGATGCGCACGCAGCAGCCGGTTGCACAGCCCGTGGAAGGTGCCCACCCACATGCCGCGGGTGTTGATCGGCAGCATGGCCGACAGGCGCGTCAGCATCTCGCGCGCGGCCTTGTTGGTGAAGGTCACCGCCAGGATGCCGGCGGGGCTGGCCTGCCCGGTTTCGATCAGGTGCGCGATGCGGGTGGTGAGCACGCGCGTCTTGCCGCTGCCGGCGCCCGCCAGGATCAGGGCGGATTCACGCGGCAGGGTGACGGCTTTGAGCTGCTCGGGGTTGAGGCCGGAAACGAGGCGGGACATGAGGAAGCGCGGGTTGCGAGCCTGCAATTATTTCACGTCGGGGGGCCCGGGGTCGCGCCGAAATCCGCAAAAAAAAGAGGGCGCCCTGAAGGCGCCCTTCAACTGTCTGCCCCAACTGCTTGTCACGCAGGGAGTGCGCGACATAGGGATCGACCGGAAGCCCCCCGTAAAAGTTCCGCGGGATTGCGATTCAGATCGCCGGGCCCTCGTGGACGGTGGGCAGCGCCACCCCCCGGATGTCCCGGATTGCGGCCATCAGGGCACGCGCCTGCGCTTCGCCGGAAAGCCCGGAGACCTGGATCAGGAAATATTTGTCCTTCTGCAGGATTTCCGCCGGGAAACCCGCCGAGCGCATCCCCGCGCGCAGGGCAAGGGCCTCGTCGCGGCTGGTCTTCACCGCCGCCACCACCCGCCATCGGCCGCCCGTCGTGGCCGCCGCGCCATCCCTGGAAATTTCGGTTTCCGCCGCCCATTCCTGGACCTGCTTCGCGTCCACCTTGGCCACCTCGGGCGCGCCGTCGCGGGCCTTCTGGTAGAAATCGAGCGGCTGGTCGAGGGTGACGGTGGGGTGTCCTTCGGATCCCACGGTGATCTTGCCCTCGAGCAGGCACACCAGGTCGCGCTGGTCGGTGGACTTGCCCCACAGGTCGGTGCCGCGGATGCCGGCGGTCACGTTCTTGACCTTGATCGAGACGTCGCGCGCGCGATCCCTGGCGCCCGCGGCGGTGGTGAAGCGGAAAGCGCCCGCAACCACTGACAGCGCGGCGCGGAAAACGCCGCGATCCTCGGCGCGTTCGATCACGAACTGCGCGTTTTCCCCCAGCTTCACCGCGCTGCCCTCGGCCAGCTTGAGCTGCACGCGCGCGTTGCCGCCGGTACGCAGGCGATCCTTCGCTTCCAGGCGCGTGCCGGGCGTGAGTGGCACCGCGAAACCGCCGCGTTCCAGCCAGGCGGGGTATTGCACCGCTTCAACCGTGGCGGGCTGGGCGCGCGCGGCGCCGGAAACCACCGCGGCGGCAAGCAGGAAGGCGAACCACGCGGCTTTGGTTTTCATGACTCCTTTTACGCGACCGGCGCAAAACCGGATGCATGGCTGCGAAAATGCCGCAGCCGGGGCGTCAAATCAAGCGTTGCGTGTTTTCCGCCGTGACAGCCGGGATGCCGGACCCACGCCGATGACCGCCATGGCCATCACCAGCAGGAGAAGGACCCAGTCCGAAAGCGTGGGTATCGCAACCGCAGCCCCGGGAGCCGCGGCAATCGAAAGCACGACGTCGTTTCCGGTGCCGCCCACGCAGGAAAGTGTCAACGTCCGGCCGTTGAAGAGGACCGTGGCGCCTTCGGGCAGGCCCGCAAACGTGCCGACGACGGGATCCGCGCCATCGTTGGTGATGAGGGTGAAGCTCGCACCCGGGGCCGGCACGTGGGCACCCGCAAGTGTCAGCGTCGCGCCGGCAATCGTCACGGTGCCGGTCACGTTGATGTTGTCGTATTGCGTCCCGGGGGTTGTTCCCTCGATCTCGATCAGCGTGACGCCCGCGAGGTTGAGGTTGCCGGTGTTGATGATGCCGGGGCTCAGGCCCGGAGCGAGGGTCGCGCCCGCGTCGATGGTCACGGGGCCTCCCAGGGTGCCGGTGCCGCCCAGCGTGCCGCCGAACGCCTGCACCGGTCCGCTGGTGGATCCATTCACAAGCAGCGTGCCCTCGACTATGCCGATGACACACGTGGAGCTGGATGCGCCGGTGAGGGTGAACGTCCCCGTACCGAACTTGACGGTCCCGAAAGGCCCGGCGATGTTGCCCGCAAACGTCGAGTTCATATTGGCCCACCCCACGATCAATCCGTTGGCGCTGGTTATCAGCGTGCCCGCACCGGAGAGCGCGCCCACCGTCGGTGATTGTCATCAGCCCGCCCAGCACCCGCAGCGTTCCGGTCCCGCTCACACCCTGCGCGAGCGTGGTGCCGGTGGTGGCGTGGAACTCGAGCGCTGCGTTGTTGGTGATGGCTCCGGCAATGGCGGCGGGCGGCGTTGCGCCGTCGCCGAATCGCAACGTGCCCGCGTCGATCTGGGTCGCGCCGCCGTGCACCGTGGGACCGGCCAGCGTCAGGCGCCCCGATCCCGCCTTCAACAGCGCAATGCCGCTCATGGGCCCGGTGAATGCCGTGCTGGTGCCGTCTCCACCGACGTTGAGGGTGCTGAAGTTGAGCGCCCCGGCGCCGGACAGCGAGGCGATCACGCTGGGCGTGGGCATATCCACCTGGCCGCCCGCATCAATCGTGAACGGACCCCCGTTGGGGAAGGGACCCGCCAGCAGGGCGCCCACGGCGACCGTTGTTGCGCCGGTGTGCGCCAACGGCTGAAGGTTGGTGACCACGAGCCCGCCCAGCACGGCGAGCGTGCCGGACCCCGAGGTGCCGGCAAGATCGAGGTTCCCGCCCGGCTTCGCGAAGATCTCGAGCGCCGCATTGTTGACCACGGGCCCGCTGACGGCGGGAGGCGACGCCGTTCCGTCGCCGATCCTGAGGGTGCCGGCGGCGATGGTGAGGGGCCCATCGAAAAACGAGTTGATTGAAAGCGAGAGCCGCCCCGAGCCCACCTTCGTGAACGCGCCGGAGCCCACGAAATCGCCGCTGAACGTGGTGCTCGCGTTGTTGGCGCCGACGGTGATCGTACCCCCGAGGTGGACCAGCTGGCTCGTGCTGCCGGTGAGCGAAGCAAACGTGCTGTCGCTCGCATCCACCCGGCCTCCGTCGATCAGGAGGGGCCCGCCGCCCGTGCCGCCCAGGCCCTGCGCAAGCATGAGGGATCGGGAAAGGTCCACCGTGGCGTTGTTCAGGATCGTTCCAGGAACCAGCGCCGGGCCGACGCCACCTTCGCCGATCTGCAACGTGCCGGCGCTGACCGTGGTGGGCCCGCTCCAGATCGTGGCCGAATCGATCGTGAGCTTGCCCGGCCCCGTCTTCACGAGGCCGCCGCCCGCGCCGGTGAACCAGTCCGCACGTCAAATCAAGGGTTTGGGGAGACCCCCCTGTTATAATTTTCGATCCATGGAATCCCAATACCATCCCCGGGCAATCGAGCCCCAGGTCCAGAAGCGGTGGGCCGAAACACGTGCCTTCGTAGCGCCGGACGCCTCACCCAAGCCGAAGTACTACTGCGTCTCGATGCTGCCCTACCCCTCGGGCAAGCTGCACATGGGGCACGTGCGCAACTACACGATCAACGACGCCCTTTACCACTTCATGCGCATGAAGGGCTTCAACGTCCTCATGCCGATGGGCTGGGACGCTTTCGGGTTGCCCGCGGAAAACGCGGCGATGGCCAACGGCGTGCCGCCGGGGCAATGGACGCGGGACAACATCGCGTACATGAAGAAGCAGTGCCAGGCGATGGGCTGGGCGATCGACTGGACGCGCGAAGTGGCCACCTGCTCGCCCGCCTACTACCGCTGGAACCAGTGGTTCTTCCTGCGCTTGTGGGAAAAGGGCGTGATCTACAAGAAAACCGGTGTCGTGAACTGGGACCCGGCTGACATGACCGTGCTCGCCAACGAGCAGGTGATCGACGGGCGCGGCTGGCGCACCGGCGCCGTGGTCGAAAAGCGCGAGATCCCGATGTGGTACATGCGCATCACGCAATACGCCGACGAGCTGCTCGATTCACTCGACGGCCTCGGCTGGCCCGAGCAGGTGAAGCAGATGCAGCGCAACTGGATCGGCCGCAGCGAGGGCGTGGAGTTCACGCTGCCCTACGCGCCCGAAACCGCGAAGCGCATGGCCGACGGCAAGGCGGGCCTGAAGGTCTTCACCACGCGCGCCGACACGATCATGGGCATAACCTTTGCCGCCGTGGCGCCCGAGCACCCGATCGCCACCGAAGCCGCGAAGGACAACGCGCGCCTGGCGGTCTTCATCGAGGAGAGCAGGAAAGGCGGCGTGCAGGAAGCCGACCTGGCCACGATGGAGAAAAAGGGCATGCCCACCGGGCTCTTCGTGCTGCACCCCTTCACCGGCGATCCGGTCGAGGTCTGGGTCGGCAACTACGTGCTCATGGGTTATGGCGAGGGCGCGGTCATGGCCGTACCGGGCCACGACGAACGCGACTTCGCCTTCGCGCAGAAATACGGCCTCGAGATCAAGCCGGTGATCGACGTGGGCGGGCAGCCCTATTCCACCGGCGCGTGGCAGCCGTGGTACGAGCAGCATGGGCGCAACGTGAACTCGGGCAACTACAACGGGCTCGAGTTCCAGGGCGCCACCGATGCGGTGGCCGCGGACCTCACCGCAAAGGGCCTCGGCGCCAAGCGCATCCAGTTCCGCCTGCGCGACTGGGGCATCTCGCGCCAGCGCTACTGGGGCACGCCGATCCCGATCGTGCAATGCGCGAAATGCGGCGATGTCGGCGTTCCCGATGGCGAGCTTCCCGTGGTGCTGCCGGACAACCTCGTGCCCGATGGCAGCGGCAGCCCGCTCGCCAAGACGCCGTCGTTCTTCGAGACCAGATGCCCGAAGTGCGACGGCCCGGCGCGCCGCGACACGGACACCATGGACACGTTCGTCGATTCGTCCTGGTACTTCCTGCGCTATACGTGCCCGGATGCACCCTCGATGGTCGATGAGCGCGCGCAGTACTGGGCGCCGCTCGACATGTACATCGGCGGCATCGAGCACGCGATCCTGCACCTGCTCTACGCGCGTTTCTGGACCAAGGCGATGCGCGACCTGGGGCTGGTGAAGATCGACGAGCCGTTCTCCAACCTGCTCACGCAGGGCATGGTGCTGAACCACATCTTCTCGCGTCGCACCGACAAGGGCGGCATCGAATACTTCGCGCCTGAAGAGCTCGACATCACCTCGGATGAGGAAGGCAAGGTCCAGGGCGCCACCGCGAAGAAGGATGGCAAGCCGGTGAGTTACGACGGCATCGGCACGATGTCGAAGTCGAAGCGCAACGGTGTGGATCCGCAGGACATGATCGAGCGCTACGGCGCGGACACGGCGCGTTTCTACGTGATGCAGGCCAGCCCGCCGACGGACACGGTGCTGTGGTCCGACGAAAGCGTGGAAGGCTCGTTCAAGTTTCTGCGCCGGCTGTGGGCGATGGTGCATGACCATGTGTCCGCCGGCATCGTGCCGCGCTTCGGTTCTCCTTCTCCCATCGGGCCCCCAGGGAGTGGAACGTGGGGGGGAGAAGGCCGGGATGAGGGTCTTTCGAAGGAACTCCAGGACCTGCGCTTCAAGCTGCACAAGACGATCGAGAAGGTGGCCGACGATTACGGGCGCCGCATGCAGTTCAACACCGCCATCGCCGCGGTGCGCGAGATGCTCAACCTGTACACCGACCTCAAGGATCACAGCCCGGTCGCGCGCCAGGTTGCGCAGGAAGTGCTGGAAGACGCCGTGCTGCTGCTCTCGCCGATCATTCCGCACGCCGCGACCGCCTTGTGGGCGGAGTTGCGCCCGGGCACGGGTTTGCTGGAGCAGCCGTGGCCCGCCGTCGATGCCAGTGCCCTCGTGCAGGACACGATCCAGCTCGTGGTGCAGGTGAACGGCAAGCTGCGCGGGCACCTCGATGTGCCCGCCTCGGCCAGCAAGGACCAGATCGAGGCGATGGCGCTCGCGAACGACGACGTCCAGAAGTTCGTGAACGGGCAGAAGCCGAAGAAGGTCGTGGTGGTGCCGGGAAGATTGGTGAACATCGTTGTTTAACCGTCTCCACCTCGGCTGGATTGCCGTCTTCATGGCAATGACGGTGGCCGCCTGCGGCTTCCAGCTGCGCGGCAACCCCACCGTGGGCATCAAGACGCTGTTTGCGCCGGGCGGCGGCGTGGCACAGGAAATCCGCCGCGCGCTGGTGAGCGGGCCCACGCGTGTGGTCGGCACCGCGCCCGAAGCCGAGGCCCACCTGCGCATCGTGTCGGAAACGCGCGAGCGCCAGGTGCACACCATCACCGGCACCGGCCGCGTTTATGAATTCGAGCTGCGCCTCATCGTGACCTACGACATGCTGGCGCCGGGCCGCGAGGAGCCGGTCATGGTGCCCACGCAGCTCGTGTCGCGCCGCCTCATCACCTTCAGCGAGGCGGCGCCGATTGCGAAGGAAGCCGAAGAGCAGCTGCTCTTCAAGGACATGCAGGTGGAAATCGCCGATCGCATCCTGCGCCAGGTGGCGATCGCGCGCCGGGACATGTGAGCGCATTGAAGATCTCCACCCGCCAGCTCGAAGGCCAGCTCAGCAAGGCGATCGCCCCGCTCTACGTGGTGCATGGTCCCGAGGCGCTGCTGTCCCTCGAAGCCGCCGATCGCATCCGCGAGGCGGCGCGCCGCGACGGCTGCACCGAACGCGAGGTTTTTTTCGCCGAGCCGGGCGCCGACTGGAGCCGCTTCGGCGCCAACGCGGCCAACATGTCGCTTTTCGCCTCGAAGCGCCTGCTGGAGCTGCGCGTGCCCACGGGCAAGCCCGGCACCGAGGGCTCGAAGGCAATTGAGGCGTATTGCCGCAAGCTTCCGGACGACGCCATCACCCTGGTCTCGTTGCCGCAGCTCGAATGGCAGCAGATGAAATCGAAGTGGTACGACGCGCTGGAAAGCCACGGCGTGATGGTCGAAGCGCGCGCCGTCACGCGCGACGAGTTGCCCGGCTGGCTCGCCGACCGCTTCTCGCGCCAGAAGCAGCGCGCCTGCGTGGAGACCCTCGAATGGCTCGCCGACCGCGTGGAGGGCAACCTGCTGGCCGCCCGGCAGGAGGTGGAGAAGCTGGCGCTGCTGCTGCCCGAAGGCGAGGTCACGCTGGATTCGATCCGCGAGGCGGTGACCGATGTATCGCGCTTCGAACGCGACACGCTGCTGGAAGCGATCCACGCCGGCGATTGCGCGCGCATCGTGCGCGTGGCGGCTTCGCTGGAGGCCGAGGGCGAACCGCTCCCGCTGCTGCTGTGGACCCTCACCGAAGAGCTGCGCCTGATGATGGCGCTGGCCGCCAACCAGCGCCCGCGCCGGTTCCTGCCGCCCGAGCGCATGGCGATGCTGCAGAAGACCTCCCGCAGGCTCAAGGCCGAGACCTTCGAGCGCGAGCTATTGCGAGCCCACCGGATCGACCGCATGATTAAAGGCGTGGCGACCGGGGATCCCTGGGACAGCCTGGTGGATCTCGCGCTGGGACTGGCCGGGAAACCAGTTTTTGCTGCAACTGCCTAGTACGCGGGAACACGGATGAACACGGATGCAAACGGATGAACGCAGATAGGACAGAAGTCACGGAGCCGGTGCACGGATCGACGGGAACGCAGATTCAGCTCGCCTCCACGTGTTTCATCCGAGTCCATCCGTTTGCACCCGTGTTCATCCGTGTTCCCCTTGATTTTGAGTTTTCAGAATGCCCAACGACCTGACCACCGCCCCCGAGCTGCACGCGCAGATGATTGCGATCGGCGAGCGTGCGCGGCTGGCAAGCGCCGCGATGGCGAAGGCAACCACCGGCGCCAGGAACCACGCGCTGGAAGAAGCCGCCGCGCTGATCGTCGCGCGTGAAAAGGCCATCCTCGCCGCCAACGCCCGCGACGTGAAGGCCGCGCGCGCGCGCGGGCGCGACGACGCATTCATCGACCGGCTGGTGCTGACCGCCAAGGCGATCGAGGCGATGGCCGACGGATTGCGCGACGTGGCCCGGCTGCCCGACCCGGTGGGAGAGATCACGGGCCTGCGGCTGCGTCCGTCGGGCATCCAGGTCGGCCACATGCGCGTGCCGCTGGGCGTGATCGCGATCATCTACGAATCGCGTCCCAACGTGACCGCCGATGCGGGCGCACTCTGCCTCAAATCCGGCAACGCCTGCATCCTGCGCGGGGGCAGCGAGGCGCTGGCATCGAACACGGCGATCGCCGCCTGCCTTGCCGCGGGCCTCAAGGCGGCGGGCCTGCCCGAAGATGCCATCCAGCTCATCGCCACCGCGGACCGCGCGGCGGTGGGCGAGCTGGTGGCGATGGATAAACACG
>Ga0163153_10006683_pt1 | contig 12824 bp, 14 predicted proteins | sample OliLakLV19MP6IB1_FD_148629 | JGI IMG/M metagenome (GOLD analysis project Ga0163153, IMG submission 148629) | Freshwater microbial mat bacterial communities from Lake Vanda, McMurdo Dry Valleys, Antarctica - Oligotrophic Lake LV.19.MP6.IB-1 | ecosystem: Environmental > Aquatic > Freshwater >... | reverse complement strand
GGGACAAAGGAAACGGATGGAAGGGAAACGACGCCGTGCGATCCGCGAGCCGTGAGGTTGGCCAGCATCTCGCGGCAGGCTCCGTAAAGAATGGATGCGCCAGTGACCTCAACAAGTTGGGTGACTTTTTCCTCCGGGCATTTTTCATGGACACGGAAATAGCCAGCAATGCGAATCTGGCCTGAATAGACGGACGGCTTGCCCTCGCACTCTCCACCAAAAAGAATCTTCAGTTCCACACGCCAGCGGAAAGGATCGTCCGCGTGTTGCACAAAGTTGCGGTTAATCGTCAGTGGCAGGGAGGTGTGGGCTTCCTCACTCTCGGCGGCATGAACCTCCACATCGAGGAACTCGTGCCGTTCGATCTGGATGGGAGAGGCTCTAAGCGGCTGCGGCATTGTCTTCGTGGGAAAAACCCGGAATTTCAAAGGTTACGTCCGCTTCTTTTTTTGCTGCGGATTCCGCGTGGAGGAACGCGGGGTGAATATCGCTGTCCTCCCAGCACTGCCAGCGCACGGAGTGAGAAGCCGGAGCAAGGCAATGATGGTATTTCGCGTTCACCGCGAGTGCGGCTTTTACCATGGTCTGGGTGGTAAAATTCCCATCGCCGGAAAGCATGGCGGTCACCCGGGAAGGCTGGATCCCCATGCGGCGGGCGAGCTCTGTGCGGGAAACCCCCTGCTCTTTCATGCGGACGACCAGCTGATGCACAAACTTGAGATTTTGCAGTTCGGCTTCGCCTTCGGGCGAAAGTGGCGCGGAGAACAAGTCGGCGAGCGGATTTTTTCCTTTGGTGATTTCAATTTTCATGGTGGAGCAGGATCAGACGGATTTTGGCGTTGGGAAGGAATTTGGCTTCAAGGTATCTCGATCGCAGTCGTCGAGCTTTGGCAATGTCAGCATTTTGCTCCTTGCAGGTGTTTTTGGTGCCACCATTGCAAGCGACAATCAATTGGGGCTTGAGGCCGGCGACGTCATCATAAAAGGCACAGAGACGCAGGCCAGGACGCTTAAATTCGTAAATCCCGTCACCCACGTTTCGAAAAGTGAATTCATTCTCGTAGCGGTCATATTCAGCGACAGTTTGGACACGTATTTTGATGGATTCAGCACCTCGGGGATCACTTTTGGCCAAGCGGAGTAGAAACTCGTCGGCGAGATCCTTTCCGTCCAAACCAAGGGTGACCACCCTCCGGGCAGTTCCAACGTGGATGGTGCTGAAGGTTATTTCAATCATTATTTCACTTAAATGTGAAGTCTAGGCGGGAGGGAATAGCGAGAGACGAAGAGTTTGTTATCAATCCCGGCGGTGGCGAATTCGACGGCCGCCTGAGCCCACTTACCTTGCTCGTAGGGAACTCACGCTGGTGAGGATGCCGGCGATCATGGAATAGGCGATAAGGCCGACAAATATGGCTACGAGGAGGATAATGGCGGGTTGAATGAGCGTGGTGAGGTGGCCGATGCGCGTGCTCAGTTCTCGGTCGTAGCGGCGTGCGGCGCGCTCGAGGGCTCCTGCGATATCACCGGTCTGCTCGCCCACGCCAAGGATATCCATGAGCACGGGCGGAAAAAAGCCCACTCGGCGCATGGCTGTGGCGAGGCCAGTGCCTTCCCCCACCATGTGCGAAATTTTCTGAAGAAGTCCCCGCAGATAGACGTTGGAGGTAGCACCGAACATGAGATTAAGACCATTGAGTAGGGTCACGCCATTGGTCACGAGAGTCGAAAGTGTCTGGAGCATTTCTGCGTAAAACTTGGCGCGCAGCACGGGGCCCACGACCGGAATCTGCAACATGGCGCGATGCCACCACGCACGGCCGCTAGGGGTCTGCACAGCTGCGCGGGCGGCAACTGTCACAAGGCCGATCACGGCGAGGATAGCCAACCACCAGCGTCCGCAAAAGGTGCTTACAAAAATCAACGCCTGTGTGATCCACGGCAGTGTCTGGCCAGTCTTCCCTAAGAGCACGGCCAGTTGCGGCACGAGGAAGGTCAGGAACACAAACATGAGAATGATGGCAGCCACAAAAACAATGGTGGGGTAGAGTAGCGACGACACGACTCGTCGGCGCAGGTCTTCGATCAATTCAAGGTAGGCGCACTGGCGTTTCAGGATTTGTGGGAGTGCTCCGCCAGCTTCACCAGCGGCCACGAGATTGCAATAGAGGGCGTCAAACGTCTTCCCGCAGTCCCGGAGGGCTTGGGAAAAACTAACGCCGTCACGCACTCGCTGGCGGAGTTTTGCCGCGATGAATTTGACGTCAGATTTCTCTTGGCGTTGCTCCATAATGCGAAGTGCGCCCTCGAGTTGCAGGCCCGCTTCGAGCAGTTCGGCGAGTTCTTCTGTAAAGAGCAGAAGCTTTGCAGCGGGAAGGCGCGTTTGCGAGATGTCTTGGGGAGAGAGTATCCTCGTGGGTGTGGCTTGGACGCCCATTGGCTGCACATCCACGGGCTGGAGGCCGCGATCGCGCAGGGATCCGTAAGCCATTCCCCGCGAGGCCGCCGTGAGATTTCCTTCCACAAGGCTGCCCTTAGTATCCGTGGCTTTGTAAGTAAAATCTGGCATAGGAAGAGCCCTACTCGTCGAGAACCTCGAGTTCGCTAGCTGTCACACGCAGCACTTCTTCGATGGAGGTCACGCCGAGTGAGACCTTGTGCCATCCATCGCGGCGCAAGGGCACCATGCCCTCCCGCAATGCAAGTTCGCGAAGCTCTGGGCCAGTGCCCCGGCGCTGGATGAGTTCTTGGAGGCGCGACGTCATCATACAAATTTCAAAGATAGCCGTTCGGCCGGCATAGCCCGTGTTGCGGCAACGTTCGCATCCGACGGGTTTGCGGATTGTTTCTGCCCACTCAAGGGGAAATCCAATTTCAGCCAACTCGGCATGGGAATAGTGGGCGGCCTGCGAACAATGCGGGCAGAGGCGCCTGACGAGACGCTGGGCGATAAAGGAGCGAACTGAAGAGCCGACAAGAAACGGTTCGATGTTCATGTCCAGCAAGCGCGTGATGCCACCGACGGCATCGTTTGTATGCAGGGTGCTGAAGACGAGGTGGCCGGTGAGAGCGGCTCGAATGGCGATTTCGGCTGTCTCAAAATCGCGCATTTCACCGACCATAATGACATTTGGATCGCCTCGCAAAATGCTGCGCAGGGCACTCGCAAAAGTGAGGTTGATTTCCGGCTTTACCGCAATCTGGATCACGCCATCCAGCTTATGCTCGACGGGATCTTCGATCGTCACGATGCGGCGTTCTTTCACATTCAGGCTGCTGAGGAAGGTATAAAGCGATGTGCTCTTCCCGCAGCCGGTTGGGCCTGTCACGAGCACGATCCCATTCGGAATGGAGATGAGCTTGCGGATGCGCTTTTCCGAGTCGGGATCAAGACCGAGGCGTGCAAAGTCGAAGTGTTCCTGCCCGAGCAATCGCAGGCTCACATTCTCTCCATGCACGCAAGGAATGGTCGCCACGCGGACGTCAATAGCTTGTGTTTTGTGCTCAAGCGCGATGCGTCCATCCTGCGGCAAGCGGCGCTCGGCGATGTCGAGGCCCGCCATGATTTTGAGGCGCGAAATGACAGAATCTTGCAGCACCTTGATTTGCTGGGGGACGGGAGTTTCGTGCAGCACTCCATCAATTCGATATCGAATGCGCAGTTCCTTGCCGAGGGGTTCGAAATGAATATCCGTGGCCCCTTGCTCGAGTGCCTCGCGCAGGATCTGATTCACAAACTTCATCACGGAAGCCTCGCTGTCATCCCCGTCAACCACATTGATTTCCTCACGATTGCCAGAAGCGACATCCGCCTCGCGGCCTTCGATGAGTTCCTCGAAAGTATCGCCCCCGACTCCGTAGGTGCTCTTAAGTGCAGCCAGCAGGCGGCGGCGAGTGGTGAGGACGAGTTGGATTCGGCTGGGCCAATATTGCGAGAGAACTTGCCAGCCCACGTGGTCGTAGGGATCAAATGTTAACACGCTCAGCAGGCCATTATGTTCTGCGCTCTCGGGGACGACGAGTTGGCCAAGTGCGAGGCGGGCCGGAAAAGTCTCTCGCACATTTTCCATTGGCTGTGCATCCGATTCCTCGCGCCATGGCAAGTCGAGGGAACCCGCCAGCGAGCGAAGAAAGATCGGCTCATCCACGAGCTTGGTATCGAGAACCGCCGCGACAAGCGAACGTTGCGCAAAGGCTGCGCGGTCTAGGGCCTCGCGGCAAGCTTCCTCATCCACGCACCCCGCCTCTCGAGCGAGGTCGAGGAGTATATCAACGAGTGGCTTCATTGCTCCCGAACCACCATGATTTTTTCGGCTTGGGCGTAGGTGTAGGCGTGGGCTTCCATGGAGCTGGCGGACGGGCCTGCTCCGCGAGAGGTGCAGTCATCGCCGCGGCATCTTGGCCAAGCCTAGAGCGGTCCGTCTCGCTGGCACTGGCTTTATGCATTTGCTCGTTGGAGTCCACAACCATCGGCTGAATCATGACGATGAGTTCTCGCCTTTCGTTGCGATTATTTTTACGTCCGCCCAGCAATGGGCCAACAATCGGGATACGGGAAATGTAGGGAACACCTTCGAGATTCTCGTCCTTGTCTTCGGTGATGAGCCCTCCAAGGACGATGGTCGAGCCATTTGGCACACGAACGCTCGTCGTGATTTCTTGGGTGGCAATGCGGGGAACTTGGTTTCCAGAAATGGTGTCGAAGCCGACAATGTTGTCGTTCGTCTGAGCAATCACGAGATTGACCTCGTGATCGGAATTAATCAGCGGAATGACCTCAAGCTTTAGGACGACATCGGTGTATTGGATATTGGAGGTCACTGCGGTGCCTTGGTTATTGAGGCCGCCGCCAGTGGCTGTGGTGAGGGTGGAGGTGGGCACTGGCACTTTCTGGCCAGAGAGGATCGTAGCCTTGCGGTTATTGGTGGTATAAATGACCGGACGAGAGAGCGTGCGGAAGCGATTCGTGGATTCGAGAAAGCGCGCATAGACATCCACCGTATCGGCGATGGAGCCATAGATGGTGAGGCCACTGGCTGTAGGAAATTGGCCTGGCCTCTTCAACGCAATAGGCGAGGCAAGCGGCGTGAGGCCTTGAAGAATGCCGCCTGAGAGTGCTGCTGCCGCAATACCGCCGATTGATTCGGCACCCTTATAATTGAGCACGTAATTGGCTCCGTAGTCGAGGCTGTCGCCCAAGCGGAGCTGGCCAATGACCACGGCGAGATAGACTTGTTTTGGACGCTGGTCGAGGAGTTCAAGAATTTGGCGGGTGCGTTCTTTGCTCTCTGGCGGGCCGAAAACAATGATGCTATTGGAGCTGTTGTCGGCGATTAGACGAATGCTGCCAAGGGTTGCGGAGAGCGGAGCTGCTTCAGCCGCTTCGTTGCCAAGACGATCGGGACGGCTTAGGCCCCCGGAGCCGAGGCCGCCTTGGCTAGAGCCTTGGCCACCTGCATTATTCTGTGAAGTATTTGGCGTGGGGGCGGCGCCAGCGCCTCCTGTGCTGGCTTTTAATTCCGTCTCGGCATCGGCGAGCATGTCGGTGAGGACAGGAAACACGTCACCCACTGGCACGTAATTCATGACGCGCACGTAGGGTTGTTCGAACTTTCCAGCGGCGTCGAGTTCCATAATCACGTCGCGCACATAGCGATAATTTTCTACTCGCGTGACGACGAGAATGCGATTGGTTCGCTTGTCGGCGAGGAAGCGAGCTTTGCCAGCGATGAGGCGATTTTCATAGCGTGCGCCGGTGGCTGCCGTAGGTGTGACTTGCGTTCCAGGTGGCAGGTTCGGATCGGGCGGGGCACCACTTGCAGCCACATTCTTGTTGTCCTCACCTTTCCCAAACATTTCTTCTAAGATTTCTACGATGCGCTCGGCACTGGCACGCTGTAGGGGGATAAATTCGGTGACCACCTGGGCGGGCTCGACATCAATGAGCGTGAGTAAGGCGAGGGCTTTGCGGATGAGTGGCGTCTTGTCCGTGATGATGATCGCGTTCGTATTTGCGACGGGAACCACGGTTCCGAACGGATTAATTGCGAGTACGCCCGTGATAACAGCGATGGCATCTTCTGGGGAGACGAAGGCGAGCGGCCGATAAAAGCTAACCACTTGATCGCCTGAAGTGGGCAGCGTTGCCCCATCCACAAAGAGCGGCAGACCCTCACCACGTGGCGCACGACTCGGGCCAAGAATTTTGACCGTATTGGCATCCACAGGAATGAGCGAGTAGCCATTCAGAAGCAGAGAGCTTTCAATGAGTCGAATGGCTTCGTCTTTTTTGATGAGATTCGGCACCACGATGGAAAGTTCCGGACCTGCGAGATTGGAATCGCGAATGGTACGCTTGCCTGTGAGAGTTTCGTAAGTTGAAAGAATCTCAACCACTGTCGTGCGAGGAAAATTGAGACTCACACTCGGCTCGGGATCGGGTTGTGCCGGTGGTGGCGTAGGCTCCTGGGCCAAAAGAGGCGTTAGAAAAAGGAAGAAGAGGAAGGCTTTCATGGCGCGGGTGGCTGGCCGGAAATAATGGCGCGGCGGATGACGCGCCGTTGCGGTGATGGGAATTGTTGAGGAGGCGCGGAATTGCTCATGGTGGGCACGGGTGCAACTTGCGGGGCGACGGCGGCTTGGGGAACGGGAGTCTGAGTCGAATCTTGCGCAGGCTGTGAGAAGGCAATCGTGCCAATCTCGCTGCCGGCACGGATCGTTGCTCGAAATATCTGTGAATTGGGATCTGGCAAATAATCAATTAAAACGATTCCTTGTGCGTTTGGCGCCTTAGAAATCATCTGGCGAACCTGAGTGGTGCGATCAAAAATAAATACGAGTGGTTCGCCATCAACCACCATAGCACCGGTGAGCATGTAGCGATCTGAAAGGGAGGACGATTCCTCAATGGTCGGCAACGAAAATGGAGATCGAGAGAAAAGGGCTTGAAATGTTTCCACGTTCCGTTCGAGAAGCCATGGCTCCGACTCCGTCGGCGCGACCGCTCGGCACGGCGCAACAACAGATGCTACGAGGGAGCAAAAAATAACAAGACGCTGTGTAAAAGTCATGCGGAGGGCTCTGGTGTGGGTGCTGGCGAGTCCAGGCTCTTATAATACTGCCGAATTTCGATTTCCACCACCACATTTGGCGGTTGCGTATCACTGCGGACGACGAGGCGCGTGATCGAGCGCCATGTGCCGGGCTTTTGTAGTGCGAAGAGGAGAGGCGTAACTCCTGAAAATGGGCCGGAAATTTTGAAGAACAAGACAGCCGCACTGCCCGAGGACCACGGCACGGGTGGGAGAAGATTTTCCTCCAGAAGCTTGAGCGACGCTGATTCTACTGCGGCGCGAACCGCATTAAGAAGCTCTGTGCTCGCCGCATCGGGAGTGGTGGGAAGCGGGGGATTTGCCACGATCCAGTCCGTGGCAGGACGAAGAATATCGGCCGCTTGAATGCTTGCCTTCGACTCCGTAATGGCGTTGACAAGAGACGTGCGTTCGAGAGCTGCTGCCCGGCGGTGTTGTGTCCAGAGCTGTAGCCCGAAGAGATTTAACGCGAGGAAGATCGCGCCTCCGAAAAAGAGAAGCAGCCTTAGTTCATTCTTCGCGAGGTTTCGCATCGGGTCGGGTTCCTTCTATTTCAAAGCGCACTTGAGATTTTCCAGCAAGCTCTGGTTGACGGGAGGTCCAATCGTAGTCCGCAAGAGCGGGGGATACTTTGATTTGTTCAAAAAAGGCAAAGGCTTGAGAAATATCCGCCGCCTCACCTGAGATGGTGAGACGCTCGGGATCAAGCGAAAACACGGTGATTCGCATTTGGTCGCTCGAAATGAGTGCCGCAACTGCTGCCAATTGATCCAGAGCAAAAGCTTGCGGATCCATGGCTGCCCGCAACTCGCGCCAAGTTTCGATGTCCTGCTGCGCCGCCTTCGCTTGGGGCGCGAGGCGTGCGGATTCCTCACGCAAGTGTTTGCGGTCAAGTTCTTGCCACAGCACCCACGCACCCACGGCTGCTAAGACGATCGCGTAGAGCGAAGCAGTCACGAATCCAGCGACGACCCACTGTCGGCGACTTGCACGCTTCTCACGTGCCCTGCGGGCCGTTGGCGGCGCGACGTCGCTAGGTTGTGCTGGTTGCTGTGGGCCGGGGATAGCCTCCATGTATTCTACTGCTGCCGAGAGGCGTGTCGCAAGGTCTCGCCTCTCCTCAGGGGGAAAAAGTCCTACAAGTCGCAAGCTGAGTGGCTCTCGGGTTAGCACCTGCTCAGCAACCAAGCGGGAGGCGACCCGCATGAGGGCAGATGTGATCTCTTTGCTTAGGGATGATTCCCCAGTCGCAGCAAAAAAAACGCACTGTCCTTCTCGGTAAAAACCGTAGCAGATCTTGCCGAGTTCCCTCCAAATCAGGAGATCTTTCGTTCCAGCATCCCACAATCGAGCGGAAACCTCGTAGTCCTTCACGAGAGAGAAAGAGTCACTCGCCGAAGACTCGTCGTTTGCTGCAAGGGCAAGGAGCAAGGCTCTACCTTGTGATTCTGCGATGCGCACGGAGGCCACAGATGCACCGCGCCGCAGCAGGTGGCGACCAGAGAGCTCCATCTCTGCAAGTTCTTGGGCAATTCCTGCGGAGGAGACCCATAGCGGCACGGCAAGCACGTCGCGTGAGGCCAATGCCATGAGGACAGGTGAGGCACTCGCGATGGCTCTTTTTGAGGGATTGGCGATGACGGACGGCGCCGCTTTTACGGGAAAACGCCAGAGTTCCCACTCCTCGGCCCCCGGACGAAGAATTGCTGTGCTCGCCTGCTTGTTCATCGCTCCTCCCAGCTCAGAAATCCCCCGCCTGCACCGCCAAGCACGACCCGGATCGTATGCTTCCGACCGTAGCAAAAACCAGTACTCTCAACGCAACGCACATTTCCCGTGACGCCAAAAAAATTCTGCAAGCCAACGAGCTCGGCACCAGAAATCCCAAGAAGCTTCGCCGCTTGGTCCACGGATTGAAAAATCAGATCGTCCTTATTTCCCTCCACGCCATCGGCACCTGCACGCAACTTAAAAAGCATTTCGCATTGTTCCTTACTGAGACCTGCCAAAGCTTGCAAGAGTCGTTCGTCAGCATATTGAAGATTTGGCGGGCCGGAATGCCATAGCGTAAAGAGTTCCTGCCAGTTGTCTTGTTCCGCAAGGAGAGGCGCTAAGCCGATGACTGCCTCCATCTCGCGGACGCTTGTAAGGGGACGATTCGCAGGGAATCCCGTGAGTCCCTGCGCTAAATACTCCGCAGACTCCGCGCCTGCGAGGGAGCGAAAGTCATCACCATCTATCCAATCCACAAGGCCATCAATCGCCGGATCTTGGTCTTCGAGCCCGACTTGCCAAGCGCGGAAGAGACGTTGGAAAATCTCGCGATTTTGTTGAGCAACCCAAAAATTCGGATTCACGCGACCCGCTTCGTTCGTGACGCGCACACGGTAACCTTCTGATTTTTCGTCCCCGGAGAGGAGGAGAGGGTCGTCTGCAGAGACCTCGGGATGCGAGCCGAGAGCAAGCCCATTTAATGCCAGCTGGCGGGCACGAAATGTCCGCTCGGCCAAAGACTCACGATCCAGCCAATCGCTCACGCGGCCTGCCAGCATGAGCACGAGGCCCATGAGGAAGGCGATACTCCAGAGCACGAGCGGAAGAGCGAAGGCCCGAGATCTCATGGGGTGGGGGACGCCTCTGGAGAAGGCGGAAGGGCTTGGCTAGGAGTGGCGAGAATTGGGATAAAAAAGTGAACATCGAAGCGTGAGTCTCCGACATCTAGGCCCGTGAACTGGAGTCGCACCGCCGTGGGACGTCCCTTTCCCTCCGGCCATTCTTCTAGCCAATCTTCGCCGGAACGAAAAAGCCAGCGCACCTTTTCCACGCGTGGGAGAAGCGGAATCCATTGCGCTTCTTGACGGAAACGCGCGAGATCCGACGTCGAGAGAGTGGTCGGGACGCGCAGGAGAGAGAAAGTGCGCGAACCATCTGCCCGTGGCGAGGCAGCAAGAACCAACGAACCTTTTCCAAGACTGGGAACGCCAAACAAGCCACTAGCGTCTTCGAAGACCAACTCTGGGACGGGAGCACCTGAGCCGGATGTCACCATGCGTAGATGCAGACGTCCGGTCGCTGGCAAACCTAAAAATGCCTCACGTGTGACACGCAGAAACGCCTCAAGCCGCTGAACGGAAGCCTGCTCATCAAGCGTGGAGCGGCTGGCATCTGTCGCCGAGAACGCAATCGAAAAAACTGCTCCGGCAAGAAGTCCCAAGATCGTGAGAGCGATCAAGACCTCAAAAAGCGTGAAGGCCTTCCTGGAAGAAACTCGATGGTTCACGGTTGATAGCGGAGGATTTCCAGCACCTCGCGCTCGGTTTTCCAGAAGCCTGTGATCTGGATTTGCCAGAGGCCTGGAAGCTCTTTGTTCTCTTGATTCTTAGCGGCAAAGGGCGTGGTTTTTTGCTCAATTCGAATGCCGTTGTTATCCTTCGCCTCCGTGACGACAACTCCAAACACAGGAGGAGTGCTCAACGCTGCCGAAAGGCGAGACTCCATTTCGATTCGGACGAGGGCGCGATGACGCGCTTCCAAGGCGGCTTCAATGCCTGTCTGCAAAGCGACGGCTAGGCCAGTGACGGCAACGGCAAAGACGCCAAGCGCGATCATGATCTCCAGAAGTGTAAATGCCCTATTGCGCATCAGAAAGTGGTACTCCTGTGAGGGGATCGAAGGAAAGCGTCATGTCGTTGGACCCATCGCTGAGGCGGAGTGACAAAGGCTCTGAGATGCCGGATGAGTTAAATTCCCAAAACTCCTTTTTCTTGGGCTTCCGGAATTTTCCTTCGGTCATCCGCTTCACCTCCAGAACCCAACCCGTTGGCAGCACGATAGGCTTCATTCCACTCTGCTCGGATTCTAAACCATCAGAACGAATGAGGATTCGTCGGGCGTCGCTTTGGTCCACAGCGCTGGCATGCGTGAGGCGAACCATTTTTTCCAATTCGTCCACAACCTCTTCTTCTGATGAGCGACCAAAGACGCCAGAAATCATCGGCACGGTGATGCCAAGCAAAACGGAAGCAATCGCCAGCACCATGAGAATTTCGAAAAGCGTGTATGCACCACGCCCCGCTCGCATGGGTCTACTTCGTGTCTTTGCCCACATCGTCTTCGCTCTCCGTACCATCAGGCCCAAGCGAATAGAGATCATACCCATCGGCATTAATCTTGCCAGGATTGCGATAAACATACTCCGCCCCCCATGGGTCGAGCGGCACCGATTTCAGCAGTTGTTTCCACTTTCGCGGCTTTGGATCGCTGCTCGGGCGATCAACGAGCGCCTTGAGGCCTTGCTCCGTCGTAGGCTTGCGATAATTCAACATTTCGTAGCTCCGGACTTGCATCGAAATCGCTTGTATGTCGGCATCCACGCGCTGTTCTTTCGCCAGGTCGAGGTTGCCCACCACCATGTAAATGGCTGAACCCACCAGCACCACAATGATGCCCAGCACGAGCATGATTTCAAACAACGTGTAGCCGGACTGCGAGCGAAGGTGGAATTTAGGGGAGTTCACGAGATTGAAACAATAGTTAGTCTAAGCGCGGTCAAACCTCAAGAAGTCTGTTCTGCTAGAGAAATGCCCTGACACGACACGAAGCGAATCAGTGTCCTCTCTGCGTTGCTACTTCAGCTTGCGTTCGATGCAGTCTTCTCGTGTGAAGCGCCGATTGAGAACTCCTACACTTGCATTCATGAGCTTGCCCACCCGCCATGCCAAAGGAGAAATCTTCGTAGGTCCGGCAATCGAACGAGAGTATGAACGCACGATCTCCGCGGCACCCGTATGCTCTGGTTGCTTCTCAGAAGTCGCCTGTTGGACCTCGACTTTTCGCATGTTGTAAAACGGAGCAACCATATTATCAATGTATGGTCATAATGCGTCCGGGCAACTGGTATTTCCTGAAAATGTTGCCCGACCTTAGCGATAAAACGTCTCAATTTCCGGCGAACGTGCGAACCGTCGAAGCGCAGGATCGTTCACCAAGTAGTCGAACAGCTCAGGGGTTGTCATCGTCCTTGCGCGATTAAGGAGTTCAACGGCTTCGGGGAAATTTCCTTTTCGCATGGCGACATAGGCAGCGGAAAACATGGCTACAACATCGGTGGTAGGATCGCCTTCTGCCACGAGGCCCTCATCGGAACGACCCTGAAGAATCGAGAGGGCCAAGGCGGAGTTCGCGACGACGTGAGAATCCACAGGCAACAAACGCGACAGCGCGCCGCGGAGCAGGGCCTGAGCTTCCTCATCCCGACGTTGATAACGCAATAACGAAGCTAACTCGATCATTGGAAAGGGACTCGCGGCATCAGCAATCATCGCTTGACGGAGAAGCGCCTCCGAACGTGCCACCGGGTCACCTAGCGGTCGGCGCGAAGGGAGTTGAGCAATCTGAGTTTGGAGCACGGCTTGCAGCGCGAGGCAATCCGAAACGCGCTCATTCTTGGCGATGCTCTCCTCGACCTTTTTCATAGCGACCTCCGGGTTGCCCGCCTGCATTGCGGCGAGGCCGACGAGATAAGTAAGTGATGAGACACCCGAGTTTGCCTTTTCGAGTGCCATGAGCTGCTTGTAGGCTTCATTGGCATCGCCGGTGCGCATCTGAACCAGCGCCGCATCGAGTTCCGAAGCATAGGTAGCAGAGACTTGCAGTTTTTCTTTTTTTGAGGCTCCCAGCGACTGGGCAATGCCACGCTCGATTCCCAACCGGTAAAAGCCAGTCCCCACGGCT
>Ga0163153_10006680_pt1 | contig 12831 bp, 5 predicted proteins | sample OliLakLV19MP6IB1_FD_148629 | JGI IMG/M metagenome (GOLD analysis project Ga0163153, IMG submission 148629) | Freshwater microbial mat bacterial communities from Lake Vanda, McMurdo Dry Valleys, Antarctica - Oligotrophic Lake LV.19.MP6.IB-1 | ecosystem: Environmental > Aquatic > Freshwater > Lake... | reverse complement strand
CTCAGGAAGGTAGGGGTTCGGCAACAGTGACCCGCTGCCGTGGCGCCGTTCGGCACTACGAACGCGTCGCCGCCTGAACCCGCTGGGCTGACCGGCTCCTGATCCATCGACGCAGAGTCAGGTGGCCGGCGGAGCTTTGCCCACAGCTGAAAACTGACGACGAAAGAAGCCCTGGCGGGCTGCCTACGCGGCTGTTTGGCTGGGGCTGGCGGGGACATTGGGATGGATTCTTGGTCCTGGAGGGCGCTGTCGAGTGGGGGAAACCAGGAGCGGGAGTCGGGACGAGTTATTGACCAGTACGGCCTCGCCCACAAGTGGTTATTGGGTGTCTATATTTTTGTGGATAGCAGCGCGCGCAAGGAGGCCAAGAGCCTCCAGGACTTGGCCGGGGCATTCGGCGCAACTACTCCGCTCTCCCAGGTGACGGCGGGATCCATCGCGACCTGGGTAGCCTCGATGCGACGCGCCGAGCTATCGGACGGGACGATCCAGCGGCGCCGGATCCTCCTCATGGCGGTCCTTCGCCGGGCTCGCCGCGTCTGGCACGCCATCGCGTCAGTTCCCGAGGTCGACCCCCTGCGCGGTGGCGGGATCAAGGAGCGGGTCCTGACCGCAGACGAAGAGCGCGCTCTGCTGGCGGCGGCCGAGCCCGACCCCGATGTGCGCGACCTCATCGTTGTTGCTCTCGACACCGGCGGCCGGCGATCGGAACTCCTCTCCCTGACTTGGGGCGACATCGACATCCCCGGCGGATCGATGACGCTCCATACACGGAAGCGGCGAAAGGCACACGAGCGCGAGGTCCCCATGACCATGCGAGTGGTCGAGGTATTGAAGCGCAGGAAGGAGACCGGGATGGCGCGGCCGTGGCCGTGGTCTGCCGATAGCCTCGCGGCCGAGGGTGGGCGGATCGGGAGCCGTGGTCGCGGCGGGAACTCCCGCACGGATCCGGAGCGTGGGATTTACCCGCGTCCCCGTGCAGATGGCTCAACGGTCTACGATGTCCGCTTGAAGCTCTCCGGTAAACTCGTCCACGTCGGGTCCTGGGCATCCCAGGTGGAGGCCATGATCGGGCGTGATGCTCATATCGCTAAGTATCGCCCACCGGTCCCTGCCGGCCTACGGCAACGCTTCGACCGCGTCCTGGAGCGGGCGGGCTTAACCGGTAGCGGGATCGGACTCCATGCGCTACGGCATAGCGCGGCAACGCGGATGGTCGCGGGCAACATCCCGCTGAAGACCGTGGCGGAAATGCTCGGGCATGCCTCAATCGTGACGACGGAACGTTACGCCCACACGGATGACACCGCAAAGAGGCGGGCAGTGGCCGTTCTCGACGCGCTTAACGCTTCCGCTGCTTCGACCGGCCGGCCAGGAGCCCGAGCGAAGACTGGTTCCTAGCCACGCCGGCGTTGTGAGCCATTGGCCCGACACGGCGCGCTCTCACCGATTAGACAGCAGCAGTTCCGGCCCCTCATTCCTGAAGTTAGAGACCAACCCCGACACCTGCACGGCAACCAGTTCATCCCCCGGTGACGGTTCGATAATAGAGCTTACCTCCAGCGCGGGCGTCGCGGAGTCGAACCACGCCTCCCAGCGCAGCCGCGGTGCGATCAGGGCCATTCGGCGGTGGCACGACGCGACGAAAAAGGCGGAGATACTTCGAGGCTAGGGGCCGACTCGCAAGGAGCTGCTAATCCCGAACCAGCTAGGGGGCTCAAGCCCAAGGTTGCGGCAGATCGTGTCAGCCTCGTCCATCGACATCAGTGATGTCGGGTGGAATCGCTGCTTCGGGACCCGGAATTTTTTGCCCGAGTCCACACGCTGCCACCCCTCACCCACCAGCTCGCGACCAAGTTCTTAACCGAGTTCTGCCTGAAGCGGCCCCCGCCCGAGATCCACGCCAATGTCCGCGTCGGGTTCGAGATCCGGGGTGACACCGTCACGATCAGCGAGCACCGGCCGGTATGGAACGACCCGACCAAGGCAACCGCGATGCGGGTCGCCGTGCTGGCCTACGGCACCACCACCCGGGCGTGGGACCTGTTCGCGTTCGACCGCAACGACAGACGGATGCCGTACGATACGGAACCGCCACCGACCTCGCTGGCTTGGTAGCCGAGATCGATACGGGCCCGACCGGGATCTTTTGGAGATGACCAACACCAATCGATCGAACATCTTGGCTCGTACGAAGCTAGCTCCATCCCCGCTCGTTAGCTACAGAAGCAACGTCCCTCTCCAGGTTTTCGCACTGAACCCCCTTCGCTTTGAGGAAGGGGAGCTCCCTGATTGCGCGAATCACCGATTCGATTAGCAGCTTGCGTTGAGTAACTGGATCTGCGCCCTGAAACCTTAAGTAGTCAATCTTGAGTCGGAACTCGGCTTCCTTTTTTAGGCGAGAGTATTTCTTTACCTCGCAATAGTCGGGATGGTCGATGTCGCGAATAATTGAAATGTGCGTCAACTCGAATATTCCGTAATCGCCGGTGTCGACTTTGGCATTAAGTGCATCCTCGATTTCAAGGATGGCGGATCGAAATTCGACGCTTACATCGCCCATCACCTCGCCTGAAAACCAGAATTTCATGGGTTAGTGATCCGTTTTGTTGAGCGGTGGGCGCTTACCGTGCTTTTCGGTATGGTCACGAATGTTTTTCGTCTCCCATTTTTTCATGTTCGCCTTGGTTCCACGAGACCTGAATTCCATGATGGCATCCTTGCTTTTCAAGTATTTTTGCGAGTACCGCTTTGGCCCGCGGGTTGTCTCGCCGTACTTTAGCACCTGTCCCGTCTTACGTCCGACCAGCGCATAGCCCTCCGCAACCTTCCGCGATTTGTTGCTGTTGCCGTGCGTTAATCCCAGCTGATCTTTCGCAACTTGTTTTATGCTTTCCTTGGCGGCGTATTTGAGGCCTTCTTTCAGTCCGAACTTAGTTGCCTCTTTTGCTATGACGGCAAGAGCTCCTGCGCCAGTGGCCGCTCCGATCACGGTTCCCGTAGTTTCGACTGCCTGCAGAGCGGTTTCTGTCCGCTCAAGATTCGTAATGGTTCCTTCGATCTGCGTTCCAAATTCACCCTGCGCCTGTCTAGCGTCTGCTATTTCACCCTGAGCTGCCTTGGTGCTCATCCCATCAAAGGTGATCGGAAGTCCCTGATGCAGCGATGCCGCATCGATGTCAGCGCCGCTTGTGATCCACTGCTCGCCGAGGAATTCAGACGAATTCCGCACCAGTTCGTTCTGGCCAGCCATGTACTGCTTGTACATCCCGGATGCATCGCCGCCTGTAGCTATGGTGTCATTGATCTCGTCCGCTTGTTCCGCAAGGGCCTCATGTTGGGCACGCAGTTCATCCCTTTCAATTAGCCCCAGCGGATCAACATGATTGATTGGGTTGCTGCCAACGTAGGCATAAAGGTTCATAGTTCCTGCCCCGTAGCCAAGAGGATCCATCGAGATGTACCGCCCAATGACCGGATCATAGTAGCGGAACCCATGATTATCGAGCCCCAGCACCGCAGACCGTTCCTTGGTGTTCGCCAAGCGATTGTTCTTCGACGACCCCGTTGTCGACCGGATGTTCCCGAACGCCTCGTAGCGGTTGGTCGAGACAGCTGAACCATCGCTGGCAATAGTCGCCACCGTGTGGCCGACAGCGGGATTGTAGACGAAGGACTCAACCGGGCCGTTCGCCGCGCGGCGATCGGTCGTCAGGATCGAGCCGATGCCGCCACCCATCCCTGATCCACGAATGAACTCGACCGTGGTCTGGCCCGCGGGCGTCGTCTCACGGTAGCTGTCGCCGCCGTCATAGCGGAACACGGTCGTCGTGCCCGACTCGGTCACTTCGCGGCGCCGCGTGCGCGCATCGTAACGGGTGACGAAGATCTCGCGGACGGCACCGGTCCCGTCAGTCTCGTCCACGCCAATAAGGCGGTCGATCGCGTCCCAGCGGAAGGTCCGATGATGGTGACCGGTTTCCGCCAAGGTCGAGCGGTTGCCGTTGCGGTCGTAGGTGTACGTCCGGGTGACCACACCGGGCTGGCCCAGGCCTGCCATCGTGGTCTCGACGTTGGACAGCAGGCGGTTGAGATCGTCGTAGATCGACATGGTCCTCTGCGTCTCAGCGGCGGTGGTCGCCGTCGCCGCGAGGTCGACGTCCATCCGCAGGCGGTTGCCTGCCGGGTCGTAGGCGTAGGTCACGTTGCGGCCGGGGATCGCCTCGCCAGTCAACCGGTACTGCGCGTCATAGGCGTAGGTCGTGGTCTGGTCGCCCTGCTGGACGAGCGTCTCCGTCGCCTGCCGGCGATTGCCGACCAGGTCGTAGGCGTAGGCCACCCGGTAGACCTGACCCTGCGCACCCACCGTCGTCGCCACCTGCACCCGGTTGAGCGCATCGTAGGTGTAGCTGTCAACCAGACCTCCCTGACGGGTGAGAGAGAGCCGGTTGCCCGTTGCGTCATAGGCATAGGTGGAAGTCCCCGTGCCCGGCGCAGCGCCGGCGTCGACGATCGTCCGCACCCGGCCCACGCGATCGAAGGTGCTGGTCACCACCCGCTCGTCGGGGCGACCAGGCTCGCGCCGCTGCCGCACCCGGTTGCCGCCCAGGTCGTAGCCGCTTTCCACTACCTGCGGGGCCGGGCCCATGGTGTCGACGCCGGGCGTCGCCTCTTGGCCGGCGTAGCTCTCGCTGATCAATCGGTCGAGCGCGTCATAGCGGTGCGACGTCACCTGGGTGTAGGCCTGGGCGCCACGCAGTTCAGTATCAATGACCGTCTCCAACTTGCCGCTGTGGGTGTAGCTCAACCAGAGCTGCTGGGCGAAGACAGATCCGACCTGAACGGTCGTAGCGATCAGTTGACCGAAGCCATCATACGTCATGCTCGTAACTTCACTCTTTGGGTCGGTCTTCGATGCCACCTCGCCGGACGTGGTGTAGGTCCACACGGTCTGGCGCGTGATGCCGTCGCCGACCGCGGGCAAGGTCTCGCTCAGCTTGCGATTGAAGGCGTCATAGGCGTACGTCGTCACCTGGGGACGAAGCTGGCCATCGACACGATTCTCCAAGGTCAACGACTGCACGTTGCCCGCAGCGTCATAGGAACTGCGTGTCACCACCTCGGAGGGCGTGCCCGCCGCCGCCGTCACCGACAGCGGACGATTGAAGGCGTCGAAGGTCGACACCGTCGTCACCCCACGCGCATCCCGCGCTTCGACGATGTTGCCGTTCTTGTCCGGGATGGTCACCGTCACCGGGCGCGTCATGGCGCCGGCCTGCTCGGCATCGGCCACCTCGGGCGCAGTTTGGCTAACCAGTCGGCCGGCGGCGTCGTACCGCAGGTCGGTCACCGCGCCGCGCGTGTCGATCCGCTGCATGACGTTGCCCGCGAGATCGTAGACGGTGCCGACCACGATGTCGTGGCCATTGGTCTCGAAGAGGCCATCGCCATCGAGGTCGCTGATCGCCCGCACCACGCGCGAACGGCCGTCGAAGTCCTGCTTGGTGCGCAGCCCACGGGCGTCGATGGTGATCTCTGGACGATCGGCCCAATCGTAGATCACCTCGCTCTGCGGCGTACGCACGGGATCACCCGGCAGCGACGCATCCGGCACCGCAGGCAGGAGGGTCTTCACCAGGCGACCCGCCACATCATACCGCATCTCCGTCCGGCGGCCTTGCGGGTCGACCGTCGACGCCACGCGGCCGCCCCGGTCGTAGACGGTACGGACCATGCGATGTTCGACCGCTACCGCCGGAGCAGTGGCACCGCTGGCATGAAATCCGCCGCGCAAGGCAGCCGACACCTGCGACGAACCGGTGTCGTTGATGATCGCCGTCGCCGTGGCCTGGTAGAGTTGGTCGTACCAGGTGAGGCTCACCCGTTCGCCACTGAGCAGACCGGGGTCATTGCGTGCGATCCGCACCGGCTTGTGGACGCGGTTGTAGCCGGCCGTCACCGTGATGTCGGCCGGCAGGCCGCCGGACGCCGGACGCGGGGGAGCGGATGTTGGTTGGCCAGTCGCGGCATCGCGTCGGCGGACCACGAAGAACGGGCGGTAGAACCCGTCGATGAGCGTGTCGGTCGCATTGCCGCGCACATCCACGCTGCGCGTTGGCTGCCAGCCAGAGCGCAGCGTCCAGGTGCCGGCGCCGCTGTTGATGCCGTAGGCGTGGGTCTCGAACAGACCGTCCGGGAGTTCGCGACGGGTCAGGCGCATGCAATCGTCGTAGACGGAGCGTGTCATCGCGCCGCGCGCATCCGTGGTGGTCTCTACCTGTCCGCGGGGGGTGTAGGTCATCGACGTCACGAGATCGGCAGGACTGTCTGCAACCGCGGATACCATGCGTCGGCGCACCGATATCGGACGGTTACGAGAATCGAAGGTGGTGACGGTGACATGGCCATTCTCATCAACCGTGCGTACGGGATTACCGTTTTGATCGTAGAAGCGGTCGACCCGGCCGCGGATCCGGCCATCTTGACCGATTCCGTTCACTCCAGATGGGAGCGCCCAGCGCAGATTCCCCGGGGGAGCCCCGAGGTAGGCATTACCATCGATCGGGGCCTGGACACTCGGGTAGAGCGTGGTCCGCAGGCGGCGGGACCGGTCATAGACATGCTCGGTGGTATTCCCTAGACCGTCTTGCTCGCTAATGACATCGCCGAAGAGGTTCTCCTGGCGCGTCGATTGCAGGATGATCCCGTCGTCGAGTATGCGCCTCGTGAAGACCGTCATGTAGGGATCCTGCGGCCCGCTTTCTGAAACGTTCGCGCCGGCGAACCCGCGGAACGATTCTATCCGGCGACCTTCCCCATCGATCGAGAGCGTCATGAATCCATGCGTATCATATTCGAAGCGTGACACCCGCTGGGCCGGTGTCCCCACCGCCTCGGTGGAGGTGATGCGGTTGCCACGGGAGTCGAGGCTGTACGCCGTGACCACGCCTTCCGCATCGACCGTGCGCACCAGGGCGCGATAGACGGGGTCGTAGCGGTAGGTGGTCACCAATCCGAGGCTGCCCGAACGCACCATCCGCTTGGCCGGCAGATTGTGGAGTTGATAGAGGTTGGGCCGGGTCTTGCTGTCGAAGACGAAGGCGTCGACCGGCGCATCGAAGGCATCATCGGGGTCTCCGGTGGAGTATTCGTATTCGATCACGCTGCCATTGCGGTCGGTAACCTTGATCAGGTTGCCTGCCGGGTCATTAGCATAGTCGAAGGTGACGACGGCGGTGGCGGCACCATCCTGGACGCTGCGTTCGACTTTCACGAGATTCTGCACCGCGAAGCGCTGCGGATCGATGGCCTGGACGAAGCGATAATCGGTCCTGACACCGGTGGTGTCGACAACATGGGTTCTCACGGTCAGTTCAGTCGCGAATGTGCCATCAGGACGGAAGTAGCCCATCCGTTCGTCATTGGAAACCGTGATGGCGCCATCGGCGGTTTGGACACCCTCCAGGCACAAGGTCGGCTCGGGCATCCCGACTCCTCCCGGCGGTGGGACATCGATGACCTGATAGCTGAGACTCGTGGTATGACCGCGCGCATCGGTGATCGCTGACGGTGCGATGAAACGGACGATCTTTGGGAATTCTTGGCCGACCTGCAGCACCTGATCATTGGGGAGGATGTCGAGGACATGGTATGCGAACCGTGTGATCGACGAGCCCGGGCTTTCCGCGAAGCCGTCATCGATCTTGGTCACTGAGGTCAGGACCGGGCCCACCGCTGGCCGATCCGAGACCGGCGGGTAGGTCCAGGTCGAGGGGTGATCGATCGGACTGGGGGCCGAGCCATAGCCGTAGAGGGTCCGTCGTCCGCCCGGATCGCTCACCGCTGTCAGACGCCATCCGGTGTCCTTGCCGTCCACCGACGGGCCCACGCGATTGTACTCGAACGCGAGGAAGCGCTGACCACTGGTGATGCGCGAGGGGAGCAACTGCGTTTCAAAGGCACCGGGACTGGTCCCGGGCGGAATCGGAACGATTACACTATTTCCGACGGGCCGCTGTTCATATTGGTAGTGGAAGCCATTATTATTTCGGTCGATAACCTTGGCAATACGGAAGACGCTCGTATGAGCGCCTCCTTGGGTCGGAATGTAGAGTCCGGCGTATTCATAGATGACCTTCGTTCCAAAACGTTTAGTCAGCGTCAGCTCCACTGGCTCAGAGCCGTTGCCAGGTGCCGAACGGCGCGTGACTTCCAGGGTCGCCTTGAAGGCGTCATGGCTCCAACCGCCGAGCGATACCGGTTCGAAAACGAGTTGCGGAAGTCCACCATCGTCCTGGGTGAATGAGACTTGATACCGCAATTGTTCGCCGAGTTCGTCAATGATGGCAGCGGTGGCCGCGTACACTCCATCACCGCCATAATTGATCATCGCGCGCGCGCCGAGACTGCATGACCATCCCCGGCCGAGGAGCAGGTCGTTGGCGTAGGCCACGCGATCGCTGGCGTAGCCGGCAAGCGGATCATACGTCGCATCCATGCTGCGGATTCCCGAGGAACGTCGGAAATCGAGTGAGAGTTCGCCATACTCGACCGGCAGCGAAACATCGGTGACACTGTAACTGGGCGACAAGGTGAGCATATCGATGTAGGTGTCATCCGGCTTGCGATCCATCTCTTCCTCGCCGGTCGGACTCTGCTCGGACTTGGGAACGCCAGTCAGGTCAACGCTGCGATGACGACCGTCGGCTTGAAACGATTCAACGTTCGCGTAGAGGCCGCCGCCGGCATTGTTGCCGCCAAAATTACTGTCGGGGTCATCCAGTATGAAAGGGCCACCCGTGGGACCGGGAATGGGATTGGGGGGCAGCCAATACCACCGGATCCTAATGACATCGACCCGGTGGGTCTCCCCGGTGGAATAATCCCAGAAGAAGATGTATCCGGCTGGAATCTCAGCCTTGTGGCGTATCCAGCCGGCAGGGGCGCGTGCGGCCAGCGGACGCTGATCCCTTTGACTGAAGGACATGACGTACTCTTTCGAAGCACCAGACGCGAGCGTGATTGATCCAGTGAAGGGAGTAACCGTGGACTTGACCCGCGTGTTCCGTACGTGACTGGTCCTGAATTTCTCGGTGCAGTGGCCGGCATTGGTGAATAGCGCAGAGATTTCGATCGGCGAGCCATCATCTGGGGTGGTCACCTCCGTCGGTCCGCTCCATTTCCCCTTCTTGGGATGCACCGTAAAGGTCTTGGTCTTGATAAACTTCGTGTCCCGACAGTCGGCCTTGTCGTTGGGCACAAACTTGACCATTCCCTCGAAGATCACGGTGTGCGGATGATTTGGGCCGCGCTTATGCGTGGAATAATCATCCGGCACCGTCCATCTCGCCTCGGTGCCACCCCCGCCTGTCAGGAGAGAGTCATCGCTCGTCACCCTCCACTTCACGTCATATATCTCGGTTGCTTTGATGCTCCCTGAATCCGACTCGGTCCACCACGATCCATCCTCGCCGGGTGCAAAACTGATGTTCCAGATACCGGTCTTGGTCGGACACAACTCATCGTCGCCTGCGATGGACAGAGTCCAGGTAGGCGGTCGGCAGCCCTCATAGGGATTGCTGTTTTCGGCATGGGCGCGGGGCGCCAGGAGTCCAATAAGAATTACGAACCAGATGCCGAGCGAGCAGATAGGAGACATGGGAACCTTCACGGCCTTCCGGAGGTGACAGAGAATGACCAGAGGGCTCATGGCGACACCAACACGCCGGCCTGATAGGCCTGCAGGGCGTGGCAGAAGGCGCCGTGGCCGGAGAGGGGCTTGCGCAGCCGGAAGTGACCTTCCGCTGTGGCTCCTTCATCATGAGAATGCAATCCAGCCGATGGGATCCAGCGCACGGTGGTGCCGTCATCCAACGTCACACCCGCAGTGAAGCAGTAAGCCTTGATGTCCAAGGGCATGACCCACGGCTGCAGGATGAATTCCGCCTCAACATCGACGATCCCACCCGGAAGGATTTGCGGATCGTGGACGTGTTCGCTCGACAATGAGATCAGATTGAATTCATCCACTACGGTCCGGCTGATCACAGGCCCCCCTGGGCCAAGCCGGGCCAGGATGCCGTTGGTCCCACCAAGCAACGGCTTCACTCCGAGGCGGACAACCGCCCCGGCCTCGACCGCCATCACCCGTGCCGCGGTGCGGTCCGGATCGAAGCCAGCGAAGTCGACTCTGACTGGGTCGATGCCTTTGACTGCGATCGTCTTCTGACGCTCAAACGCGATTGCGCAGGCAGTGGGTCCGCTCCAGTCGATGCCGGCGACCACCAGGGGCAGGGTCGCCAACTCGGTCGCGCCCCGGAATGCGCTGAGGAAATAGGCGCCCGGGGCATCAAAGCGATGGGGCACCCGCGCGTCGGCCGTGACCGTCCAGCGGGCGACTTCCGGGCCGGACTGGGCACGCAGCACGAACGTCGCGTCGCCGGTTCCGCTAGCGGCCAGCAATACGCTGTCGCCAGACCGGATCGTGAGCCCGGCGAGGCCATAGGGCAGGTCGGCGAAGTCGGTCACCTCCCACACCAGCCATTGGGAGGTCGATCCGCTCTGGTCGCCGTCGTTGGCGACGATGCGCACTTCGGTCAGCCGGTCGGCGGATAGCACCACGCCCGGCGGCAGCCCAGGGGCCGCTTCGGTCGCCATCCAACCCGTCGCTGACATCCGCTGCGCCGCGGTCGGCAGCCCCGAGACGAATGCAGTGATGGCCGACCCCGGGCCACCGATGGTGCCCTCGACCTGAGCGGGGCTGGTGCGCGATCCCGCCGCCGTGGTGATGACCGGCGACACCCGATCGGCGTCCACCAGCGGGTGGAGCTGGGCGGTCGGGATCACTTCCGCCGCCTGCCGACGACTCTCCCAGGCCAGCTTCACCACGGCTGGGCCGGTGGTGTCACCAAGGTCGAGGCGGACGCGATGCTTTGACCCCGCGGTGAGGGTCGCGCGCACGACCTGGGCGACCGGGGCCGTCCTCCAGGTCCGCGACAGGCTGCCGCCGCCCCACGATGCAGCGAGCAGCTGCCCATCGATCCAGAGGCGCGCGCCCGCATCGGCGGTCAGGGTGAAGGTGTATTCCTCGCTGTAGAACGGCTGGATCCAGCCATTCCATGAGACGCCGAAGAAGTCGGCGGGAACGCCGGGGGCCGGTTCGGCGCTCCAGACGTGATCAGGAACGGGGTCGAGGGCGCTGATGACGGGCCGTTCGAGGTCGAGGTCCGCAAAGTAGGTGACGGTCAGGCCAGTGCCGGTGCCTGGCGTGGGGGAGGCGACCGTGGTCACGGTCAGAGCCGCGCTGGTCGGTCCGGCCTTGCCGAACACATCTACCGCAGTGACGCGGTAGGCGTACGCGGTCGACGGGGTCAAAGGCTGATCGCGGAAGGTCGTCGTGGTGCTACGCCCGACCAGGACACCATCGCGTTCGATCCGGTAATGGTCGATCGCGGTGTCGTCAGTCGCCGCAGTCCACGCCAACCCGAGGACGCGGTCCGAGACGTAGTCCGCACGGAGGGCTGCGATTGCTCCCGGCGCTGCGGCGTCCGTCGTGGGGTACAACTGGCTCGACGGCACTATGCTGCGCAGATGGTGTGGCGCCGACCACTCCAGCGTGACGCTGGCCTGTCCGGTGATCTCGCGGTAGTCGAGACGCAGTGCGACCCGCTGACCCTGGGTTGCCGGGATGGTGACCTCGCGGGTGGCGACGAGCGCATCCCAGGCGTCGATCACGAGGACGCCATCGAGGTAGAGACGGAATGCGTCGTCGGCGCTGATCCGCAGGGTATAGGCCTCGTTGATGATGGGCTGGAGTTGGCCCACCCAGCGCACCGCGAAGCGCTCGGCCGGCACCCCGGCGATCGGGGCCGCGTAGACCCAATTGAAGTTGACCTGGGGATCGACCCGGGTGGCGAGGATTCGCTCGAAGCCCGCATCGTCGGTGTAGAGCCCGGTGAGGCCGCTGCCGGTTCCTGGGGTAGGGACGGTGACCTGGATCTCAGCGGAGGCATTCGAACGTTGGTCAGCGCGGACGGTCACCGTGCGGTATCGATAGGTGACGCCCGCGGTCACCTGCGTATCGGTCGCGGCCGTCGCCCCGGTGCGGATGACCGTGGTCCACTCGGTGGCGTCACCCGCCCGCCGCTCAACCAGGATCTCGTCGCCGCTGACGGGTGGGGCCTGCCAAGCCAGGGCGACGGCGAACTCGCCGGTCGGAGCGGCGGTGAAGGCCTGCGGGGCGAAGGGACGGGGCATTTCAGCGAGCACGCGCAGTGGAGCCCACGCGCCACCTGCCGGACGCCACTCCATCTGCACCTGGGCGCCGCCGTAGTTCTCGTAGTAGTCGATTCGCACATCATAGGTGCGCGCGGCCAAGGTTTGCGACACGGTGTCGACGGTGGCGGGGTGGTCGTTCCACCGCTCCACGATGAGTTGATCGTCGAGCCAGAATCTGACGCCGTCATCCGAGGTCACCCGGAACTCATATACGCCTGCCGTCGTGATGGGCAGCCGGCCCAGCCACCGCGCACTGAAGGTATCAGCGGCGAAGCGCGACTCGGGCGAGCCGTTGCCCCAATTGAAGGCGATCGTCTGGTCGAGGCGATCCAACCGGGTGCCGGTGAAGGCGACGTTGTCCCAGTAAGAACCGAGGAATGCTTCGCCCCCCTGCGTGAGAGCGGGCGTGGTGACCGTTACCAGGGAAGGCGACGACTCGCCGCCCGCAGTGATCGCGACCAGCCTATAGGTGTAGGCCGTCGTGGGCGCGGTGGTGGTATCGTCGTAGCGACGGACGCCCGCGGTGACTGTCGCGAGCGCGGCGAACGCTCCGCC
>Ga0163153_10006674_pt1 | contig 12837 bp, 7 predicted proteins | sample OliLakLV19MP6IB1_FD_148629 | JGI IMG/M metagenome (GOLD analysis project Ga0163153, IMG submission 148629) | Freshwater microbial mat bacterial communities from Lake Vanda, McMurdo Dry Valleys, Antarctica - Oligotrophic Lake LV.19.MP6.IB-1 | ecosystem: Environmental > Aquatic > Freshwater > Lake... | reverse complement strand
GAATGTCATTTCGGGAAACAACCAGCACGGCGTTCACATCATCGGGCCGAACGTCACCAACAACGTCATCACCGGCAACATCATTGGCCTCGGCTTGAACAACACGGACCAAGGCAACAGCGGAGACGGCGTGCGTCTGGCTTCGCCGCGCAACCGCGTGGACGGAACCACCGTGACGGAACGAAACCTCATCTCCGGGAACAACAGTGACGGCATCGAACTCCTCGGCACCAATGCGCCGGGCAGTGTCATCCAGGAAATTATATTGGCACCGACTCCACCGGAACCATCGACCGCGGCAACAGCGACGTTGGCGTGAACCTCAACGCTGCGCCGGGCAACACCATCGGCGGCGTGAACGCGGGCGAGGCGAACGTCATCATGTTCAATGCGGCCGACGGCGTGAACATCGCCACGGGCACGAACAATCCCGTGCGCGGCAACCGCATCTTCGCCAATGGCAACCTCGGCCTCGACCTCGGCGCGAACGGCGTCCTCGTCAATGACGACAACCACGTCGATGCGGGCGCGAACCAGCTCCAGAATTATCCGCTCCTCACGACGGCCGCCGGCAGTTCCGGCAGCGTGCAAATCACCGGTTCGCTTCAGAGCCGTGGGAACACGCTTTACCTGATCGATTTCTACGCGAACTACGCGTGCGACCCGACCACGAATGGCGAAGGCCAGCAGTATCTCGGCACGACCAGCGTCACCACCCGATGCCACCGGCATTGCCAGCATCAACGCTTCCATTTCTGCCACGCTCGCCGGGCGTTTCGTGACCGCGACCGCGACGGACCCGGTCGGCAACACCTCGGAGTTCTCGAAGTGCGTGGAAGCGTCCGTCACGAGTGTCGGCGTCACCTGCACCGTGTCGAACACGAACAACGCCGGAGCCGCTCGCTGCGCCAGGCCATTCTCGACGCGAACTTGAGCATCACTTCTGACGACACCATCACGTTCAACATCCCCGGCGCGGGCGTTCGCGTCATCAGCCCGACGAACGCGCTGCCGCTCATCACCGATCCCGTCACCATCAACGGCTACACGCAGCCCGGCTCCGTGACTAATTCTGCCGTGGCCAGCTTCAATGGCAGCCCGCTCATCCAGCTCGATGGCGCAAGCGCAGGCGCGGGCGTGGACGGTCTGAGGTTCACCGCCGGATCGAGCACTGTGCGCGGCCTCATCATCACGCGCTTCACCGGCGACGGCCTGGAGTTCACCACCAACGGCAACAGCCTCGTCGAGGGCTGCCTCATCGGGATCGATCTGACGAACACGAACCGCCCGAACGGCGCGGCGGGCGTTCACATCGTCAGCACGGCGGGCAACCGCATTGGCGGCCCGACGACCGGCGCGCGCAATGTCATCTCTGGGAACAGCGGCATCGGCGTGCTGATCGAAAACCTCGGCGCGTCCAACAACGTCGTGCCCGGCAATTTCATCGGCGTGGACCTGACCGGCGCGCTGGACCGTGGCAATGGCAATGATGGAGTCCAGATCGATGACGCGCTGAACAACCGCGTCGGCGGAACGACGGCGGCGGAGCGCAATGTCGTTTCCGGGAATGGCGGCGAAGGAATCACCCTCTTCACGGCGGGCGCCAGCGGCAACCAGGTGCTTGGAAATTTCATCGGCACCGATGCCACCGGCGGACTGGCGGTCGGCAACACTTTCCGCGGCATCTATCTCACGACCTCGGCGCGCAGCAGCGTCATCGGCGGCGCGGCGGCGGGCGCGGGCAATCGCATCGCGTTCAACGGGGCCGACGGCGTGTTCGTGAGCAGCGGGACGAACAATGCCATTCGCGGCAACGCCATCTTCGCCAATGGCACGGTCAGCGCCGAACTCGGCATCGACCTCGGCACGTCCGGCGTGACGACGAACGATCCCGCCGATCTCGATGCCGGCGCGAACCAGCTTCAGAACTTTCCCCTGCTCACCAGCGCCACGGTGAAGGCCAGCAGCGTGGACATCAGCGGCACGCTTCAGAGCGCGCTCTCCACTACCTTCCTCATCGATTTCTATGTGAACCCCGCCTGCGACACCGCCGGGAATGGCGAGGGACAGATTTATCTCGGCTCATCCTCGGTGGCGACGGACGGATCGGGCAGCGCCTCATTTGCCGTGACGCTGACGCAGACGTTGACGAACCGTTTCATCACGGCCACGGCGACCGATCCCTTCGGCAACACGTCCGAGTTCTCGCCGTGCCTGCGCGCGGAGAGCACGGTTCCGGCGGCAACCTTCACCGTCCTTAACACCGCCAATTCCGGCGCCGGATCGCTGCGCCAGGCCATCCTCGAAAACAACAGCACGGCCCGCAGCGCTGCGAACACGATTCGCTTCAACATTCCCGGCGCGGGCGCCCAGACCATCGTGCCGACCAACGCACTGCCCTTGATCACCGAGGCCGTCATCATCGATGGCCTGACGCAGCCCGGCACGACCGCGAACACGCTCGCCACCGGCCATGACGCGAACCTGCTCATCCGACTCGTCGGCACGAACGCCGGTTCAGGCACGGACGGCCTGCGCTTCGCGAGCACCGGCAACATCGTGCGCGGGCTGGTCATTCTCAGCTTCAACAGCGACGGCATCGAGTTCACCTCCACCTCCGGCGTCAGCCGCGTCGAGGGCTGCCTCATCGGCCTCGATCTCGACAGCACCGACCGGGGCAACACGGGCAACGGCATTTTCCTCAATGGCTCCGCAGGCAACGTCATCGGCGGCGTGACGCCCGCCGTGCGCAATGTGATTTCAGGGAACGGCAGCCGGGGGATTGAAATGGGCGGCGCGGGCGGAACGTTCGCCGTCCTCAACTCGGCCAACGGCGTGCTCGTTTCCGGTGTGACGGGCAACACGGTGGGCGGAACGGCGGCAGGCGCAGGCAACGTGATTTCCGGCAACGGCGCGTGGGGCATTTACGTGAACGGTTCGCCGAGCAGCACCATCGCGGGAAACTTCATCGGCACGGATGGCAGCGGCCAGTCGGCGGCGTCTTCGTGCATCCCACGGCGGTGACGGCCGGCCACTTCATCACCGCCACGGCCACGGATGCCGGCGGGAACACCAGCGGCTTTTCCGAATGCCGCAAGGTCGTCCCCATCGACTCGGTGGATCTCGGCGTGAACGTGCTCGTCTCCGCGAACCCCGTCCCGCTGGCCTCGAACCTGGTCTATACCGTCACCGTCGCCAACGCCGGTCCGACCAACGCCACCGGCGTCGTCGTCACGGACCGTTTGCCGGCCGGGTTCACGTTCCTCTCCGCCGTTTCCACACAAGGCTCCTGCTCCCAGGCCGCCGGCGTGGTGACGTGCAACCTCAACACGGTGAACCGAGGCGGTCTCGCGACAATCACCATCACGGGCCAGCCCACGGTGTTCGGCATGGCGTCCAACTTCGTGAGCGTGGCGGCGCAGCAGACCGACCACACGCCGGAAAACAACGCCATGACCTCGCTGACGGGTGCTGGTGTGGCGGACATCTTCGTCGCCATCAGTGACAACCCCGATCCCGCGACCGCCGGGCAGCCAGTGACTTACAACGTCACGGTGGTGAACCTCGGACCGGACGCGGCCCCCGGCGTGACGCTCGTGTTCGGGCTGGGCAGCGAGTTCTGTCCGCAAACCGCCGTCATTTCGCAGGGGACGTTCGTGCGCCAGCTCAACACGTATGCCGTGCAGTTCGGCAACATCCTCAAGGACGGCACGGCCACGCTCACGGTGTCCGGTCTGCCTACGGAAACAGGAACGCTCGAAAGTCATGCGCAAGCGCTCAGCACCGTGTCGGATTTGAATTTCAACAACAACTTCGTCGATGCCAGCACCAGCGTCCTGCCAGGTGCGGGCGTCATTCGTTTCGAGGAGTTGAATGCAGGCACGCGGGAAGGCACCAGTTTCGGACTGGTCACCGTGCGACGTTCCGGCGGCGCGATCGGCACGGTGACGGCGCGCTACGCCGCGAGCAACGGCTCTGCGGTGGCGGGCCAGGATTATCAAGGCTCGACCGGCCTGCTGACCTTCACCAACGGCGAGACTACGCGTGTCTTCGCCGTGCCCCTGATCAACGACACTGACCCCGAATGCAACGAGACGGTGATGCTCTCCTTGTATCAGGCGACCGGCGGCGCGGTGGCGTGCATCGACACCAACGCGACGCTCACCATCCTCGACAACGATCTTGAACTCACCGGCGAGCTGACGCTGGTCAGCGCGAACACCGGCCAGCCTCCCGCGAGCGGCAATGGTTTCTCGGATGCGGCCAGCATCAGCAGCGACGGCCGCTTCGTGGCCTTTCACAGCACGGCGCTCGATCTGGTGCCGGGCCACACTGGGAACGACTTCAATGTGTTCGTCCGCGACCTGAGCAATGGCTCCATGGTGCGAGTTCCCAATGACAGCCTGGACGCCCGGCAGAACCCGGTGATCAGCGGCAGCGGCCGTCATGTGGCCTTTGAAAAGGACTTCCAAGACGTCGAGCTGTTCGACCGGCAGACGGGTTCCAACGTGGTCGTCAATGTTCGATCCGATGGCGGACAGAGCTTCGGCCGTTCGTTTAGCCCTTCCGTGAGCAGCAACGGCACGGTCGTCAGCTTCTCCAGCGAATCAACCGACCTCGTGCCCGAGGACGGCAACTTTGTTCGCGACATCTTTGTGCGCAATCTCACGGCCTCGACCACGACGCTGGTGAGCGTGAACCAGTTCGGGACCGCCAGCGGCAACGGCTATTCTGAGCAGTCCAGGATCAGCGCGGATGGGCGGATGGCCGCCTTCGTCAGCTACGCCTCCGACCTCGCCGCCGGCGACACGAACGCCACTGGAGACGTCTTCGTGCGCGACCTCCTCGCCCCGACGAACCGGCTCGTGAGCATGAATCGTTTCGGCACGGGATCAGGCAACGGCTTTTCGTACGATCCGCACGTCAGCGCCGATGGCCGTTACGTCGCGTTTGTCAGTCATGCCAGCAACCTGGTCCCGAACGACACGAACGGAGTCACGGACGTGTTCCTGCGGGACACCGTGGCCGGCACCACGACGCTCGTGAGCGTCAACCGGTCCGGCAACGGCAGCGGTGAAGGACCGTCCTTCAGCCCGAGTCTCAGCGCCGGTGGACGACGCGTGGCGTTCCAGAGCTACGCCGACGATCTGGTGCTCCTGGACACCACGCTGGCCAACAGCGATGTGTTTGTCCGCGACCTGAACGCGAACACCACGACGCTCGTCAGCGTGAACTGTCCGGGCACGTCCGGCGGCAATGAGGACTCCTACACTCCGTTCCTCAGCGGCGGTGGAAGCACCGTCTTCTTCACCAGCACGGCCAGCGATCTGGCCGGCGGCGATTTCACCACCAGCGGCTTTGGACTCGGCCAGATGTTCCGGCGCAGCCTGAGCGCGGCCGCCACGGAACTGGTGAGCGTTGATGTGACTCTCGCCGGCGGCGGCAATGGTTCGTCCTTCGACCTGGCAGTCAGTTTCAACGGCAGCACCGTCGCCTTCCGCAGCGAGGCTGACAATCTCGCTCCCCTCGACAACAACTCCACCATCGACATCTTCTCCTGGAGCTCTTCCTTCGCTCCGCCGGAACCGGTGCCGACGCTCACCATCACGCGCGTGACTGCAAACCAGGCCACCTTCTCCTGGCCCAGCCCTTCCGCCGGTTTCAACCTCGAATCCACCGGCGGCCTGAACGCGCCCATCGTCTGGTCGCCGGTCAACGCGGCTGTGACGGACAATGGCCTGATCAAGACCGTGACGTTGCAGATCGATCCGAACGCCAGCACGCGCTTCTTCCGCCTGCGGAAGTAAGGCGGTGTTCCGCCATTCCAAAGCGCAGATGCACCGATTCAGCGCGGAACAAACGCTGGGCGTGCTCGGATACGACGGGCCGATCGGCTGTCATGATCACCGACCCTCGATTGGAGGGTCGGTCTGTGGCCGAAGCTGGCGCGAAGCGTCCTGGACTGCGCCGGTGCTCCAGCGCTTTTTAGGAGCGGTCGAAAGTTCAAGCGGTCCCGAAAGCGGCGCAGCAGCGCGCGCAGTCCAAGACGCTGGCGCGCGGCTCCGTGACGCTTCAGCATCCGCGTGGAAGGTGGAGGAAAAAACTGCCCGGCCTGCCGAGCGGGGAAGCGGACGATTAAGTCGTTGCGTGGCGGGCTTTGGCGGCGGCGAGGGCAGGCTCGGACTTCATCAGTTTCATCGCGGCGAAGATGCCCGTGATGAGCGCAATCACCGAGCAGGCGACGTACGGCCACGCAGCATGGTGTTGAAACAAACTTCCGGCGAAGATCGGGCCGAGGATTCGCGCCAGGCTGCCGGCACTTTGAGCCACGCCCAGTGTTGCGCCCTGCTCGTCCTCCGGCGTGAGGATGCTCAACATGCCGAAGAGCGGCGGACGCGTGAGCCCGGAACCAATCGCCAGCAGCGCCAGCGCCAGCAGCAGACCGATCCAGGGCAGACCTTCCGGCTTCAGCAGCACGCCCCAGCTCAAACCGACACTGCCCTTCATGAAAGGAATCGGCGCGAGGCTCAGGGCGACGAAGAAGAGGCTGATGACAATGAGCTTGGGCTCGCCCATTTTCTTGACGAGTTTCCCGACCGGCCCGCCTTGGACGAACGCCCCGACGATGCCGCAGAACGCGAAGAGAGCTGTGATGGTCCCGGCGTCCTTTCCAGATTTGAGATCGAGACCGAAATTCGCGCCGACCACCAGGCCCAGCGTAGTTTCAAAACAGGTGAAGCAGAACGTCGCGAGGAAAAAGATGACCACGAGCGAACCAACCGTCGGCTGCCGCAGGACGTGCGCCCATTGCGCGAAACGCGGGCGCGGGCTGACCGGCGCCGAACCAGGCTGCCGGCTCTCCGGCAGGCGGGCGAAGGCGAGGAGGAAGTTCGCCGCGCACAAGGACGCCGCCACGTAGCCCGGACCAGAAATCCCCAGATGCTTCGCCGCCAGTCCGCCAATGATCGGACCGAAGATGAAGCCGAGGCCGAACGCCATGCCGATCAGCCCCATTCGTTTCGAGCGCTGCTCCGGCGGCGTGATGTCCGCGATGTAAGCCTGCGCCACGGTGATGTTCGCGCCGCAGATGCCCGCGACCATGCGTGACAGGAGCAGAACCACGAGCGCCGTGGAACCCGCAAGCGTGGAGCCGTAGCCGAAGACCACATAACTGACCGCCGCGCCCGCCGTGCTGACCAGCAGCACAGGCCGCCGGCCAATGCGATCCGAGAGCCGTCCCCAGATCGGTGCAAAGAGGAACTGCATGGCCGAGAAGCTCGCCATGATGACGCCGACCAAAAGGCCGCTCGCGCCAAACGTGTCGCTGTAGATCGGGAGGAGCGGCAGGACGATGCCGAAGCCCACGAGGTCGATGAAGACCGTCAGAAAGATGACGAGCAGGGAGGGCTTCCTCATTTCAAGATGCGGGATGTGAACGAAGCGGCGGCTAGTCCTTCTCCACGCCGTTGTTCCATATCTTAAGCAGCTCTTCCGGCGGCGGAACCTTCAGCGGGCGCACGACGCGGATGCCGAGGAACTGCGCATCGGTGTGATACCAGATGCTCTTGGGCAACTGAGGGTCCTGCTGCTTCCACGCGCGGTCCGAGAAACGGCGCACGCTGCTGCGGAGCATGGTGGCATCTACATCATCCCAGTGCCCGCCGCGCGCGACATGCGGATAGGGCTTCGTGGACTTCACCCAGGCATCCTGGCCGGGCGGGTTCTGGTAAGCGTTCGGGTCATACTGGTCCATGCACCATTCGATGACGTTGCCGTGCATGTCGTGCAGTCCCCACGGATTTGGCTTCTTGCGTCCGGTCTTCTGGTATTTGAAATCACTGTTGTCGGCGAACCACGCGTAGTCCTTCAGCAGCGCCGGATCATCGCCGAACGAGTAGGCCGTGGTGGTGCCGGCACGGCAGGCATATTCCCACTCGGCCTCGGTGGGCAGACGGTAAAACTGGCCCGTCTTCGCGCTGAGCCATTGGCAAAACTTGTTCGCCGCGTGCTGCGTCATGCTGATCGCCGGATAGTCGCCCTTGCCCATGCCGAAGCTCATTTCCACATACGGCTTGGTCGGACGGCTCACGGCATCGGAGGCCTTGTCGAGATACGGATTGTTCGTGTCGAGCGTGAGCGCGCGTTCCTGGTCAGGATACATGAACAGCTCGTATTCGTTCCAAGTGACCTCGGTGCGGCCCATCCAGAACGGCGAGATCTTCACCTTGTGCTGCGGACCTTCATCCGCCTTGCGGCCCTTCTCGCCTTCGGGACTGCCCATGAGGAACTCGCCCCCGGGAATCGGCACCAGCGAAAACGTCACGACCGTTCCAGGAATGCTGTTCGTGTAGGCCTGCATGTCGGCCGACGTCTTCTCCTTCAGGTTCGCCATGATCTTATTGTAGATGCCGGTGACCGTCGCCAGCTCGTCGCCGCCGGGCACTTCGTCGGCCTTCTTCGGCGTCAGCTTCAAGCCGTCCGGCCACGAGGCGCCTTGCCCGATCCACTTCGCGAGCAGCTCGATCTTTTCCTTCGCCATCGGTCCGCCCTTGTTCGCCGGGGGCATCAAGTCATCATGATCCGCCGGAAGCGTGGTGGAGGTGTACACGCTGCTGAATTTCGGACGAAAGGCCACGATGCCCGCGCCATTGTCGCCGCCCTTGAAGGCCAGCTCGCGCTCATCCAGGCGCAGGCTGCCCTTGTCATGCCCGTCGCGATGGCAGGCCACGCAGTTCAGTTCGAGGATGGGCTGGATGTCCTTCACGAAATCAATGCGCGTCACCTTCGTGAGCCGGATGCTCTCCGGCCATTCGGCGCCTTCCTCGATCCAGCGGCGCAATACCTCGGCCTGCGCCTTGTTCAGCGTCTCGCCCTTGGGCGGCATGATGTCATCGTGTCCGGCGGGGAGAATCGTGCTGGTGTAGAGATGGCTGTCGGCAGGTTTGCCGAGGACGAGCGACGGACCTTTGTCGCCGCCCTTGATGGCGAGCGCGCGGGTGGTCATGTCCAGTTCGCCCTTGGGCTTTTCCGAGCCGTGACAACTGAGGCAGGTGGACTCCAGCAGCGGCTTCACGTCGAGGGCGAAATCAATCTTGTCAGCGGCAATGGCGGACACGGTGGCGAGAATCGTCAGCAGTCCGGTCGAGATGTGGCGTGGCAAAATTAGGCTCATACAGAAAACAAGGGCGATACTGTTGACGTTGCCCGAATCGTTGTCAATCTGTTGGACGAATGCCGCCGGGAATATTCAACAAGCATCGTCTGCCCCTCGCGGCAGCCCTGCTTCTGGCCGTGATGGCGGCGGTTTTCTTCCTCTGGCCGGCTCCGCCCAGCGTCATCGGGCCTCCCCTGCCCTCGCCGAATGGCTACGATGATTTCGTGAAGGCGGGGACCATGCTGGCCACGCTTTCGACAGACTACACAAAGATGTCGATGGAGGAATTGAAAGCCTGCCTGAGCACCAATCAGGAACCATTGCGGCTGTTGCGGCTTGGGCTGACGCGCGAATGCCGGATACCCACGGAAGATTCGGCGGATTACATCCAAAGACACATTACGGATCTGATGGGCATCAAGAAGATGGCGCAATTGCTGTCAGGAGAAGGGCGGTTGGCGGAAATGGAAGGGCGTTTCGCGGACGCTGCGAAAAGTCATCTGGACAACATGCGTTACGGACCAGCCTCGGCCAACGGCGGCCTGATCATCGACAAGCTCGTGGGCGTCGCCGTCGAGAACATCGGAACTGAAGGCATTGAACGGATCGTAGGCAAACTCGACGCACACCAAGCCCGCGAGGTCATCACGATCCTGGAAGCAGCCGATGCGCGCTCGACTCCGGCCACCGTTTTCCTCGCGCGTGATCGGGAATGGTCACGAAAGGCGGGCAAATGGACGGACACATTTCAAGCCATGTGGATGGCCAAAACATTTTTTCCTACAAGACAGACAGAACAAAAGTTCATCGCCAAACTCCAAGCCACCGACCTGCGCCGCCAGAAGCTTCTGCTGGCTCTCGCCTCACGGATTCACGAGCTGGAGACCGGCAAACGTCCGCAACAGACCTCGGATCTGGTTCCCGGAATTTTCCGCGCGATCCCGAAGGACCCAGGAACCTCAGCCGACCTGACGTTCCCGGAATCCCGGTAACGCCAACTCACCATTAAGGGCAGTGCAATTCTGAAAAACCTTCTCCTCATTCACCTGCTCCAACCGTTTCACCAGCGGCTGCGGTCAGCGGAATCCCGCCAGAATTAGCGTCATGGGGCAATGTCGCTCCGCCCGAGCCTGCCGCAGTTGTGACCGCCACCTTCAGGTCGCGTAAATCATCTCATCCGTGTCCGAAAGCGTGACCGCCTTTTCCCTGATCAAACACTGGATCGTCTCCGCAACATCGGCCTCAGACAATGACATGCCAAAGGTGGCCTGAATCTTTGACTCCAGCCCTTTCCGCTTCTTTGGGCGCGCGCTGGCGTGCTCCTTGATCTGCTTGCTGACCAGGGCGACACGCTCTTCGGGGTTCATCAGCATCGGAATCTCACTGAAACTGGCGTGACGCCGGGCCAGTGCGCCGTTGTCATTGAGATGACCGACCAATGCGTCGAATCCTTTGTCTTTCGATACGATGTGAAAATATCCCTCCGGGTCAGTAACCCGGATCGCCCCGACGTAGTGGGCGAGCACCATGTCCAGCGCGTTCTTCCCGGCGCGGCCGGTCTCCACCAACTGCATCTGGGCCGCGTGCCGCAGGAGCTTCTTCACCAAAGGCACCGGCAGTTGGCTCTGCTGCCCCCCCAGCACCAGCACCACTTTCACCGGCTTGCTGGCAATCCGCTCCCAGTCAGTCTCCCGCACGTTTTCAAAATCGACAAAGATGTAGTTCGTCCGGCTCATCTTATGACCATCCGAAGACCGGGTTCTCCGCTTGATCGGTTTGGCTACAGGACCGGTGATGGACCGCCGTCCCAGCGATGAACCTCCCGCGAAATCAGAGCGACCGCACATGCTTTTTCGTTCTGTGAGCAATCTGAATTTACGTGCGCCTCACAAGGCGCCGGAGCACCGGCGCAGTCCAAGACGCTTCGCGCACAGAGCCGCCGCAGCGCGGCTGGCTCCACCTTCGGAAACGACGCGCTTCGTTTCACCACGGGTTCGCCCTTGCGGAAGGCCGTCGGCTGGCGGCACCCTCCAGTCCCATGAGCTTCACGATTGTTCACCCCATCGGTCTGTTTCTCATCGCTGCGACGGTGCTGTTTGCACCGGGCTGCACGACGGCTTCGCGTCATCCGGCGGCGGGCGCGGCGGACAGAATTTCGCAGCAGCACGCGGACCTTCCGCCTGTCGCCACGTTCTCCGTCGTTGGTTTTGATCCGGAAACGGGCGATCTGGGCGTGGCGGTGCAGAGCAAGTTCTTCGGCGTCGGCAGCGTGGTGCCTTGGGCAAAGGCGAAGGTCGGGGCGATTGCCACACAGTCATACGCGAACGTGGCGTATGGACCAGACGGACTCGCCCTGCTCGCCAGCGGCCGGAGCGCGAAGGAGACGTTGAAACAGTTGACCGATGTGGATGACCGGCGGGATTCGCGTCAGGCAGGCATCGTGGATGCGAACGGCATCAGCGCGAGCTTCACTGGCGCGAAGTGCAACGCATGGGCCGGTCATCGCGCAGTCACGAACTTCTGCGTGCAGGGCAACATCCTCACCAGCGAAGAAGTGGTGAAGGCGATGGCTGCGGCGTTCGAGACTGCGCGCCTGGTAAAGGGCAGCGAACTGGCGGACTGGTTGATGGCGTCGCTCGATGCCGGTCAGGCCGCCGGCGGCGACTCGCGCGGGAAACAATCCGCCGCGCTGCTCGTCGTGCGCGAGAAGTCCGGCTACGGAAACGGGAACGACCGCTACATCGACCTCCGCGTGGAGGATCATCCGGAGCCGATCATCGAGCTGTCCCGCCTGCTGGAGATGCACAAGAAATTCTACGCGGGCGCACACAAGAACCGGCCGACGCGCAGGTAAGGCCGCCTCCATCCGGCCCCGCCAATCGGGCGCAAAACAGGATTGCTTCTGCCTTCCCGCATCCTATTAACTCTCCCGAAGTCACAGTCCCAAAACAGATGGCCTCTAAACCCAAACGCCCCGAATCCAAATCCTCACGCAGCGACGCGCCGGTCCGTACCGGCGCGCTGGTGGCGATCCGCCTTTTCACCGTCGCGGCGATGGCGATCTCCGCCTACCTCGCCTACATCTCGATCACGGGCGACCGCGTGGTGGGCTGCGGCCCGGACTCGGGCTGTGATCAGATTCTCAATTCGCGCTGGAGCCGCTGGCTGAATGTTCCCGTCAGCGTCTTCGCCATCATGATTTACTCGCTCATCCTCGGCGCGAGCTTCCGGTTCAATCTCCAGCGCGAGCCGAAGGTCCAGCGCACGACGTGGGCCTGGCTGTTGGGAGCGGCGATTGTCGTCATCGGCTCCGCCGCGTGGTTCGTCGGGCTTCAGGTGTTCGTGTTGAAATCCTTCTGCCCCTATTGCATGGCGGCCCATGCGTGCGGGGTGATCTCGGCCATCCTCATCCTCGTCAATGCGCCGTTGCGCAGTCCCGCCGCCAAGCCGTGGGAGCTGGAGAAGCTCGTCTTCCTCGCGCCGCGCATGTTCCGGCGCGTCGTCATTCTTGCGTTGACGGCCATTGCCGTCCTCATCTATGGCCAGGTGAAGTTTGAACCCAGCACCTTGGTGGTGAAGCCCGTCCTGATCGGCGCCAACACCGCGCCTGCAATCACGACCAACACGCCCGCCCTCGCAACGCCTTCCCTCACTCCCACCAACCCGCCCGTCGTTGCCACCCC
>Ga0163153_10006673_pt1 | contig 12838 bp, 6 predicted proteins | sample OliLakLV19MP6IB1_FD_148629 | JGI IMG/M metagenome (GOLD analysis project Ga0163153, IMG submission 148629) | Freshwater microbial mat bacterial communities from Lake Vanda, McMurdo Dry Valleys, Antarctica - Oligotrophic Lake LV.19.MP6.IB-1 | ecosystem: Environmental > Aquatic > Freshwater > Lake... | reverse complement strand
CTGGCGACTCCCGATCGACCCCCGAGCGATCCCGAGCGGCGTTGCTGCTTGACGGAAATGCCGTCGTTGGAGTTCGACGCCGGCGAGTTCAAGCGGCTGCGCGCCGCCGCCAAGGGGGCCGGGGTGCCGCTGCACGACTGGCTGCTGTGCGACGTGTACCGGGCCGTCGACGGTTGGAATATGCGGCATTCGGCCGGACGCACGGGTCGACTGGTGCGGATGATGGTCCCTTTCGACCTCCGCACGGTTGACGACGGAGCGACGCCCGCGGCGAACATCGTGGGCATGGTCAAGCTCGATCGCTGGATGCGGCTGCGGCGGAGCCGGGCCCGCGAACTGAGGCATTTGGCGCTAGAAATTCGGATCATCAAGAAGTTTCGGATGGCGATCGCCAACATCCGCATCTGCCAATTGCTGCGGGCGGTACCGGGGGCGCTGGAGCGTCAGGTGACGAAACGCGATCGCTGTTACGCCACGGCGGCCTTCAGCTATGCGGCGGCGTTCCTGGCGCGGGTTCGGCTGCCGCGACGCGAGGGAAAGCTGACCTGCGGCGGCTTGGTGATCGAGTCGATCGAAGCGGCTCCGCCGATTCGGGAAGGAACGCACGCGGCCATTGCCGCACTGACCTACGCCGGCCGGCTCCAACTGATGATGAACTACGATCGCGACCACCTGACGGCCGACGACGCTCGGGCGCTACTCGAGGCGGTGGCCGAACAGATTCGCAGTTCGTTGCCCGTGGGCGACGGCGAGGCGTTGCCGGGGAGCGAGTAGCGCCGAGTCGCGTACGAACGCGCGACTTCGACTCGGCACTTGAGCCTCGACGTACGGCCGAGTTGGAGCACGGCCGGCTTACGGCAGTCGACTCACGGTAGGGTGATCTCTCTGAGGATCATCGTGCTGCACGCGGCGGGAGGAATCGTGGTGTCGTACTGAACGTGGATGATTACCTTCAGCCGCTTGTGCAACAAATCGGGCGATCGGCCGGCGGGAGGGAAGTCTTGCTTGACCGCATCCGGCAACTCCGTCGAGAGGAAGGCGTGCTTCTTAGCGAACGGCCGGTCGAAGGTGATTTTCCAGAGCATGGCGCCCGTTTCAGCATCCGAGAATTCTGCGCGCATCAGGTGGCGAACGCGAAAGTTCGAATCGATGTCGATCACCACACCCTCGCCCTGGGGAGTCATGGAAATGGAGGCGGAAGGCGGTACCCAGGAATGCGCGGCGATTAAAATACAAAGCCCGACCACGCCGATGCCGAGCGTTCGGAACAGGTATTTCCGGAACGTTCCAAAATGTCGCCGAACCGGGTTCGGATCGCTCATGGGGTACTTCTCGATTCCGACACGACGGATTCCGAGCAAACGCGCGTAGGTTTCTCAAACGCGCCGGCCGGTGCACCTTTTGCGGGATGGACTTCACGACGAGACGGGAGCGGATCATTCGATCGGACGTCTCTCGCGGGGTCAACATTGGTTCGGGTTCGGGCGCGAGCAGGTTGACGGCATGCGTGTGGCCGAGACCTGCGGAACGAACGCGTATTCGACTCCGCCGCCCGGCCCAGGCCGCTCCCGCTACTTCCAAGGCTGTTTTGCTCGTGATTTGTTCCGACAAGCCGGAGCGAAACGGTCGTCTGCGCGTGGAAGCGGTGCGGGCGGCCCCGTTGTCGGGGCCGGCCGACCCACGCCCCTCGTTTCGACGGCCGACTTTCGATATCGTCCGGGCATACGCTTTGCATGTTTCGACGGCCCGTACGAACCCCCGAGAAGCCCCATGTCGAAACGACCGACCGCCGCCGGCGGCGCGAATATGATCCGCGTCCGGGGCGCTCGCACGCATAATTTGAAGAACATCGACGTCGAGATCCCCCGCGGGGCGCTGGTGGTGTTCACCGGGGTCTCCGGTTCAGGAAAATCGTCGCTGGCGTTCGGCACGCTCTACGCCGAGGCGCAGCGGCGCTATCTCGAATCGGTCGCACCGTACGCCCGCCGGCTGTTCCATCAGATGGGCATTCCGGAGGTCGACGAAATTGAAGGGTTGCCGCCGGCCGTCGCCCTGCAGCAGCAGCGCGGAATCGCCACGACCCGCTCGAGCGTCGGCAGCGTGACGACGCTTTCGAACCTGATTCGGATGCTGTATTCCCGAGCGGGCGTTTACCCGCCCCGGCAACCGCATTTGGAGGCCGAATCGTTTTCGCCCAATACGCCGGCCGGGGCCTGCCCGCAGTGCCACGGTCTGGGACGCGTCCTCGATGCGACCGAGCACTCGATGGTGCCCGACGACAAACTATCGATTCGCGAGCGGGCGATCGCCGCCTGGCCTCCGGCCTGGCACGGCCAGAACCTGCGCGACATCGTGACGACGCTCGGCTACGACATCGACAAGCCGTGGCGAGAGTTGCCGAAGAAAGATCGCGACTGGCTGCTATTTACCGACGAGCAGCCGGTGGTGCCGGTGTTTGCCGGGTGGGATCTCGACGAAGTCCGCCGGGCGATCAAGCGGAAAGAAGATCCGAGCTACATGGGAACGTTCACCGGCGCGCGAAAGTACGTGCTGGAGACGTTCGCCAAGACCGAAAGCGCGTCGATGAAGAAACGGGTCGCCCGCTACCTGGTGGGGGGCGACTGCTCGACGTGCGGCGGCAAGCGGCTGAAGCGCGAGGCGCTCGAGGTTAAGTTCGCGGACCTCGACATTGCCGAGCTCGGACGCTTGCCGCTGAAGAAGGTGGCCGAGTTGTTCGAGCCGTATGCCAAGGGGCGAAAAACGGCCGGGGCCGACCATCCGGAAAAAGCGATCGTGATGCAGCGGATTGCGACCGATCTTTCGGCCCGACTGGCGGTGCTGATGGACTTGGGGTTGGGGTACCTGGCGCTCGAGCGGAGCACCCCCACGCTTTCGCCCGGCGAGTTGCAACGGCTGCGACTGGCGACGCAAGTCCGCTCCAATTTGTTCGGCGTGGTCTACGTGCTCGACGAGCCGTCGGCGGGCCTGCATCCGAACGATACGGAGGCTCTGCTGCGGGCCTTGGACGGCTTGAAGGCGTCGGGCAATTCGCTGTTCGTCGTCGAGCACGATCTCGACGTCATCCGGCGGGCCGATTGGATCGTCGACGTCGGACCGGCCGCGGGCGAAAAAGGTGGGGAGATTCTCTATAGCGGTCCGCCGCAAGAGTTGGCCCGCGTGGCGGCGTCGCAAACGAAACGGTATTTGTTCGAGCAAGCGAAGCCGGCGGCTCGTAAGCCGCGAACACCGCAAGGTCAATTGCGCCTGAGCGGGGTCACTCGCAACAACCTGCGCGAGCTGGACGTTTCGTTTCCGCTGGGCCTGTTCACGAGCGTGACGGGCGTTTCCGGCTCCGGCAAGAGTAGTCTCGTGAGCCAGGCGCTCGTCGAGCTGATGGCCGCGCACCTGGGGCACGAGATCGAGGCCGAAGAGGAAATGGCCGAAGAGTGGCATGCCGGTGATCGGCTGGAGACCCACGGACGCATCGCCGAAGGGGCCGATGCCGTGAAGCGGCTGGTGGTGGTCGACCAGAAGCCGATCGGCCGGACGCCCCGCTCGAACCTGGCGACCTACACCGGGCTGTTCGATCACGTGCGGAAGATCTTCGCCGATACCAAGGCGGCCCGCGCGCGGCGTTACGATGCGGGCCGATTTTCGTTCAACGTGGCCAAGGGGCGGTGCGAGACGTGCGACGGCGAAGGTTTTGTGTTTGTCGAGCTATTGTTTTTGCCGAGCGTTTACGCCCCCTGCCCTGCCTGCCACGGCGCGCGCTACAACGCCAAAACGCTCGAGATCGAATACCGCGACCGCTCGATCGCCGACGTGCTGGGGATGACGGTCGACGAGGCGAACGAGTTCTTCGCCGACGAGGCGTCGCTCGGCCATTCGCTGGAGGTGCTGCGTGAAGTGGGGCTGGGTTATCTGCGGCTGGGCCAGCCGGCGACGGAGCTCTCAGGGGGCGAAGCGCAACGGATCAAGCTGGCGACCGAGCTGCAGCGGGCCCAGCGGGGGAGCACGCTGTACGTGCTCGACGAGCCGACGACCGGCCTGCACCCATTCGATGTGGAGAAACTGCTCAAGCAACTCGACGGGCTGGTCGAGTCGGGGAATACGGTGATCGTGGTCGAACATGAGATGCGGGTGGTGGCCGGCGGCGATTGGGTGATCGACATCGGCCCCGGGGCGGGGGACGAAGGAGGGCGGATCGTGGCGGCGGGTAGGCCGGCGGAAGTGGCGCGGTCGAAAGAGAGCCGGACTGCGCCGTATTTGCGGAGTTTTTTGAGCGGGCGCGAGTGAATGGGGAATGTTCGAATGGCGGGCTTTTGCTTGGGACGGAAATGAAAAATGTAAAATGAAAAATTGAAAATGTAAAATGGCGGAGAGGCGAACGCCGTTCGTTGTTGACGGCCGGACTACGCCTAGCGGTGGTTTCTTGGCGGTCGTTGAACTGTCGGCGGAGGGTCAATCGCCGGCTTGGGCCTGATAGGGAATCGTCACGCTGAGGGGGCCGCGATAGAACTCCTTTGTGTCGACTCCTTCCATGTATTGCGCGAAGCCTTCGTCGAACGAATGCTGTGGGCCGAAGGTGATCGAGATCTCCTTCGCTCGGACGTTTTCAGGGATGCGGTAGGCGGCTCGAGGACCTCGTCGTTCGCGGGGCCAAGGACGTCGATCTGCGGATCTCGAATACCGAGAATCTCACGCTCGACGGCGTAACGCTCTACGCGAACATGATGGCGATTCGGACTGAAGGCGTGCGCGGACTGCGGATGATCGGGTGCGCCTTGCGGGGGCATACCGCGCCGTGGCTGTCGCGGTTCCATCACAAGAACCGGGCCGGGGCGGGCTACCTGATTCTGACCGGGGCGGGAGACGCCGATTGGGAGATCGCTTACTCCGAGTTGACCGACCACCACGATTGCATGACATTCCGCACGCTCGACGGGCTGAAGCTGCACCACTCGCTCATCGACAACTTCAACGACGACGGGATCGAGCCGGGGCCGAAGAAGGAAAAGGGTCGGACTTACGTTTACCAGAACGTGATCTCGCGGGTGCTGAGCCCGTTCACGGCGCACGGCGATCACACCGAACCGTTCCAGACCGAACCGGGAAGCGGCGTGTACGTGTATCGCAACATCGTCGACCTGCGGCGAGGGACTTATTACGGCCCGCCCGATTCGCCCAATTCGCAGAGCCCGACTTTCGACCAGCCGACCAAGATGGCGATGACCGATCACGGCAGTCCGACGCAGCCGAACTATTACGTTTACCACAACACGTTCGTCATGGGCCAATCGCCGTTTCGCAACTACTACGCGATGGCCTGGGGCGCGCATACGCACGACACGGTTCGCCGCGTGTTCAACAACATCTTCGTGCAGATCGACGAGCCGCCCGTGTTGAACGTCACGGCGATCGGCCCGGAGGATGACTTTCAGGCGGACGGCAACCTGTATTGGGCGGTGAAGGAAGGGCCGGCGTTTACGGGGGATTTTTTCGCGACGCTGCGAAAATCGCCGACGGCGGAGATCTCCAAGAAGCGGTATGCGCCGGGGTGGAGCGCGCACGACCGGTTCGCCGATCCGAAGTTCGCGGCGCTCGGCACGACGGTCGACGAACCCGTAGACTTTCGATTGCAGAAAGAGAGTCCGGCGGTCGATGCGGGTGTGGCGATCCCGACCGAGTGGCCTGATCCGCTGCGGGATTCGGACATTGGCAAGCCGGATCTCGGTGCACTGCCGGTCGGGGTGGCCCCGTTCGTGGTCGGGCCGAAGGGGCGCCCCGCGAAGGAAAATGAGATCCCCTTTGGAAGCGTTCCGCCGAACATCATTATCGAGCGATAGACGCCGCTGCGCCGCTCAAGGAGAAGCGGATTTTGCCCACCGATGAACACAGATCAACACGGATGAAGACGGACTGGGGTGAAGTTTCTTTCGGTGCGATCGAAAGCTCCGCTTTGACTTGCGCGGTACGATGCCAAGGGGAACGACCGTAAGTGAGGCCAAGCTATGGACCGGCGGGACGGCACAAACGAACGGATTTTGACGCCGGGCGTTGCGGCGTACGTCGTCGGGGCGACGCTCGTGGCGGTCGGTTACTTGCGTTTCCAAGGACGGCTTTGGTGGTGCGAGGAAGGGGACCTGAGCCCGATCTCGCTCGGGATCGACGTCCATAATTCGCAGCACCTCTTCGACGTCTACAGCTTTTCGCACGTGCTGCACGGCGTGCTGTTCTTCGGCCTGCGGTGGTGGTTCCGCGGCCGATGGAGCCTGCCGGTCCGGACGGCGATCGCCTCGACGATCGAGATCGTTTGGGAGATGGCCGAGAACTCGCCGTTGGTGATCGATCGGTATCGGACGGCGATGATCGCCCTGGGCTACACGGGGGATTCGATCGCCAACTCGGTGTGCGATGTCGCGAGCTACCTGCTCGGTTTTTACCTGGCCCGCCGGTTGGGGCTGTGGCCGTCGGTGGTACTATTCGTGGTGACCGAACTGGTCCTGCTGTGGCTGATTCGCGACAACTTGGCGCTGAACGTGCTGATGCTGCTGTGGCCGATCGACGCGGTGCGGAAATGGCAGGCGGAATGACGAATGCCTCATGACGAATGACGAATGAATGACGAATGCTTGAATGACCGAATGACGAAGGCCGGTTCCAGCGGGGGGCGGGCCGAGGGGTATCCCCGGAAGTCTTGATCGTTGCCGCCTAAACAACCGGCCGACTCGCCTTTCTTGGCGATGGAAGAATCGCCCTTTCGCCTACGAGGATCTCATGTGCGCCGCCTGCCTGCTTCGAATCACCGGGGTCTTGCTCGTAGGGGCGTGCCTGGTCTCCGGGACCGCCGGGGCGAAGGAATTCGCCTCGCATAAGCCGATACGAGCCCTGCCGGCCGCATCGTCGCGGCCCGCGGCCGAAGGGCCCGCCAGGTACGCCGATGCGTTGCGCGGCAATGATGGAGCGGACGGGTCGAAGGAGCGGCCCTGGAAGACTCTGGCTTTCGCCGCGACGAAGCTCCAGCCGGGAGAGACGTTGTATTTGCGGGCCGGAACGTTCTATGAGAGCCCGCGAATCAAGCTGAAGGGAACCGCGGCGAATCCGATCACGATTCGCTCGTACCCCGGCGAACTGGCCGTGCTCGATGCGGGGCACCGCGAGTTCTTCGAGAACCCGGCCGAAGCTTGGGAGCCGATGCCCGGCGGCGGGCCGGATGAATACCGCTCGAAGCGCACGTTCACGGCCGGAGGAACCGGCGGGAACTTCGGCGACTCGATGATCCCCTTGCACCGCCACCTGACGTTCAGCGATCTGCGAAGTGAAAACGAGCTGATGCGGCCGGGAGTCAACAATCGGGGGGACGACCCGGTCGGGATGTACTGCGGACCCGGCACCAAGCGCGACCCGGCAACGGGCCGGATCCACGTTCGACTCAGTCACACGAAGCTCGACGGGCTGGATGAGGACCATTATCGGGGGGAGACCGACCCGCGGAAGATTCCGCTGGTGATCGTGGGGGCCGATTTCGGGCTGGAAATCGTCGGCTCCGAGCATTTGAGATTTCAGGATCTGGTGTTGCGAGGCGCGAAAGACGTCGCGGCTCGGATGGAGAACTGCAAGCAAATCGAGTTCGACGGCGTCACGATGTACGCCAACTTCCTGGCCGTGCGGACCAGTCGCGTGCAGGGACTGCGGATCATCGGCTGTGCGTTGCGGGGGCACACCGCACCGTGGCTGTCGCGGTTCCACCATAAGAACCGGGCCAAGTCGGGCTACCTGATTCTGACCGGGGCGGGAGACGCCGATTGGGAGATCGCCTGGTCGGAACTGACCGACCACCACGACTGCATGACGTTCCGCACGCTCGACGGTTTGAAATTGCACCACTCGCTGATCGACAACTTCAACGACGACGGGATCGAGCCGGGGCCGAAAAAGGAAAAAGGACGGACGTACGTCTATCAGAACGTGATCTCGCGCGTGCTCAGTCCGTTCACGGCGCACGGCGATCGAACGGAGCGGTTCGCCACGGAGCCGGGGAGCGGGGTGTACGTGTATCGCAACATCATCGACCTGCGGCGGGGGACGTACTTCGGGCCGCCCGAATCGCCCGACTCGCAGAGCCGGAAATTCAACACCTTGTCGAAGCTCGCCCTGCACGATCACGGCGGCCCGACGCAGCCGAACTATTACGTGTACCACAATACGTTTCTGATGCAGGAATCGCCGTTTCGGAACTACTACGCGATGGGCTGGGGAGCGCATACGTACGACAGCGTCCGGCGGATATTCAACAACGTCTTCGTGCAGGTCGAAGAGCCGCCGATGCTGAACGCGACGGCGATCGGAGCGGAGGATGATTTTGCGGCCGACGGAAATCTGTATTGGGCCGTGAAGGAAGGGCCCGGTTTCACGGGGGACTACTTCGCCCCGTTACGCAAGCCGCCGCTGGCGGAGCTTTCCAAGAAGCATTACGCGCCGGGCTGGAGCGCGCACGACCGGTTCGCCGATCCGAAGTTCACGGCGCTCGGTATGTCGGTAGAAGGGCCGGCCGATTTCCGGCTGCTGCCCGACAGTCCGGCGATCGACGCCGGCGTGGCGATTCCGGGCGAATGGCCGGACCCGCTCCGCGCGTCGGACAAGGGTACTCCGGACCTGGGGGCTCTGCCCGCCGGCGCGCCGCTGCTCGAGGTCGGGCCGGCGGCGCGTCCGAAACAATAGGGCGAATGAGGAATGACGAAGGCCGGAAATGTAAAATGTAAAATGTAAAATTGAAAATGCAAAATGGCGGATGGCGTTCTGCATTCCTTTTGTTCACTCCTTCCGTTGAGTGATGCCGGTGTTACCGCGTGGGCCGCGCGGGCGCACTCTTGCGGCGAAAAATTGTCGAACGCCGCTTGGCCCATCCTACGATTCGCCCTACCCCGGAGGCCGCATCATGACTGCTGGTTGCCGTACCTTTCGACGTGCCGGGATTCCGGCGGTGGTCGTGCTCCTGGCGGCGGTTGCCGAGCCGGCCTGGGGGCAGTACCGCAACATCGAGCTGGAATTGCCTGCGGTCGCCGTTTCGAGCCGGGCGGCCATGACGACCCGCATCGAGGCGGGTGCCAAGAAGACGGTCGCGGAGTTGGAAGGTCCCGGCTGCATTCGCCACATCGGGGTCACGCTTTCGCGCAATGACCTCGACAACCGAGGAGCCGTCATCCGCATCTTTTTCGACGGCCAGGAGGTTCCCAACGTCGAAGCGCCGGTCGGCGATTTCTTCGGCGTGATGCACGGCAAGGCCTGGTATCCCGTGAACACGGCCCTGTTGTCCGTGCAGTCGAAAAGCGGCTACAACTGCTACTTCCCGATGCCGTTCGCGAAGTCGGCGCGGGTGGAATTCGAGGTTGGGGAAAAGTCGCAGGCCGTCTTCTGCCAGGTCGATTGGCACCGCTATCCGGACGAGCGGCTCGAGGAAAAGCGGCGTTTCTGCGCCCGCTGGCGACGCGAGTTCCCCACCGAGCGATACGGCGAAGATTTTCTGATGCTCGACGCCGACGGGCCGGGACAACTGGTCGGCTTCGTCTACGGAGTCCGCCTGTTGGATAACACGGACCGCTGGAGCCACGGCGGAGCGGACAACATCTATATCGACGGAGACGGCGAGCACCCGAGCTACCTCCGCGGCATCGGCGGCGAAGACACCTTCGGGACGTCGTACGGCGGCGCCACGCACGTGCCGAGGACGCACCTCAACGCCGAGATGCCGTACTACGTCCATGTCGACGTCGGCGACGCACGGCCGGCGCAAACGCTCGTCGGTTATCGCTGGTTTCTCAACGACTCGATCCAGTTCCGACGCTCGATCCACATGCGGTTCGGCTGCATGAGCAACGACATTTGCGCCACGACCTATTGGTATCAGGAAGGTCCGGTTCGCCCGTTCTGCCGACTCCCCGGTTTCGACCGCCTCGTGCCGGTGGAACGTCAGTCGGACCTGGTGATGCCGCGAGGCATGTTCGACCTGCCGTTGCCCGAACAGGGGCAATGGCGGGTTTCCGCGGCGGACGACGACCCGACGCTCGAGACCGCCTTGAAAGCGGCGTCCGACGCGGACGGGCCGGTCGATGTCGAGAAGTGGACGAAGCGCTCCGCGATGCACGGCTTCGTCGATTTCGGCCACGTCCATCGGCCCGAGAAGCGCGGGGCAGGCGTGTTCCACGAGGGGTCGGCGTCGGCCCGGTGCATGCTGGAAGCCCCGGACGACATGAAGGCCCGCGTTCGCCTGGCGTGGGACGATCGGCTGGTGCTCCGCGTCAACGGCGGCGAGCCGATCGACATGGGTCGGCGGAATAACTTCGGGGCGAGCGACTTGGAACTGCCGCTGAAGAAGGGGAAAAACGTGGTGGTGGTGATGCTCGGCAACACGCGTAATTTCAATCACGGCGGCTGGGCGTTCGCGTTTCGGGCCGTGACGCCTGAGGGGGACGTGCTGGTTCCGAACGCCGAGTGATTGAAAATGACGAATGACTAAGCACGAATGACGGAATGACGAAACCAACCGGCGTTACTTGCGCAGCGTGTTGGGGCGGCGCGAGTTGGCGTTCGGACCCAGCGGCGACGATTGGGGAGCCGTGGCGGCCGTGATCGGCGCCGGTTGCGGCCCCGTCGTCGCTCCGCTTCCGTTCATGAAGGCGAACAGGTCGGCGATTTCCTGCAACGCCAGCGTATTGAACAGACCTTCGGGCATGGCCGATTTCTTGTTCGGAGAAATGTCTTCGACCTGCGCGGCCGAGAGTTGCGTCTTCGTGCCGTCGGCTTGCAACACCGTGATCGCCGAATCGCCGGCCGGCGCCACGATGCCCGAGAGCACCTTGCCGTCGGTGGTCGTCACCGTTTTGCTCGAGTATTGGTCGGAGATGACCTGCGAGGGGAACAGCACCGACTCGAGGATTTCCTTGCGCGTGAAGCGTTGGGCGACCGTCGAGAGATCGGGCCCGATTGATTCGCCCCGGTTGCCGTGGCGGTGGCACTTGATGCAATTCGCCTTTTCGAAAACCAGCGCTCCGGCGGCGGCGTTACCCTTCGTGCTCGTTTCCGAGAGAAACGCCGTAAGCTCGGCGTGCGTGTAGCGGGAGGCGGTTTCCGATTTGGGGAGCGTCGCCGGCGGTTGCGTCGGATAGGCCTCGGCGAACCATTGCTGGTAGCCCGCCAAGGCGAGGTTCCAAGCCGTTCCTTCCGCCGCGGGTTTGCCCGTCCAATGGGCCAGCAGTTTAATGGCCGAGTCGGCGCCGGTATCGCCCAGCCGCAGCCCGCACAGGATCGCATGGCGGAAGGCGTCGGCCGTTTCCGGCTTTTGCTCGGACTTGGCCAGTTGCAGCAATACTTCTTGCGCCTGCACTCCCTCGACGAAGGCCAGGGCTCGCACGAGCAGAGGCCAGTTTTCGCCGTCGGGAATTTGGGCCAGGCCCATCGCCAGTTCGCCGCGCCGTTCGGGCGTTTTTTCGAACGCCTCGCGCATGTAGGCCATGGCACGGGCATCCTTGCTTTCGCCCAGAATGGCGACGACGCCGGTCTGCAGCGTGCGGGCTTCGGCCGCCGGGTTGGCCGGCAGGTATTTGTCGAGCTCGATCAGAATTCCGATCAGCTCCGGATCGATCGATTCCAGCGACGACAACATGGCCAACGCGTTGGCCGGCTGGCGAGCACCGTACGAGAGCACGGTCAGCCGCTCCTTGACGGTCATCTTCGCGCAGAAGTCTTTGCAGACGTTGCTGACGTAACCCTTGATGCTGTAGCCCCCTTCGAACTTGCGGGCCTTCTCGTAGAAATCGAGCACGATGAGCCGCTGCTCGATGGTCCAGCCGTCGGTGATGAAGCGGGCGTAGAGGGCGGCCTGGATTTTTTCCAGCTGCGGCGCATCGCTCTTGAGGAAGTCGATGATCCGCACGAGCGCGCCGGGGTGATTCAGGTAGGCGACCAGCCGCAACAGCTCGCGGTTCATGCGCGGCTCGCTCGAGGGGTACTCTTCGACGAGCTGCATCCGGAGCTCGGGCACGTCTTCGGGCTTGATTTGGCCCCGCTCAATGGCGACTTCGAACACCCGCAACAAGTCGAGGAATTCGGGATCGCTCAGCTCGCCCTTCAGTATTTCGCTGCCGCGCGCCAGGACCGCCAAAACCGTTTCGCGGTCGGGGCTCACGCGCACCATCGCCAGCGCTCCGCCGACGAAGATTTTCGGGTCGCGAACTTGGAGCACGGTTTGCTTCCAGCGCTCGAGCGGCACTTCTTCGAGCGCCAGCCGGGCGTTGAAGGCCACGGCCCGATCGGGGTCGGCCAAGAGCGGCAGCAGGACTTCGGGCGGCGTGAGGAAACCGCCCCGGACGAGCGATTCGCAGGCCTGGCGGCGCACGCCCGCATCGGTATCGCGGAGGCAGAGCACGAGCATGCCGCCGCCGTGCGGATCGGCATGGATGCCCAAGAGGAAGGCGGCCTTTTTGCGGACGGCCGCTTCCGGATCGCGGGCCAGCGCCGAAAGGAGTTGGATCGACGGGTACGGCCCGTAGAGCTGCAGGAGGTCGAGCGCCCGAACGCGATCGTCGGGCCGGTTGGTCTTATTGCCGGCGACGGCGCGGAGCTGCGCGTCCCATTGGTCCTTGGTTTGTTCTTGCAGCAGCGCGATCTGTTGCCGGGCCCACGCGCTCTGCAGCTGCGGCTGCCGGACGGCCTGCGCCACGCCCGAGAGCTTCGGCGGCGGCGTATTGGGGCCGACGTAGACCACGCGGTAGACGCCCCCTTCGGTGCCTCGACCGCCGGTGACGAAGTACAGCCAGCCGTCGGGGCCGACCGCCACGTC
>Ga0163153_10006669_pt1 | contig 12844 bp, 7 predicted proteins | sample OliLakLV19MP6IB1_FD_148629 | JGI IMG/M metagenome (GOLD analysis project Ga0163153, IMG submission 148629) | Freshwater microbial mat bacterial communities from Lake Vanda, McMurdo Dry Valleys, Antarctica - Oligotrophic Lake LV.19.MP6.IB-1 | ecosystem: Environmental > Aquatic > Freshwater > Lake... | reverse complement strand
GTATCAAACATGGGGAGGCATTAGATGCATGTCCATGCTTGGACCCATGGACCCATGCTTGGACATGCTTGTCGTCCATGCTTGTCGTGTCGTGTCGTCCATGCTTGTCGTTTGGAGCCGCATCAGCGATCACCGGATCGCTGCGAGCATGCCGTTCGTACATGCCCTGTCGACGATTCGGCCAGCGCGACATCCGACGGTGCCGGCTTCCGCGACCGCTCGCAGTGATTTGTGAGGTACGATCCCCAGATACCTCCGTTCTGGAGTGAGGTCCCCCATGCGCTGTGCGTGCCTGATTCTGTTGGCTGTCGCTACCGCCACCGCAGTCGAGACCACGTCGGCCGCGCTGTGGGCCGAGTACGCCGCCAATCCCGATGCTCATCCGCTGCTGCCGAACTGTTCGTACGCCGGCTATGGCTTCGGCGAGAAGCCGCTGCCCGAGCCGGCGGTGGTCGCCGATGTCACCGCCTGCGGTGCGGCCAAGGACGGCTCGGCGGATGCCACCGCGGCCTTCGCCGAGGCCATCGCCAAGGCCAAGGCCGCCGGCGGCGGCGCAGTGCTGGTCCCGGCGGGCAGCTATCGCATCGACGGCATGATCCGGCTCACCGCTGATGGCGTGGTCCTGCGCGGCGAGGGGCCCGATAAGACCACCCTCGTCTTCCAGCGCCCGCTGCGCGACGTGATTGGGGCGATGTCGGGCAAAGGCAATTCGCAGTGGAGTTGGTCGGGCGGCCTGGTGTGGATGTCGCCTGCCGACACCTTCACCGACACCGGCAGGATCGCCGGCGATAACGGCATCGAAGCGTGGGAGCGTTGGCGTGCCGGCGCGCGTCTGGGTGACGTCACCGCGCCGGCCAAGCGCGGCGAGCGCACGGTCGCCATCGACGCCGCGGCGGCGGGGTCGCTCAAGCCCGGACAGCTGGTGCTGATGACCTGGGCCAACCCCGCCGACCATTCGTTGCTTCTGCACATGGCCGGGCATCCGCTGATGGAGACCTACGATTGGAAGGGCAAGGCCGGAGGCCTCACCCGGCAAGCGGTGTGGACCTGGCCGGTCGAGATCGAGGCGGTGGCCGACGGCACAGCGACCCTGCGCCAGCCGCTGCGCATCGACATCCGCCCCGAATGGACGGTGGGTTTTCACGCCGTCGCCGGGGTCTTGACCGGGGCCGGGATCGAGAAATTGACCATCGCCATGACCGGGCGCAAACCGGTGCCGCACCTCGCCGATCCGGGTTTCAACGGCGTCTATCTCAACCGTTGCACGCACTGCTTCGTGCGCGACGTCACCATTCGCGATTGCGACAACGGCGTGATCCACGCCGCAGCCAAGAACACCACCGTCACCGGCCTGCGCATGGAGGGCGGACAGCACCACCACGCCACCGCCCTGCGCGTCGGCTCGCACGACAACCTCATCACCGACTTCGTGATCGCCTCCCAGCCCAAGCACGGCATCAATACGGAAAACCTTTCGACCGGCAACGTCTGGCGGCGCGGCACCATGCAGCACGGCACCTTCGATTCGCACCGCGCGATGTCCTTCGACCTGATCCGCACCGACATCACCATCGTCAATGATGGCACTCCCGGCGGTGCCGGCGATGCCGGGCCGTTTCTCGGCGCGCATTGCGTGCACTGGAACATCCGCCTGAGCGGAAAGGGCGAGTTCGTCAATCACCCCCAATCCATGTCGCTGGGCGCGCTGGTCGGCATGCAGGGGCCGCGCGAGGACGGCCCCGGCTGGGCGATGCCGACCGGCGACAAGGGCGTCGCCATCGCCGACGCCGGCGTGGTGCCTGCGATCGCCGATCTCTACCTCGCGCAGCTTGATCTCCGCCTGAAATCCCGGCCCGCGGGGCCGATTGCCCAGAAGCCGGGCGGCAGGCCGGTCGCTGCGCCATCGGCAGGCAAGGTTTCCGCCGCCACGATCCGCTCCTTCGACGAGCGACTTGCCACGCGCGTCCGCGAGGCCCTTGTTGGTGGTGCTCATCCGCGCTTCGCCTGCGCCCTCGCCGGTGGCAACGCCGAGGTCGAGGCGATCGATGCCAAGGATGGGCTCGCCCTGCGCGTGCGGGGGGCGTCCCTCACCGTCGCGCTTGCCACTCTTGCCCTTGGCGAACGCGCAGCCCTGGCCGTTGCCGTGGCTAGCGACGCCACGCCGACTGATCAGGCTCTGGTCGGTTTCTACCTGTTGGCGGCGGGCAAGACCGCTGATGGCGAAGCGCGGCTGACGCGGGCTGGCGATGAGGCAGCGACGGTTCGGGCCGCGTTTCAGAAACCGTAGTCGTCGTCGTCATCCTCGACCGAGGCCAGCACCTGCCCACCTTCGGCGTGGTCGGGCGGAGGGATCGCCACCGGCTCGGCGCAGGCTGCCAGGGCAGCGGCTCGGGTGGGATAGATCCGGACCACGGCGTGATCCTCGGCATCGATCGATTCGACATGCCAGCCGTCGGAGTGACGACTGATCGTACGGTAGAGGACATCCATCAACCACCTCCGCGCTGGATGGTGGTTGAGTCTAGCGCATGCTGATCTGGTGGAGCCGGCGAAGCCGGGCCCCTTGTGCAGGGTACGGTCGAGGCCGCCTGGATCGGATCAGGCGCGAAGGCCCTGATAGCCCTCTTCGCCGTGCTGGGTCAGATCGAGGCCCTCGTTCTCGTCGTTGGCGCTGATCCGCAGGCCGACGGTGGCCTTGATCGCGAACAGGATCAGCGCCGACATCACCGCCGAGAGCCCGATCGCGACGCCGACCGCGAGCAATTGGCCAAGGATCACCGAGTGGCGGCCGTCGCCGATCATTGCATAGAGGTCGGGATTCATCGCCTTCAGCCCCGGGTTGGCATCGCGGGCGAAGAACAGGCCGGTGGCGAGGGTGCCCCAGATGCCGGCGACCCCGTGGATGCCGAAGACGTCGAGCGAGTCGTCGTAGTCGAGGGCGTTCTTGAGTGTGCTGCAGGCCAGGTAGCAGAGGCCACCCGCGATGGCGCCGATCGCCAGCGCCGCGGTGGGGGTGACGAAGCCGCAGGCCGGGGTGATCGCGACCAGACCGGCGACGGCGCCCGAGATCGCGCCAAGGACGGTCGGCTTGCCGCGCAGGATCCACTCCGCCGCCGGCCAGGCGATGGTCGCGGCCGAGGCGGCGAGGTGGGTGTTGATCGCGGCGAGGCTGGCGAGGCCGCCGCAGCTCAGCGCCGACGCGGCGTTGAAGCCGAACCAGCCGACCCACAGCAGGCAGGCGCCGGTGAAGGCCATGGTCAGGTTGTGCGGTGGCATCGGCTCTTCGCCGTAGCGCCTGCGCTTGCCCAGGATCAGCGCGCAGACCAGGCCCGCGACCCCAGACGCGGTTTCGACCACGGTGCCGCCGGCGAAATCGAAGGCGGCGAAGCGGGTCGCGCCCGCGGCCCAGTTGAACAGGCCGCCCACGCCCCACGCCATGTGCGCGAGGGGGATGTAGACGAGGAACAACCAGGCGAGGCTGAAGAGCGCCATCGCGCGGAAGCTCATCCGTTCGGCGTAGGCGCCGCAGATCACCGCCGGCGTGATCACCGCGAACATCATCTGGAACAGGCAGAAGGTGGCGAAGGGGATGCTGGCGGCGTACGCGCTATTGGGACCGGGGATGCTGCCGGCTTCGCTGGCGGTCGGTCGCGTCCAGGCCACGCCTTCCAGGAACAGCCAGTCGAAGCCGCCAATCCACCAGCGACTGCCGCCGCCAAAGGCGAGTCCGAAGCCGCATACCGCCCACGCCACTGACACCAGCGCGGTGATCGCCAGCGACTGCATCATCGTCCCCAGCACATTGCGCCGGCGCACCAGGCCGCCGTAGAACAACGCCAGCCCGGGGATGGTCATCAGCAGCACCAGCATGGCGCCGAGCAGGACCCAGGCGTTGTCGCCGGAGTTGAAGGCGGTCGAGTCGACCGAGGCCTTGGCGGCCGACGCGGTGGCCTCGACGCTGGCCAGACGCTGCTCGAGCGCGGCGACCTGGGCGCTGAGATCAGCCTCGGCGGCGACAATGGGGGTGCCGGTCATCAGCAGCAGGACGAGAAGCAGCGCGCGCATCTGGACTCCGGGGGAGGGCGACTGCTGCAGCACAAAGCAGTCCGAATGATTCACTATGCATCAGTTGCTGTAACCCTTTGTCAGAACACAGGAAGGAAGGTGGGGAAAGGGATGGGTTGCGCCATTGCGGCGCTCGATCGCTGCGTATTTGCTTGAAGAATGATCACAGCAGGGCAAGCCGATGTTTTGCTGGCCCCCGCCCGTTGCGTCGTGTCACGCCATCGTGATGACTGCGTTTTCAACGGTGTGAATCGATTCGAAAGGAACTTCAGCATGCTCGACCGCGCTCTTCGACCCGCCCTGATGATTGCCGGATTGGCGGTGGCCATCGCGGTGACGGTGACTGCCTGCGCCGGCCCGCGCGGCGCGGACGCCAAGCCAGGTGTGGCCCCGCCCCGGCCCAGCGCGGCGATTCCGCCGACGCCGATCGTCGTGCCGGTGGTGCCCGCCGCGCGCAGCGAACTCACGCTCAACGGTTCCTGGCGCTTCCAACCCGCGAGCGGCGCCGCCAGCCGCGAGCCGGTGCCGGCGGCCTGGGGGGCGATCGCCGTGCCCGGCAACTGGAAGGACGGTAAGGTGGTGACGGCGGGCACCGGCGAGACCTGGGCGGCGTGGAAGCCGGACGAGGCGCCTGCCGCCTGGTACGAGCGCACCATCGCCATTCCCGCCGAGTGGAGCGGCCGCGCGGTGGTGCTCGACATCGATCGCGTCAGCACCGACGCCGTGGTCTACGTCGATGGCAAGCCCGCCGGCGACGTGCGCTGGCCGGCCGGCCGGGTCGACCTCACCGGGCTGGTCACGCCGGGCACCGAGGCGACCCTGCGTCTGCGCGTGCTGGCGGTCGACGATCGCACCGAGGTCACCCACTTCATGGGCTATGTCGACGAACCGAAGTCGAAGGCCAATCTCGATCACCGCGGCATCATCGGTGACGGGCTCAAACTGCTTACCCAGCCACGCGGCGCGCGCATCGACGGCGTCTTCGTGCGGCCCTCGACGCGCCAACAGAAGGTCGACCTCGACATCGAACTCACCGGCGTGGCCGCCGCCGGCGAGGCTGAGGTGGTTGCCGAGATGCTCGACGAGACCGGCGCGGTCGAACGCACCTTCGCCACCCAGCTGACCGTGCCCGCCACCGGCGACACGGTGCGCACCGTCACCGTCAGCTTCCCCTGGACCGATCCGCGGCGGTGGGATCTGCGCCAACCCAACCGCTACACCCTGCGCCTGACCGTCGCCGGCGCCGGGCTCGCCGATCGCGTGGAGCAGGGTTTCGGCTTCCGCGAGTTCTGGATCGAGGGCAAGCGCTTCATGTTCAACGGCAGCGAGCTGCGCCTGCGCCCGAACGTGTTGCAGTATGGCGTGATGCCGAAGAAGCAGCTCGACGAAGGCTACAATTTCGGCGAGCTGTGGCCGGACGATCGCGGTCGCCGCGGCAGCCAGACCTATGACGACAAGGTCATCGCCGAGGCTGACGCCATCGGTCTCCCGATCTCGGGCAAGGCGATGCACATGGCCGACCTGGTCAGCAACCGCGACAAGTGGCTGGGCGAGGGCAAGGCCGAGTATCAGCGCCTGATGGCGATCGATCTGCGCCGCTGGCGCAATCGCCCGTCGATCGTGATGTGGGGCCACACCGCCAACGCCTTGCAGTGGACGGGCGATGGCGACCCGCGCCTGCTTGGCCGGCGCAACGTCAGCGCGCAGCAAGAGCACCACGACCGCCATCAGCGTGTGAGCGAGGCGATCGCCATGATCAAGGCGCTCGACCCGACGCGGCCGGTGTTCGCCCACCACGGCACCGACTTCGGCGACGTCTACACCTCCAACCTCTACCTCAACTTCATCCCGCTGCAGGAGCGCGAGGAATGGTTCTCGGCCTGGGCTGACAAAGGTGAGCTGCCATGGATGGGCGTCGAGGTCGGGCCGCCGCTGTACGCCAGTCTGATGCGCGGCCGCGACGGCTACAGCCACCAGGGCCACAGCGAACCGCACCTCAGCGAATGGATGGCGGCGCAGCTCGGCCCCGAGGCCTACCAGTTGGAGCCCAAGGATCTGCGCAATATCTTCACCCGTTTCAAGCCCGGCGATCCGCAGAAGGAGTACGAACCCTACCTGCGCTGGGACAATTTCGACCGCATCCTCTGGTCCAGCGACTCGTTCGTCCGCTTCCAGAACCGTTGGTTCCGCCACACCTTGCGCGCTTGGCGCACGATGGGCCTGACCGGCGGCGGCATCCCCTGGCATCAGAACGATCACAAGCTGTATCCCGAGCTTGCCGCCAACAACGGCGACACCCTCGCCTGGATCGCCGGCCCCGCCGGCGCGACCACCGTCGGCAGCGGCGCCGCCGCGGTGACGGTGCCCGACTTCACCCGCAAGGACCACGCCTTCGCGCCCGCCGGGACGCTGCGCAAGCAGGCCGTGCTGATCAACGACGCGCGCACCGCGCAAGACTACCAGGTGACGTGGGAGGTCACCATCGCTGGCACGTCGTTGGTCACCGGGGAGAAGGCCGGCCGCCTCGGCATCAGCGAGACGCTGTTCCTGCCGATCGAGGCGACGATGCCTGCGGCAGCCGCCGAGCGCGTCGATGGTCTGATCACCCTCACCGCGCGCATCGGTACGCGCGAGCACCGCGACACCTTCCCCTTCTCGCTGCACCAGCCCGCGGCCAAGGCCGGCGGCACGGTCGCGGTGGTCGATCCGCGCGGAGACACCACCGCGCTGCTCAAGGCCCTTGGCTATGCCACGGTGCCGTGGACCACGGGCGCCCCGCCTTCCGATACCGTCGTCATCGGCCGCCATGCGCTGTCCGATCACCAGGCCCTGCCCCCCGGCTTCGCCGCTTGGCTGCGCGGCGGTGGGCGGGCGCTGGTCTGCGCCCAGGATCCCGACTGGCTGCGCCTGTCCCTGCATCTGCGCACGGCGCCACTGGTCGCGCGCAGCGCCTGGCCGACGGTTGCCGACCACGCCCTGGTGCGCGGCCTGGCGGTCGCCGACCTGTGCGACTGGAGCGGCGCCGGCTCGCTGGTCGAACCGTATCCACATCGTCCCGGTCTTGAGGTGCTCAACGGCTATGGCTGGCGCTGGGGCACGCGCGGCTCGATCAGCAGCGCGGTGGTCGAGAAGCCGCATCGCGGATCGTGGCGGCCGCTGCTCGAAACCGAGTTCGATCTCGCCTACACGCCGCTCATGGAGATGGAGTACGGCCAAGGCCGGCTGACCCTCTGCACCCTCGATCTCGAAGCGCGTGGAGGCAGCGATCCGCTGGTGAGCCGGGTCGCCGCGAACCTGCTTGCCCACGTGCGCACCGGCGCCATCGCGCCCAAGGCTACCGCTGTGGTCTATCTGGGCGGCGCCGCCGGCGCCACGATTCTGGACGACCTCGGCGTCATCCACGCCAAGGTCGAGCGCATCGACGCCAGCGCGCAGCTGGTGATCGTCGGCGCCGACGCGACGGTGACAGATACCGGCCTGCGCGCCGTGCTGGCGCGCGGCGGCAAAGTGCTGGTCCTGCCGCGCGGCCCCGGCGCCGGTCCCCTTGGCGTGCGCATCGAGGACAAGGCCGAGTGCCAGGGTTCGCTCAGCGTGCCGACGTGGACCGAGGCCGCCGGCCTGAGCGCCTCCGATCTGCACTGGAAGACGGTATACGCCGGGCGGGTGATCACCGGCGGCGAGGGCATCGCCATCGCCGCCGATGGTTTCCTCGGCCGATTGATCGAGGGAAAGGGCGTGGCGATCTTCGCCCAGGTCGACCCGACCTGGCTGCCCGCCGACGCCAAGCGCTACTTCCGCTTCAGCCGTTGGCGCCAGACCCGCGCGCTCAGCCAGGTGCTGGCCAACCTCGGCGCCAGCTTCCGGCAGGATGCCGAGTTCGTGCGCCTGCTCGAGCAGCCCGACCACGGCTTCATGCTGGCGGGAACCTGGCAGGTGGCGCTGGTCACCCCGATAAAGGAAAGCCCGGTACGCGCGTGGAACGCACCGCAGCCGATGAGCGACGCCGCCAAGCGCCTGGTCGCGGTCGACGCGCCGGCCGATGCTTTCGCGCCGCAGCCGGTGCCGGCCTACATGGAAAGCTACCAGCCGGCCGAGCGCTGGCGCTGGACCGATGGCGAGTGCGTCTTCCGCACGGAGGTCGACATCCCGGCGCACCTCGCCGGACGCGACTACTTCATCTCGGTCGGGCGCGTCGATGAAACCGAGGAGACCTTCATCAACGGCGAGTCGGTCGGCAGATCCAAACACTGGGTCCTGGCCCGCGGCCACCATATTCCCGGCCGCCTGATCAAGGCCGGGCGCAACGTCATCGCCTTGCGCACTTGGGATGAAGGCATCCATGGCGGCATGTGCGGAGCCGCCGATCAGCTCTTCCTGCGCGTCGCCAAGGGCGATCCCGGCTTCTACCACGCTGATTACGTCGATGACCAGGTCGTGCCCGGCGAGAGCGAGGCGGAGTGGCAGAAACGTCAGGAGCAATGGAAGGTCGCCGACAATCCATACCGCTACTACCGTTGGTGATCAGCCGCGGCGGTCGCTGGGGACCTCGATACCGAGTTGATCGAGGACCTCGGTAGCGTAGCAGCCCGCGGGCAGCGCCATTTCAATGCGGCAGACCCCGTCGGCTTCCATCGTCAACGTCGGTGGCGCGCGGAAGGTGACCAGCAGCGGCCGGCGTTCGCCCGGGCTGGCGAGCGGCGTGGCGCCGGCGAACCACGACCAGTCGACGCCGGTCGCGGCCGACCACGCGCGTTCTTCGGTTTCGATCTCGGGCGTCGGCCGCAGTCGCGATTCTCCGGGGAGGGGGCCGGTCGGCACCACCGCCAGCAGCCCAGGCGCGGCGCGGCGGGTGACGTCATCGACATCGGCCGGCGCAACCACGAAGGGCGCGCCGCTGGCGAGCATGGCGACATCGCCGGCGCGCAGGCGGTAGAGCAGCCCCGCCGCCTCGCGCGCGTCGAGCACCGCGTTGAACACCGCCGACTGCGCCGCCGACGCCGCCAGCTTGCGCAACTGGTCGCCGGCGGCGTGCAGCGCGCCGCGCGCGTCGTCCTCGCGCCGGCGCAGCGCGCCCAGCACGCGCCCTTCGGGACCGTGGCGATAGCCGGCGGGCAGGGGGTCGCCGAAGCGCCACAGACCGGTGGGATCGACGATCGCGGCCACCGCCGCGCCGAGGTCGCCGGGGCCCCACGCGCACGCCAGGCGCAGGGTCGCGCCGCCGACGCCGAAGCGTTGCGGGCCGAAGCGGTGGCGGATGCCGTCGCGGACGAGGCGGTCGAGTCCGGCGCCCACCAGCGCGGGATCGGCGTCGGCGATGCCGAGGCGGAAGCGGTTGCCGGCGAGGTGGCCGAGGCGCAGCTTGTTGCGGTGGCGCGACACCGCGAGCACCGTCGCCCGGCCGTCACCGCGCAGGTGTTCGCCGAGGCCAGCCAACTGGGCCTCGTCGCCGAAGTGGATGCTGAACCACTGCTGGGCCACCGCGTGGCGGTCCTTGCGCCCGGCATAGCCGACATCCATCGCGCGCTTGCCGCAGGCCTTGGCCAGGGCTTCGGCGACCTGGTCGGTGTTGAGGCCTTCCTTCTCGATCTGCACATAGAGGTGCTCGCCCTCGCCAGTCGGCGCATAGGCGGGGTCCTCAATGACGACGAAGTGCGCCGCCCCCGGCAGCAGCCGCGGCGCGCTCACGAGGCCCGTCCGGCGTCGCGGGTGGCTTCGCGCACGCAGGCGGCGTGGTAGAGCGGGCGCAGCGTCTTCGCCCAGCGTCCAGGGACGCCGCCATCGATCGGCTTGCCATCGACGCGCACGACGGGCAGCAGTTCGCGCACCGCCGAGGTGATCCACACCTCGTCGGCGAGGTAGACGTCATCGCGGGTCAGCCGGCATTCGTACCAGGTCAGTCCGGCGGCTTCGGCGAGCGGGCGCAGCCCCGCCTTGGTGATGCCGGGCAGGCAGTCGGCGACTGGCGTCATCAAGCGGGCGCCCTTGACGATCAGCAGGTTCGAGGTCACGCCCTCGGTGACGTAGCCCTCGGGATCGACGTAGAACGCCTCGTGCGCGCCGGCCTTTTCAGCGAGCATGATCCCGGTCTTGCCCGAGAGGTAGTTGGTGGTCTTGAGCGTGGGCAGGTGGCGGACGGCGGCGAAAGTGACCGCGGCGACGCCGTGCTCGTACTGCTCGGCGGTCGGCGGGTGCAGATCGCGCGCGATCATGATCCAGGTCGGCGTTTCGGCGCCGAAGACTCCGGCGGTGTGGTCGCCGGGGGTGACGATGAGGTTGACGCGCAGTTCGTCGTGGCCGCTCTTGGCGCGGATCTCGGCGAGCAGCCGCCGGATATCGCCTTCGCTAAAGAACGGCTGCACGCCGATCGCGGCGGCGCTCTCCCAGATCCGGCGCAGGTGCTCGGCCAGCGCATGGGGATGGCCGCCGCCGTAGGTGCGGAAGGTCTCGAACGCGCCGACCCCGCGCAGGAAGCCGAGATCGAGCACGCTGATGGTGGCCTCGGCGGCGGGGACGACGCGGCCGTTGACGGCGAAGAAGTCGGACATCGGGGCTCCGGGGGTCAGAGGTTGTGAATAAACTCAGACCGAGGAGATGCCAGGGATCGTCGGATGGCGCCAAGGCGCCCGCAGCGGAGCGGCAGCAGCGCTACCGCGAGCTGAGGGCAACGCTGGCGACGCCGACGAGACCTGGCAGATCCGACCGAGGAGTTTCTTCACAAGCTCTCAGGCAGATCGCCGAAGAGCGTCAGCGAGGTCGACCGCTCGATGCGCACCTGGACGAGTTGCCCGACGAGATGGTCACGGCTGGCGCCAGCGGCGTCCAGGCGCGGGAAGACGATGTTGAGGTTGCCGATCGAGCGCCCGTGCAGCATGCCGTCGTCGCCCTTCGACGCGCCCTCGACCAGCACCTCGACGCTGCGGCCGTGCAGCTTGGCGTAGGCCTCGCCCTGGTGCTTGAGCTGGAGGTCGAGCAGTTCGACGCAGCGCGCGTTCTTCACCGCAGTGGGAACGTCGTCGGCGAGGTTCGCGGCCGGGGTGCCCGGACGCAGCGAATACATGAAGACGTAGGCGCCGTCGAAGCGGACCTGATCCATCAGCGAGGCGGTGTCGCGGAAGTCCTCGTCCGACTCGCGCGGGAAACCGACGATGAAGTCGGAGAGGAACTCGACCCCAGGCATGCGCGCGCGGGCGCGCTCGACGAAGCGCAGGTAGTCGGCGCGGGTGTAGCGGCGGCCCATCAGGCGCAGCTGGCGGTCGGATCCGCTCTGCGCCGGCACATGCAGGTGCTTGGCGACGCGCGGCAGCTCGCTCATCGTGTCGAGCAGTTCGTCGCTGATGTCCTTGGGATGCGAGGTGACGAAGCGGATCCGCTTCAGGCCGGGGATCTCGTGCAGGCGGCGCAGCAACGACGCGAGGTTGGTGCCGTCGCCGAGGGTCTTGCCGTAGGCGTCGACGGTCTGGCCGAGCAGCGTCACCTGGACGAAGCCCTGGTCGACCAGCGCGCGGACCTCGTCCTCGACCTGGGCGGGCGGGCGGCTCTTCTCCTTGCCGCGGGTGAAGGGCACCACGCAGTAGGTGCAGTTGTAGTTGCAGCCACGCATCACCGGCACCCAGGCGTTGACGCCCGAGCGTCGGGTCGCCGTCCACTGGGTGCCCTCGAAGTCGCCGAAGTCGGTGGCGACGACGTGGTCTTGCGCGTCGAGCTGGGCCAGCAGTTGCGGCATGCGCACGAACTGGTCGGTGCCGACCACCAGATCGACGTGGGGAAACTGTTCGATCAGCGCCTGCTTCTCGCGTTGGGCCATGCAGCCCATGATCCCGATGCGCAGGTCGGGACGCTTGCGCTTGATGCCCTTGAGCATCCCCAGGCGGCCGCGGACCTTGGCCTCGGCGTGGTCGCGCACGGCGCAAGTGTTGTAGAGCACCAGACCGGCATCGGCGACCGCGTCGACGCGCTGGTAGCCGGCCTCCGACAGCCGCGCCAGGACGACCTCGGTGTCGGCGAGGTTCATCTGGCAGCCGAAGGTCTCGATATAGACGGTCTTGGCCGGCGACGACATGGGGGTGGAGGTCTACCGCGCGGCGCAGCGGGAGCCAGCGGTGGCCCTGGGTTGCGTGCCGTTGCCCGGAGTTGCGTGCCGCTGTGCGGCGTTGCGTGCCGGGCTGGGGCCCGCGGTGAAGGCAGGGAGCCGGGGTATGAGGCCCTACACCGCCAGAGGTGCCGCGCAATGTGGGTACGAGCCCGCACGCAACGCGCCGTTGCGGTCCCTGGCGGTCCATCAACGATGGCCGCCCATGCCCACGCATCAGCCTCTGCGGATCCTTCATGCCGGCGGCGAGATGGCGCCCCTGATCAAGACCGGAGGACTCGCCGACGTGGTCGGGGCGCTGCCGGCCGCGCTGCGCCGCCTCGGTCAGGACGTGCGCGTCGCCATCCCCGGCTACCGCCAAGCGATCCAGGCGGCGCAGAAGCACGGCATCAGCTGGGGCGAACACCCGATGGTGATCGAGGCCGGCGGCGTCGACCACCGCATCCACGTCGGCACCACGGTCATTGATGGCCTGCCCATCCACCTCCTCGCCGCGTCCGAGCTGTTCGATCGCGATGGCATCTACGGTCCGAGCCCGTCCAACGACTACGACGACAACGCCCGCCGCTACAGCGTGTTCTGCAAGGCGGTGCTGGCGCTGCCCGGCTACCTCGGCTGGATCCCGCACATCGTCCACGCCCACGACTGGCAGGCCGGGCTGATCCCGGCGCTGCTTGAACGCGGCTTCCT
>Ga0163153_10006668_pt1 | contig 12846 bp, 12 predicted proteins | sample OliLakLV19MP6IB1_FD_148629 | JGI IMG/M metagenome (GOLD analysis project Ga0163153, IMG submission 148629) | Freshwater microbial mat bacterial communities from Lake Vanda, McMurdo Dry Valleys, Antarctica - Oligotrophic Lake LV.19.MP6.IB-1 | ecosystem: Environmental > Aquatic > Freshwater >... | reverse complement strand
CGTCTTGTGCATCCAGCATTCTGCCCATCGGCACGTCATCGAAAAGCTGTTCGCTTAGTGCCAACAGCAAAGTGATTTGCGCGGGCACGGCAACCGGGGTGCTTTGCGGCTGCTTCAGACACGCGCGAATTCGTTTGCCATGCTCAATGATCTTGCGGCTGCCCTCGTCTAACCGGGCACCGAAGCGGGCGAAAGTTTCTAGCTCTTCGAACTGTGCATAGGCCAGTTTCAGGTCACCCGCCACGGCGCGATAAGACGGTCGTTGCGCTTTGCCGCCCACCCGCGAAACGGATTGACCGACATCAACCGCCGGCAGCACGCCTAACTCGAACAATGACGGCGAAAGATAGATCTGGCCGTCCGTGATTGATATCAGATTGGTCGGAATGTAAGCCGAGATGTTCTGCGCCTCGGTTTCGATGACAGGAAGCGCGGTAAGCGAGCCGCCCCCGTGCTCCTGGTTCAGATGTGTCGCCCGTTCGAGCAGCCGCGAATGAATGTAAAAGATGTCCCCTGGAAAGGCTTCGCGGCCGGGTGGACGGCGCAGCAACAGTGACAGTTCCCGATACGCGCGAGCATGTTGCGTCAGGTCATCGTAGACAATCAACACGTCGTGGCCTGCTTCCATGAAGTGCTCGGCGATGCTGGTTGCGGCATAAGGGGCGATATAAACCAGTCCTGGTGGATCGTTACCCTCTGTAACAACGACCACCGTGTAGTCCATTGCGTTGTTGTCTTTGAGAACCGCCACAGTTTTCGCCACCGCAGAGGCACGCTGGCCGATGGCACAGTAGACACAAACGACATTCTGGTTTTTTTGGTTGAGTATGGTGTCGATAGCGATGGCGGTTTTGCCCGTTTGTCGATCGCCGAGGATCAATTCGCGCTGACCTCTTCCGATAGGAATGAGGGCGTCGATCACCTTGAGGCCGGTTTGCAGTGGCACCGTGACCGGCGCGCGGTCCATGATGCCGGGAGCGGGACGTTCGATCGGGAGTCGCTCGCTCGCGGTCACTGGGCCGTAGCCATCGAGTGGCTTTCCCAAGGGATCGACGACGCGTCCCAGCAGGGCGTCGCCCACGGCTACATCCATTACACGGCCTGTCCTTTCTGCTTCATCTCCGACCTGCAGTTGCCAGTATTCTCCGAGCAGGACGACACCAATCTCAGCGGGGTCCAGGTTGAACGCGATGCCAAAAACCTCGCCGGGAAATTCGATCAACTCCTCGAACCCAACGTCGGGAAGGCCGGAGACTTTGGCAATGCCGGTAGAGATGTTGGCAATCCTTCCCACCTCGCGCGGCGTCAGAGTGGGCACAAAGGCGCTACGAACCGAGCTCATTTGTGCAAAAGCACGGTGAAAGACGCTTGCCAGGTTCTCGGCTGGAACACTCATTACGTGTTCACAGGCTGCTCGCCTTTTCCAGAATCACAGGCGAAGGCTCGAAACCGGTACTGCTTCCCGCTATCGGTTCGGGTAGTCGCAAGAGCTCCTCCTTCTCCTCGGGCTTGCTCTGTTGATTGATAAGTTCGCCGATACCGCGCTCGAGTGACTTAAGGTACTCCGCGATACTCCAGGCAACTTTCTGGCCATTGGTGCTGAGCTCGACACCGCTGACCAAATCTGGCGCTGTCTCAAAGCGAAACTGAACTTCAGACGCCAGGATCTCGTTCAGGGAATGCTCTATTGCTTCGCGCAGTGAAGCGGGCAGCTCGAACGCGCTTCGCACCAGCACCGGGGCCGTTCTGATGGCCTCAGCCATTCGCTGCTTCGCTGGCCCGTCCATTTCCCGCAGGCGAGCAATGAATACTTCGCCGATGCGTTCCTCCAGGCTCACTTCTGCCAGGTCCATGAGCGCCTTACGCGCGATTGCAAATACTTCGTGCTGGGCCCTGTGAATGATGGCTTGATTCAGGTTGAGTGCATCGTTTTTGAGCGTCTCATTCCGCTTCGCGCTTAATTTGTTGGCTGCCTCGTGCGCTTGTCCGATCAGCCGCTGACGCTCTGCAAGCACCTCGTCTTTTGCCTGGCTCATCAGTGCAGTGCGCTGTTGGTCAAATTCCTCGTTTTTCTGCCGAAAAGTGTCACGCTCTTTCTGGGCAGCCGCTTTCTTGGCACCGGCGTCGGCGAGCTCTGCGGCGATGCGCTTTTCCCGCTCATCGATAGCGTGGAGGGTGGGCTTGTAGAGAAAGCGCTTCATCAACCACACCAGGATGAGAAAGTTAAGGACCTGGGCGCCTACCGTGAACCAGTCGATAAGCATTATTGACTTGCGGCCTTTTCTATCACGTGATTCCAGAACGGGTTGGCAAAAATAAGAATCATCGAGACCACAAAGCAATAGATCGCGGTGGATTCGATCATGGCCAGACCGACGAACAGGGTGCGGGTGATGGTGGCGGAAGCATCCGGTTGCTGGGCCAGGGAACTGAGCGCCGTCGCGACCGCTCTGCCTTCCGCTAAAGCGGGTCCCATCGTGCCGAAGCCGGTAGTGATGCCGGCGATGACGATAGACGCCACCGCAATAATCGTCATGCTGTCCATAGGGTTTCCTTTAATGATTTCATCGCTGTGTCACGTTACTGCTCCGGGTTCAGATGCAGGCTCAGATTCGGGCTCAGATTCGGGCTCAGGTGCAGGCTTGCGGACCCGCGTTGCGGCGGCGATGTAAACCGCCGCGAGGATGCTGAAGATATATGCCTGCACCATGCCCGTGAGCAACCCGAGCATGGTCATGAAAATGGGAAAGATGAATGGCGTGATGGTGAGCAGAATGGCAATGATCATCGCACCGCTCATCATGTTGCCAAACAAGCGAACGGCAAGAGCCAGCGTACGTGAAGCCTCGCTGATGAGGTTGAAGGGCAGCATGATGACCGTTGGCTGAATGTAGGACTTGAGATAGCCCGCTAATCCCTGTCCTTCGATACCGAACAACGGCACGGCGACGAACACACACAGCGCCAGCGCTACGGTGGTAGACAAGGAACCCGTTGGAGGCTGGTAGCCGGGAATGACGGTGAACAGGCTGGCCATAGCGAGGAAGAGAAAGAGCGTACCCAAAAATCCGAGATACTTGTCTGGATCACGCAGGCCTATCTCTACGATTTGCTGTTTTATGCCGGTAACGACGATTTCCAGCAGGTTCTGCCACCGATCACGTTGCATATCCAGAGAAAGTCTGCGCGTGATCAGCTTGGAGCCAGCGACCAGGACCAGCATCAGTACCCACGTGAACACAATCGTGCCGTTGAGCTTAATGAACCCGTATTGCCAAAAGATCATCTCGTCGGGACTAAGTTGCATGACGGGTTTCCGGTACCCGTCGGTTGCCACCATCCGCCGACCGCGTCAGCCAGATCACGCCGATTCGCGCCATGACAAATCCCAGCAGGCACAGCAGCAGCCGCCGCCAATCTCCCGCAAAGGCAAAGTAGATTCCCGGCAGAACCAAACCCATTCGCAGCAGCAAACTACAGCCGATCCAGACCGCTGGTCGCCGCGATGCAAGCGCCTTTTGCAGGGTCCACCACAGGCCGCCAAAGAACAGACTGCCCAGGCCCAGGCCCGCAATCCACGACAGTATCAGTGGCGCAGCCTCAATCACGGCCATTCTCCTCTTCGTTGTGCATGGCTCTGTCTTCCTTACTAACCCAATGCCACGCATTCAGACAGCCGAGCGAGAGCCCGGCGACCAACAGCGCCAGCGTCCAGGAGTGACCGCCAACATGGTGCCGGTCCAGCCACAGGCCCAGCGCAGCGCCAAGCAGGGTTGGGACAACAACTGACCATCCAATCAACCCCATCATTCCCAAGCCGAACCAAACACCCGGCGTCTCAACCCGGCGCGCCTTGATCTTCCGCCTGGCTTTTGCGTCGACCTGCTCGGCGAGGGTCAGATTGGCGTTTTTGGCTTTGCCTGTAGCCTCTTTATTCATTTTGAAAGTTTGCAAAGCGTCGCAGAAAGCCTGTTTCCAATTTCGCCATGACGGCATGCACACTTTGCTCCTGCTCATTCAGCGTCAGAAACTCCTTCGCCACTGACTGACGAAGCTGTTCCAGGTCGGTGCCAACGATTGCGCGGCGCACGGAGACCATAACGTCTGCTCCGGTCTTGATCAGAACGCCTTGATCGACCGCCAGGTAACTCTCTCCGGCTGTTTCTGTTTCCCAAATCAGGATTCCAGGTGCGAGCACCGCAGAGCAGTCGCGCCTGCGCGGCAAAAGTCCAAAGGAGCCTTCGTCGGTCTCGGCAACCATGCGTAACACGCCAGAGTGCGCAGCGAAGAGTTCGAACGGAACGAGAATCCTCAGGTTCATGACGTTAGCTTGCATGTCTGTCCTCCGTCGGGTGGTCCGCGCCGCGCTTGGTGGGCTTCTGCATTTTCGCCTCGTCAATCTTCCCAATCATGTAGAGCGCTCTCTCAGGGTAATCATTGAATTCATCGCGCAGGATTCGCTCACAGCCATCCAGGGCGTCCTCGAGGCTGACGAGTTTGCCCTTGAGGTTGGTGAACTGTTCGGTGGAGAAGAAAGGCTGGGTGAGAAAGCGTTCGAGTCGGCGGGCGCGGGCGACTACCTTCCGGTCGTCCGGCGAAAGTTGCTCGAGACCGAGCATGGCAATGATGTCTTTGAGTTCCGCGTATTGCGCGAGTGTCTTGCGGATTTCCTGCGCCAAGCTGTAATGCCGTGGACCGACGATGCCTGGCGTGGCCATTTTGGAACTCGATTGCAGCGGATCGATTGCCGGGTAGAGCCCTTCGCTGGCGCGGCTGCGCGAAAGTACGATGGAAGCTGACAGGTGCGAGAAGGTATGCACAGCAGCCGGGTCGGTGAAGTCATCGGCCGGCACATAGACCGCCTGGATCGAAGTGATGGCCCCGGTATCGGTGTTGGCGATACGCTCCTCCAGGGCCGCTAGCTCGGTGCCCATGGTGGGCTGGTAGCCCAAACGTGAAGGCATTCGTCCCATCAAGCCAGAAACTTCAGAGCCGGCCTGTATGAAGCGAAAGATATTGTCTATCAACAGCAGCACATCCTGATGAGCCTCGTCGCGGAAATATTCCGCCATGGTCAGCGCCGCATGCCCCACGCGGAACCGGCTACCCGGGGGTTCGTTCATTTGGCCAAACACCATCACCATGTTGGGCAGTACGCCGGCTGCTTTCATCTCACGGTAAAGCTCCTCACCTTCGCGGCAACGCTCGCCAATTCCGCAGAAGATACTCACGCCTTTTTGATTGGCGACCATGTTGTGGATCATCTCCGTTAGCAGCACGGTTTTGCCTACGCCGGCCCCACCAAAAAGACCTGCTTTGCCGCCACTCTCCAGCGGCATCAGGACATCAATCACCTTGATGCCGGTGGCGAAGATTTCGGATCGGGTGGAACGCTTTGCCAACGGCGGCGGTGCCCGGTGCACAGATCGCCATGTGACATCCGTTAGTGGTGGTCCGTGGTCTATGGTGTTGCCGAAAACGTCGAACATTCGGGACAGAGTACCTTTGCCCACGGGCGCCTGCAGCGGCTCACCGGTGTTTTCTACCGCCGAGCCGCGTGCCAAGCCTTGCGTCGGTGTCAATGCAATCCCACGCACGTGTTGTGCGTCGCTCTGCGCCAGCACTTCGATGATGATGCGGTTTTTATCGCCCGCGTGCAGCATTGAATAAATCGATGGCAGATGGTTATCAAACCTTACATCGACCACGCTGCCACGCACAGACGTAACCGTACCCAGATGCGCAGGACCAACAACCTTCAGGGCCTCGGTTCCGGGGTGAAGATGCTCCATTGCTTCAAACATGACGATTCTCTTTCTTACATTCAGGCATCGTCCTGGTCGCGGTAAACTTTATGCGTCTTCTCGCGACCCAGGCTCAAGCTACTACTGACCGCCCTGTGGCCGCTCTCATGAGACCGTTTAAACAGTAACGCTTGCGGTGCAAAGTAGTCAGTGCGCTGGCGCACACAGGTGAATGCTGAATCGGCCTTAACCATGTCAGGCGCGACGTTTTAGTGAGGCTGAGTTCGCTGCCGCACCGACTACTTTGTCCTCAGGGTTTATAAAGGAGGGCGGCTTGGATTATCGAACTGATGCCCGGCCTGAATCGCAGTTCTTGCTTGCAGGAACGCGATTCTGATCTTCATGTAAGCCACAGGAGCTTTCCCATGATTTCAATTCGTACACTTGCAATTGCAGCCGCCATGGCCACTTTCTGCGTCAATGGATACGGCCAGACACCTACTGAGCATGACACCGACCATCCTGCTTCTGCCCCCACAGCGGACATGCCTATGAAGATGGGTGGTCCCGAAGCGCAGATGGCTCGTATGGACGAGCAGACGAAGGTAATGCAGGCGATGCATGACAAGATGATGCAAGCCAAGACGCCGGAACAGCGCAGCGCCCTGATGGCGGAGCACATGAAGGTCATGCAGGACAGCATGGCGATGATGGATACAATGGGCAAAGGTGGCATGATGGGCAAAGGCGGCATGGGTGGCATGAAAGACAAGGCCGCCAACGGCGCAGACACAGGCGGAATGGCCGGCATGCAGGGCAAGGGCCCGATGGACGGCGGCATGGACATGCACCACCAGATGATGGAGAAGCGTATGCAGATGATGCAGTCGATGATGCAGATGATGATGGACCGCATGCCCCAGGACCCAGGCAGGTCTTGATGGGCAAGTCTTGACGGGCAACGACATATACTTTCCACTTTTCGGTTCCTGAGTCGGACAATGAGTCCAGCGTCCGCCATTGCGGGGCGCAATGGCGACTGGTGCGTTTGAACCCAGTGCTGGTCCAATATACTTAGGGTCCTAACGGCGCGGGCAGGTCCCCAATATGAATCTGGTCATCACGGAGCGATCCCGTTGGAAGTAGATCAAGCCGAGGTCGCTAGCTCCCAAACGGGAAAGACCACGCACTCTGCGCGGTCAGGAGATTCAGAGTTACCTGGCCTGAGTGCTGCTGATGCTGCCCTGCGCCTGCAAAGCGAAGGCTACAACGAGCTTCCGCAGACACAACGGCGCACACCGTTGCGCATTATTCTGGACGTCATTCGTGAGCCCATGCTGGCGCTGCTGATTGGCGGCGGCCTGGTCTATCTGGCACTTGGCAGCGCTCAGGAAGCGCTGGTTTTGCTCGCCTTTGCCTGCTTCTCTGTGGTGATTACCGTGGTGCAGGAGGCGCGCACGGAGCGGGTTCTGGAAGCGCTGCGCGACCTGACGAGTCCGCGCGCTCTTGTGATCCGTGATGGCGCGCGCTTGCGCATCGCCGGACGTGAAGTAGTGCGGGGCGACCTGGTCGTGCTGGCCGAAGGTGATCGGGTGCCCGCCGACGCGCGCGTGCTCACGGTGCAAGATCTGCAAGCCGACGAGTCCCTTCTTACAGGTGAATCCGTGCCGGTGCGCAAGAAGGCGGGTTCTGATGGTGAAGATCCTCCACCCAGGCCGGGTGGTGACGATCTGTCCTTTGTATTTTCCGGCGCACTGATCGTACGGGGGGCGGGTATCGCTGAGGTCGTTGCCACCGGTGCCAACAGCGAAATCGGCAAAATCGGCAAATCCTTGAGCCTGCTTGAGGTCGAGGCTCCGCAACTGCAGCGCCAGACGCGGAAAGTGGTGCTTTTTTTCGCTTTGGCGGGTGCCCTGGTCAGCACTGTTGTTGTGCTGCTCTACGGGCTCTTCCGCGGTGGTTGGCTGGAGGCGCTGCTGGCCGGCATTGCCGTAGGCATGTCGATGCTGCCCGAAGAGTTCCCAGTAGTGCTGGCCGTTTTCATGGCAATGGGGGCCTGGCGGATCTCGCAATTGCGGGTACTCACCCGTCGTGCCTCGGCGATCGAAACACTGGGCGCGGCGACGGTGCTCTGCACTGACAAGACCGGGACTTTGACCGAGAACCGCATGACGGTTGCCGAATTGCGTCTGTCTGACGAAAGTCCATTAAAGATCAACGCCACGGACACGCAGCTACCGGAGACATTTCAGGAAATGGCCTCACTGGGAGTGCTGGCCAGCGCGCCTGAGCCTTTCGACCCGATGGAAAAGGCCTTCCGCACGCTCGCGGAAAGCGCATTGAGCGGGCCTCCCGGAGTAGGGCAGACTCTGCTCAAAACTTACGCACTGCGGCCTGATTTGCTGGCCATGTCGCAGGTGTGGAAAGGAACCGGGAACGATCAGTTGGTGGCGGCAAAAGGCGCGCCCGAGGCCATCGCAAAACTATGCAAGCTCGATGACGCGGCCCGCGCTGCCGTCACGCAGGCGGTCGACGAAATGGCTCAAACGGGCTTGCGTGTGCTGGGTGTAGCACAGGCCTCCTTCGCTGGCACCGACCTGCCGAATACCCAGCAGGATTTCGATTTCCGCTTTGTGGGGCTGGTGGGCCTCGCCGATCCGGTGCGTGAAAGCGTACCGTCGGCTATTGCGGAATGCCGCAACGCGGGCATTCGGGTGATCATGATTACCGGCGATTACCCGGCCACAGCGTTTGCGGTTGCGGTTGCGGCGGGTCTGAGCGGCGAAGACATGATGAGCGGTGATGAACTCGAAAGTCTCAACGATGACGAGCTTGCCTCGCGCCTGCGCACCGTTAACATTTTTGCCCGCATCATGCCCGAGCAGAAGCTGCGTATTGTTAACGCGCTCAAAGCGAACGGTGAAATCGTCGCGATGACCGGAGACGGGGTAAACGACGCACCGTCCCTCAAGGCCGCGCATATCGGTGTAGCGATGGGCGGCCGTGGTACCGACGTGGCGCGCGAGGCGTCGTCGATTGTCCTGCTGGATGATGATTTCGGTTCTATCGTCGACACCATTCGACTGGGGCGACGAATTTATACCAATCTGCGCAAGGCCATGAGCTTTATCCTGGCGGTGCATATTCCGATCGCCGGCCTGGCGTTGATGCCGCTGATTTTTGGTCTGCCGATTCTGTTCGGGCCGATGCACATTGCTTTTCTGGAGATGGTAATCGACCCCGTCTGCTCCCTGGTCTTCGAGGCTGAGACCGCGGAGGAGGGGCAGATGCGTCGACCTCCGCGCGCCGCAAACGAACCGCTATTCTCCGCGCTGACCATCGCCTGGAGCCTGCTTCAGGGTGCCCTGGTGTTTGCCTTACTCGCCGCGATCTTTGTTGTGTTACTGCACTACGGCTTGGCTGATGACCAGGTACGGGCCGTGACATTTGCGTCGTTGGTGGTGTCAATCATCGCGCTGATCCTGGTGAATCGTTCTGCAGGAGCATCCATCATCACCGCGATTCGGCGCCCAAACCGTGCACTGGGCATCGTGTTCCCGATCGTCGCCACATTGCTCGCCATGACGCTTTTCTGGCCATACGTCCGCTCTATGTTCGGCTTTGCGGCGCTCGATGTTTCAGCCCTTCTTATCCCGTTGGCCACCGGGGTCGTCGTTCTGGTCACGCTGGAAGGGCTTAAACCTCTGTGGCATAGGGTTTTCCCCGAGCCTAGTGTTAGCCATAGCAGAATTTCCGCAGCTTCCTCTGCCTCTTAATTAAGAGGCAAACGGATTAGTGAGGGCGCAGCACCAGGCAAAAGCTCTGGCCTGCTAGCGATTGTTTTGAAAATGGATTAACTGGTTTAGTGGCCGGAGTTTATTTGCAATTCTTTACAGATAATAAAATCCTGGTATTCAAGCGAGAACTCTTGCCGGGCGAGCCGGCACATCGATGTGCAATTGCCGTTCTCGGGCATCCTGCCCTCCACGGCACCGGTGCATCCCTGCACATTGGAATCTCACCCGCTACGCGGGTTCTCATCCCGGTTAATCCTTGAGACACAAAAAAGCCACCGCAAGGGTGGCTTTTTTGTTGTTTGGTGGAGGCGGCGGGAATCGAACCCGCGTCCGTAAGTACTCCGCCATTGGCTCTACATGCTTATCCCAGTCTTTGTTTTAGTTAATGGCTACCCGACGGGCAGGGAAGGCCAAGAACGATCCTGGATAAGTTTTAACGAGTCCACACCAGGCGTGCTTCGTCGCGATCTCATATAGGGTGACTCCCGTGATCCGGTCGTATGAGCACGAGGCCGGGCGGAAGGCTCTAAGCAGGTGTTTAAGCTGCTAGTGCGTAGTTGTCGTCGTTGGCAACTAAGTTTTTTGCAAACAGTTTTACGAGTTACTTGCAGCTCGGCATGCACCTCCGGTTTCGCGACCCACGTCGAATCCAGGTCGCCCCCAAAAATGATACAACTCAGGTCTGTCTTCTGAACTATTAAATACATTCTACATCAGTCAGTCGGAAAAAATCAGTCTGAAGATGATTTATAGTCGGAGTATTGGACCTGAAGATCGGGCTGCGGTTCATTCAGACTCAAGAGATTTTAGAGTACCTGCGACATCCGGTTTCAATAGCGAAGTTACTAACATGGAGACATTGAAATGCATCACTACTTAAGATTCCTGTTGATGGTAATGACATCTACGGCACTGATGTTAGTGCTGATGTATTTCAACACTTACGAATTCAGCCATGTGTTCTGGAGCGAAACACGCTTTTATATGGCGCTGTACATGGGTGCGATGATGGCTGTAGTCATGCTTGCCTTCATGTTGAAAAACTACAAGAATAAAACAGCAAACGTCAGTATTTTTATTGCCAGCGTCGCACTGTTTGTGCTGTCGGTATATTTACTGAGGAGCCAAGACACTGTGCAGGATGTGTCATGGATGAAGGCCATGATTCCACATCATTCAATCGCGATTCTGACCAGTGAGCGAGCACAGATCTCTGACCCTCGGGTGCGGCAACTGGCGGATGAAATCATCAAGGCACAGCGTTTGGAAATTGCCGAAATGAAAGCGCTTATAGCTGACCTGGAAGGCGGCCCCAGTGCCACTCCTGAAATAGACGGTAAATAGTCATGACGGAATATAACGATTCATCAGCTGGTGCGAGTGGCCTGAAGTCAGCACGTCTCTATCGAATGGTGATGGCAGACCATGTTTGTCCCTATGGAATCAAATCCAAGGCATTACTTGAGCGAGAGGGATTCGAGGTTGAGGACCATCACCTTGAAACTCGCGAACAAACCGACGCTTTCCAGGCTGAGCATGGTGTTGATACCACGCCGCAAACCTGGATTGGTGGCAAACGTGTAGGTGGTTACGACCAATTGCGCGAGTATTTCGGCCAGAATGTAAAGCAAGAGGGGGAAACAAGCTATCAACCGGTGATTGCGCTTTTTTCCGTCGCGTTACTGATGGCGCTGGCTTTCGCCTGGTACACGTTCGGCACCGTGCTGAACATTCGCACGGCTGAATGGTTTATCGCGATATCCATGTGTCTGCTGGGAATTCAAAAACTCCAGGACGTCGAAAGTTTCAGCACCATGTTTCTGAACTATGATCTATTAGCGAGACGCGTGGTTCGATACGGCTATTTCTACCCTTTTGCTGAAACCCTGGCCGGCATACTGATGATTGGCGGAGTGCTCAGTTGGCTGTCCGTGCCCCTGGCCCTGTTCATCGGCACGGTGGGTGCCGTATCGGTGTTCAAAGCCGTTTATATCGACAAACGAGAGCTCAAGTGCGCTTGTGTTGGCGGTAACAGCAACGTACCTCTTGGCTTCGTATCGCTGACTGAAAACCTGATGATGATACTGATGGGAGTCTGGATTTGGCTTAAATAGAAATTTAACCATCCCTGGTCGACTCATCAGGATACATTACCCGGTTCTCCTTGCATCGCTCCTGCATCCGGGTAGACTGCTTCGCTTCCGAATTTCAGACCATCTTTCAGCCTTTCACACAACAATATGGAGCACACATGAATCTTGACAACAGCGTAGTGGTCATTACCGGTGCGGCCGGTGGCCTGGGGCAGGCCATGGCCAAACGCCTGGCAGCGCAAGGCGCCAGGCTGGCTTTGCTGGACCTGCAAGCGGAAAGTCTGAACACACTGGCCGATGAGTTGGGGCGGGACAAAGCTTTGCCCATCGTTTGTGGCGTTACCGACGAGGCTCAGGTCGATGCGGCCATGGCACAGGTTCGTCAGCACTTCGGGCGATTTGATGTGCTGGTGAACAACGCCGGGATTACCCGAGATGCTTTGTTTCTGAAATTCAAGGATGGCGAGTTGGTATCACGCATGAGTCTGGCCAACTGGCAACAGGTTATAGACGTTAATCTGACCGGTGTGTTTCTGTGCGGCCGGGCTGCTGCGGAACAGATGATTCGGGCCGGCAATGGCGGGGTACTGGTCAATATTTCCAGTATTTCCCGTGCCGGTAACATGGGGCAAACCAACTATTCCGCCACCAAGGCGGGGGTAGAGGCGATGAGCGTGGCCTGGGCTAAAGAGCTGGCTCGCTTTGGTATACGGGCAGCGTCTATTTCTCCAGGCTTTATCGGCACCGAAATGGTGCGTTCCATGAAGCCGGAGGCACTGGAAAAGATGACTCAGGGAATACCGGCTAAACGCTTGGGCGAACCTGACGAAATTGCTGCAACGGTACAATTTATTATTGAGAATGATTACATCAGTGGTCGTGATTTTGCTATTGATGGTGGTTTGCGGCTGTAATTTCGTCACCCCGTCCTACGAGGACAGTGGATGCCGGATCAAGCCCGGCATGACGGTTTCGTTCGTCATCCCGGACAGCGCGAAGCGCGTGATCCGGGAACCATACAAGCTATCCCAAATGGATGCCGGATCAAGTCCGGCATGACGGTTGGAAATGGATGCCGGATCAAGCCCGGCATGACGGTTGGAAATGGATGCCGGATCAAGCCCGGCATGACGGTTGGAAATGGATGCCGGATCAAGCCCGGCATGACGGTTGGAAATGGATGCCGGATCAAGTCCGGCATGACGGTTGGAA
>Ga0163153_10006667_pt1 | contig 12846 bp, 13 predicted proteins | sample OliLakLV19MP6IB1_FD_148629 | JGI IMG/M metagenome (GOLD analysis project Ga0163153, IMG submission 148629) | Freshwater microbial mat bacterial communities from Lake Vanda, McMurdo Dry Valleys, Antarctica - Oligotrophic Lake LV.19.MP6.IB-1 | ecosystem: Environmental > Aquatic > Freshwater >... | reverse complement strand
GGCCAAGGCCGGAATGAATGATTGTGCGGTCAAGGGCAGCCTTCATTCGTGCGCAGGCATGGCCAAGACCGACGGAGAAGCCCATTCCTATGTCTTCCTGCCGAAAGGGCTGTGCGGGAAGATTTCGAACGGCACCGTGCTGGCCACCACCAAAGAGGATCTGGCGAAGATGAAAGAGAGCATGAAAAAGATGTAGGGCAACACCTGATGTCGGTTCACTATCCCGCCCCGATCCCGGCACAGGCCGGGATCGGGCTGCGATCACATCATTTTCGCGAGATTCTCGACACGCCCCCTTCGGTCGCCTGGATGGAAACCCATCCAGAGAATTATTTCGGGGGCGGAGGCGCACCGCTTCGCGTACTTGAACGGATCAGGAGCCAGTACCCACTGAGCTTTCACGGGGTCGGCCTTTCGCTAGGCTCCACCGATCCGATCGACCATGCCCATCTCGGCAAACTTAAAGTCTTGATCGATCGCTTCGAGCCAGCCTTCGTGTCGGAGCATCTTTCCTGGAGTTCCGTGGGCGGCCGGTCCTTCAACGATCTGTTGCCGCTCCCCTACACGCCGGAAAGTCTGGATCATATCTGCGCCAGGATCGACGAAGTCCAGACCGTCTTGATGCGGCCGCTGTTGATCGAGAATATTACCCGGTATCTGACGTGGCAGGACTCTACGATACCGGAAGGCGCGTTCATGGCCGAGGCAGTCAAAAGAACCGGCTGTGGGATTCTGCTCGATATCAATAACGTCTATGTCAATGCCGTCAACTTCGGCCTGGATCCGCTCGACTTTTTGAACGCGATTCCGGCCCGGGCTGTGCAGGAGATGCACCTGGCGGGGTTTGATCGCTTCGGGCGTATGCTGATCGATACCCATGGCCAGCCCGTGTGTCAGGAAGTCTGGGGCCTCTATCGATGGGCGATCCATCACTTCGGTCCACGACCGACGTTGATTGAATGGGATACCAACCTTCCGCCGCTGGCGATGCTGGTCGAGCAAGCAACACAGTCGGACGCTATCTTGAAGGAATGCCATGTTGCCGCTTCGTGAGACGCAACGCGCCTTTGCCGAGGCCATCGTCGAAGGGAAGTACCATGCAGCCACGGTAGCGATGGCGGCGGATGGGGGAGCCCTGCGGAGCGTGGCGCTCTACCGCCGGCTGATTCGTAACAACTATCGGCAGGCACTCATGATTACCTATCCGGTCTTGCTGCGGTTCGTTGGTGGGCGCTATTTCGACATCCTCGCGCGAGGGTACCTCACGGCTCATCCTTCGATCAGCGGGGATCTGTTCTTCTATGGGCAGTCTCTTCCCACCTTTTTCGACAAGGTACAGGTGGCTCCCTTGCTGGTGGAATTGGCGCGGCTGGAATGGGCCTGCCATGAGGTCTATCAGGCCGCCAACTCTCCGCCGCTGTCCCAGGATCAACTGCAGGCCCTCGCGTCGGGGGATCCCTCTCAGGTGACATTCCACGTGCATCCAGCCTCGCGACTCCTGTCCTTTCCCGTCCCCGTGCATCGAGTCTGGCAGACGCTGCAGCCCGACGCATCCGCAGATGTCGTCGTCGAGTTGCCGCTTCCGGAAGAGGAGACCGGCGTCGTCGTCACGCGAGGGGACGGGAAAGTCCGGGTCACGCCCCTAGCCATGGCGGACTATCTGTTGCTTAAGGCCATGGCGCGAGGAGTCGATGCCGTGTCGGTTGAGCGGATGGCGATCGAGTCCGAGCCCGACTTCGATTTCGCCCGGTTCATGACCACTGTGCTGAGTCTGCATGTGATCGCCGGATTGTCCGTAGAGCAGGGCGTATGACGCACAATAGAGGCTTGTTGAAACGCGCAGTCGATCGTGTGGTTCCCGCCTATCGGCAGCTGGTCCGGGGTTTGGAATCGCTGATCCCCGTCTTCGACCTGTCGGTGCGTCTGTATCTGGCGCATATCTTCTGGAAAGGGGGCATGGCCAAACTCTCCAGCTGGATGTCGACCGTGATGCTCTTTACCCTGGTCTACGATGTGCCTGTTCTGCCGCCGGAGCTTGCCGCGTATCTATCGGTCGTCATCGAGGTGGGCGGCTCGCTCCTGCTGGCGATCGGTCTGGGCGGACGATGGGCAGCCCTCTCGCTCTTCGGGCTCAATATCGTGGCCTCGATTTCGTACGGACAGTTGTCCGAGGCGGCTCTGCAAGAGGCGTTCTATTGGGGAGCTCTGTTTCTGTACCTCGTCCTCCATGGGCCGGGGCTGATCTCCGTTGACGCTCTGATAGGCTATCTCATTCGACGAAAGCAGGCCGCACGCAGTGCCGATGGGATGGTGGCTCCTCAACCGGTCCGTCACGGAGCATAAGACTGCGTGGCCGGAGGATTTCGAAACATACCGGCGCGGCTACAAAGACGCGGTCTTTCGATGGGTAATAGTTCGAATTGCCGAGCTGCAACGGCGTCTGCTGGAACTCACTTGATCGTTCGCGACTTGATCTTCAAGGGGAAACGATATTATGGCGAGTTCCTGGAGTCAGGCGAAGAGATTGCAACCAATGTGTTAGCCGATCGGCTCAGCCGCCTGGAGTCTGAGGGAATCGTGTCCAAGCGGGTCGACCCCAAAGATCAGAAGAAGTATCTCTACAGATTGACAAACAAAGGTGAGGACCTGTTGCCGGTCCTTCTTGAAATGATTCTTTGGGGAGCCACTTACGACCAGAAGACCGCGGCCCCCAAATCCTTCATAGACCGGCTGAAGTCCGACCGAGCAGGCGTGATCAAAGAAACACACGCGCGTCTTCAAGCCAAGAAACCCTGAGATTCGTTGAAGATAGCGTGCTGGATTCCTTCAACCATGGCGAAACAGCTGGAGAATGTGCCCTAAGTTACTCAGACCGCTTCTTAAACACGATATCTCCATAATAGGCCTCTGCTGACTCGCCGGTGTTGTCGGTATCGGTCATGATCGCCACGCCGGAGATCATCGGCGGCTCTTCGCCGAAGGTCTGCTTGTAATCTTCGTAGACATTGCGTTCCTCGGTGATCCAGGTGTTGCGCTTGGCCGGTCCACTTTCGACAACAATCATATAGACTTGATCGGTAAAGGGGTTCGGCACAGCCGTGCCCACCGGCGCTCGGCTCTCCCAGATATAGTTGATGGCGCCTAGCGGCGGATATTGCCCGTAGATCAGCTTGGCGGCTTCGTATTTCGCTTTTCCGAAGAGGCCGACTTTCTGGCTGTCGTATTGGAAGGTGACATAAATGCGGGCGGGATAATCGTCCCCTTCTTTCTTGGCCACATTGCCGGCCTTAAGCACATTGGCGACCTTCCATTGCCAGTGAATGATCGGATATTCCTTGGGATCGATCCGGACTTCTCGTGTCATCCCGGAAGAGGAGGCCTGACTCGCCGCTTTGACGACGATCTGCTCTCCATCTTTCACGAGGCTGTAGGTCGTGTGCTGGGGGATCTTGGGGAAGGTGAGGGGTTTCCAGCCGTCCGGCCATGGGCCATCTGGGGTCGCGGAGGAAAAGGTGCCGATCTCGACTACCGCTGGTGATTCGGCTTGCAACCGATCCGTTTCGCCGAGGCTGATCGTGAGGACAAGGAGACTTCCTATGCTGATAATCGAACGGGCCATGCGATGTTTCATGCTGTGGATCCTTTGATTGTTGAATCATACGAGTGGCATGAGCGAGGACGTGACACTATTTCCTCGTCCATGCGTACCACTTGCTCAGGATGCTCTTCTGGCGTGAAGTGAACGTGGTCTTCCGCCACGCATTGGCGACCTTCTTCACAACTTCTGCTTGGGTTGGATAGGGATGGATCGTGCCGGCGATCGTCTTGGCGCCGACGCCGGCCTTCATCGCTACGGAAAATTCGCCGATCATCTCGCCGGCGTGAGTCGCCACAATCGTGGCGCCGAGGATCTTGTCTGTGCCCTTCTGGATATGCACGCGGGCAAACCCCTCGTCCTCCCCATCCAGGATGGCACGATCCACCTCGTCCAACTTGAATGTGTAGGTCTCGACCTCGAGACCCTTTTCCTTCGCATCCTTCTCATACATCCCAACATGCGCGACTTCCGGCTCCGTGAAGGTACACCAGGGCATGATCAACGATTCAACGCTGGCATAGCCTAGCCCGAAGGGATGCGGGAAGAGGGCATTTTGAATGACGATCTGCGCCATGGCATCGGCGGCATGGGTGAATTTGTAGCGCGAGCAGATGTCGCCCGCGGCGAAGATCCTGGGATTCGTTGTCTGCAGCCGCTCGTTTACCTTGACCCCCTTCTTGTCGTACTCGACACCGACCGCTTCCAGCCCGCTTCCCTCAACATTCGGGGTACGGCCGACCCCGACAAGAATCTCATCCACCGTCACATCGTACTGTTGGCCATGTGAATCGACTCTCAGTCGCTTGCCGCTGTCCGTCTTCTGAACGTTGAAATCCTTCCCGCAACAGAGCAACTTCAGCCCATCACGCACCATCTGCTGCTTGACAATCTCAGCTGCATCGCGGTCTTCGTTCGGCATAATGCCGTGCTGCGCTTCGATCAGATAGACCTGACTCCCGAACCTCGCGAACGACTGCGCCAACTCGCAACCGATGGGACCGGCGCCGATCACTCCGATGCGTGGCGGCAACTCCGTCAACGAAAACACCGTTTCGTTCGTGAGATAGCCCGCCTCTTTCAAACCTGGCGTCGATGGCGCCGACGCTCGCGCGCCGGTACAGATCGCGGCTCTTGCAAAGGTCAAGGTCCGGTTGCCGGCTGGTCCTTCGACTTGGATGCGATCGGCTCCGATGAAATGCCCGCTGCCAATGTAGACATCCACGCCCAACTTTGTGTAACGATGGGCCGAATCGCTGTGGCTGATCCGTGCCCGCAGTTTCCTCATACGCGCCATTGCCGCACCGAAGTCGTATTTCACACCGGGAGGAATATGGAGGCCGAACTCCTCAGCATTCCGCAAGTCGGCCCAAGCCCGCGCGGCCCGAATGATGCCCTTTGAGGGCACGCAGCCGACATTGAGACAGTCACCCCCCATCAAGTGTTTTTCGATCAAGGCTACTTTCGCCCCTAGGCTTGCGGCAATGACGGCCGTGATCAATCCTGCCGTCCCAGCCCCGAGCACCACAATGTTGTAGCGGCCGATCGGTTCAGGATTCACCCAATTGGACGGATGGACATTCTCTACGAGACGTTGATTATGTTCATCGTTCGGGAGAACGAGGCTCTCTTCGTGCTGACTCATCGCGATAATCCTCTCTGACGACTGTGAGACCATGGCGGCACTCTCCCGTTGCGTATTCGCTTCACGCCTCAAGTTCCACGGGGTTTGTGATCATGCCGGTTTCCCAGTCCATTTCTTGTACAGGGTTGGCACCAGCGCTAGAAGCCCCAACAACACAAAGGCCCCGATCACGCCGGGGGAAGCAATGTCGTTCAACGAATTGATCGTCCCCAGTTGTTGGCCCGCATAGGCATAGACGAAGGAACCTGGGATGATGCCAAGCGCCGTGGCGGCCACATAACGTCCGACGTTCATCCGCGTCAAACCGGACACCAGATTGACGACAAAAAATGGAACGAGCGGGATCAGCCGGAGCGTCAGGAGATAACTGAAGGCGTTCTTCGCGAAACCCTGTTGAACCGGACCCAACCACCTTCCAAACTTCCGTTCCACCCAATCGCGCAGCAGGTAGCGGGATGTGAGAAATGCGAGCGTCGCGCCAGTCGTCGCCCCAAGATTGACGAAGAGTGTACCCCACACAGCTCCGAACAAGAACCCGCCGGCTAGTGTGAGAATCGCAGCGCCAGGAAGGGATAACCCGGTCACCATCGCGTATGTGATGACGAAGCTCGCGATGGCGAGGACACGATGCCCATCGGTGAAGGCCAGGAGCCGGTCACGGTTCGTCTTCACGGCCTCCAGCGTGAGATAAGTGTTCAGATCAAACCAGAAGAATGCGCCGATGGCGAGTCCCATCACTGCAGCGATGAATATTCTGCCGGAACGCGCCCCGCGCGTCGAATCGGGAGGCAGAGTGCTCGGATGAGAAGGGTGTTTCTGGTGTAACAATTCACAGGTACCGGAATGTGGTGCCGCACACTGGGTCTTCATGAGAACACTCCCTTCGGTTGGCGAATTGAGGCATGGCATCTGACCTGTTTAGGATCGGTCCTGCTAGCCGAACCTTCTCTCATCATGGCTACAGGGTAACTCAAGCACAGAGTGGAATCTGTGAGCCAAGTCACATTGTGCAAAGAAAATGGGCAGGAGGGACGGCGTCTATTAGGAAGCGGGATTCCCATCGTCATCGCGGGGGCTATCAGGAGGGGACGTTCTTGAGGATACGCAGGTTGGGCGCCAAGCAGCATGAGTCGTCCCCATGCTCACAACCGGGAAGACCGTAGCGGGGCCGACGGAACTGTAAGGCATCGTACAGTTCCGTGACCTTTCTTTGAGTAGCTAAACGATCTGTGCCTCGGCCGAGACTCAAGGGGGGTGATCCATCGCCGCTCCCATGCCATGACGGCGAAATCTTTCGCATGCCCTCTGGCAATAAAAAACACCCATTGCCTTGGAATAGATAACCGAGTATTCTAACCCCCTGTTCGTGGAACCGACAGCATGGACCATCCGTCAGCCACTCCTAACAAACTCTGGTATCTCAAACACATTCGATTGTTCGACGGGATTTCTCCATCTGCGATGCAGGAGATGGAGAAGATTACTCGCATGGAGGAGGTCAAGAAGCGACAGCCCCTGTATCTTCCTGGTGACCCGAGCACCAGCATATACCTCCTGAAGCAAGGCCGCGTCAAAATTGCCAACACGGCGCCCAGCGGGAAAGAAGTCACGTTTGAAATACTCGAGCCGGGAGAAATCTTCGGAGAACTCGACGTGCTGGAAGATGCTGTTCGCTCGACATCGGCCGAGGCCCTTGATGACGCGCTCATTTGCGTGATTCCACGGAAGGATTTCGATCAGTACTTGTCTATGCACCCAAACGTGACGATCAAGCTCACCAAGCTCATTGGACTGCGCCTCAAGAAAATCCAGAGCCGAGTCGAGGACTTGGTCTTCAGAGATGTACCGGCACGGCTCGCCCATCTTCTGTTAGAGCTCCGCAAAAGCGAAGGCGTTCCAGAGGGAGCTGGGACCCGTCTTCGTGTGAAGCTTACACATCAAGAGATGGCAAATCTCATCGGCTGTAGTCGCGAAACGGTGAGTACCACCCTTGGGCAGTTCCGAGACGAAGGCCTCATTCACACGGATGGCCGTTCGATCACCATCGTGAACGAGAAGGGGCTGACCCAGCTTTTTGGTTGATCTGGCCACCCGAATCTCTCTCAGCTAGCGTGACGCGGGTCTATACCGCCCACTCCGATTCCCATCCGTGCGAACGGCGAAACCGTCGTTCTCTATCGTCGTGAGTCGCTAGCCGTTGGCTTGCCGCTCGACATGGCCACCGAATTGGTATTGCATCGCCGAGAGCACCTTCTCGACAAAGCTATGGTCTTGGCGCGACCGGAATCGAGTATCGAGAGACGCAGAGAGGACATCCGCTCGCACCCCCACTTCGATCGCCGCCATCACCGTTCAACGCCCATCGCCCGAATCCTCAACCGAGTCGGTAATATTTGACAAGTCCTGATTCTCGAACAGCGCCACGGACGTCAAGTCGAGCAGTAGTCTCGGTCCAGCCCCCAAGGTTCCCCCGCTGGCCCGACATCGACGTAATGGATTCCGCGGGTATGAAGCGCTTGGGCGCGCCGGATATCATCTTTGAAGACGATTTTAGGAAGGGCTGATCTGCTGCCGCCGAAATGAAGGTGCGAAACATTCCCGTTTCTTGAACCACGCCTGCCCGGCCGTCCAACGGCTGACTGAATCGGGAGCCGAGAGTCCTCCATCGTTCACCGAGGTAACTTGACCACCGGCCTCTCTATCTTGGAAAGGAGAGGAATGCGCGCACCGGAGGCAGTAGGAGGGCAGAGACCTCGGCCAGGTAGTCGTGGCTTGTTCACAGAAGTTTAGAAATAGAAAACCAGCTTGTCGAAGCTGGAGACGACCAGATCCGGTTTGAGCCCGAGAGGGTCCAGAGATGCTCCGGTCCTGTTGAGCCAGCAGACCTTGAACCCGAAACTCTTGGACTCCCACGACATCGAAAGCATTCGAGGAAACCAGAAGGATCTCGCTCTTCCATAGGCGCATGCGTTTCTCGGCCAGCTGATACACCTTAGGCGACGGCTTATACAGATTGACGGCGTCTGCGCTGATCACCCATTGAAAGTGTGGTCTGAGCCCGGTTCGCGCCAGCCCGGTTCAGAGCATGTGAGGGGTTCCGTTGGATAGGACCGCTAAAGGGAACTTCTCTTTCAGCCAGGGCAGGGCCGACGCCACATCGGCATGCGGAGTAGGATAGAGCTAGGCCCGCATCAGACGCCGCCGCTGCTGGGCGGTAACTGTGAGGCCCAAGCGCCGGATGGTGAAGTCCATGGCCTCTTTTGTGACCTCCCAGAAATCCCGATACCGTCCCATGAGAGTCCGCAAGAAAGTATATTCCAGCTGCTTGCTCGCTTCGGCCGCCAGACACGCAGCCGCGGCTGGATCTCAAAGGCCAGGGCGATCCCTTTCTCAATAACACTGGTTGGTTCGAGCAGAACCCCTTCCTCCTTCAACCCTGGCGGGACCTTCACGAGATATTCCGCATCATCCACATAGTATTCAGTCAGGAACCCGTGACGGAGATTGATGCCGCGTTCGAAATACTGTTCGTCCGTCGTCATATCGTACGTCCCGATTTGGTCATAGATGCTGGTGCCGGGACGCCGCACGGTGGCCACGACGAAGTCGCCTGGCACAAGCTCCGTCACGTGTGGGCCGACCTCTTTGACGACGCCAAAACTTTCGAGACCGATGACCAAAATCCTTTCGCCTGGAGGAGCGGCCCCGTACTCGGCCGCATTGATTCCCTTGTCTGTTCCATCAACACCGACACGCAACACTTTCACCAATACCCCGCGTCCATGAGGAATATCGGTGAGGCGAGGCGTTGGAATGTCAGCCAAGTGCACGCTACTGGCTTACCCGGGAAGAACGGCAATCGCTTTCAAGGACAACTCCTTCGAGGGAAAAATAACCAAGACCCACTCTTGTCCAAAATAACTGTTCCGAGAAGTGGATGTTGGACTCCATCTGACCGGAACGCCTGGTCTCTACGAGGTTGTAGCGCCCGTTGGGGAAGGTCATCCAATCCGCGGGATGAGTATTGTGCTGTAGTTGGAGGTTGTGTTCATCCAGCGGCAACAGAATCGGGGTATCGGATATCTGCGTGGATGGCGTTTCACGTTCGGTGAGTATCGGTGTCCTTTCGCCGTGATTCATTCGCGGAGTTTCTCGCCCTCGCTCTTGTGTGGGCGAAGCGTCGCGTCCTGGTTCAGTCCGAGGTTCTCCTGCTCAGCAGGTGATGAACCCTCAGGGGCGTGTCCTGTGCGCATTTGAATACTGCGCCACCAGAGCTTTGCATCCTCCCATCGCTTGCTGGGCGGTTCATATCCATACGCACGGTATTCCCCTGAGGGCACCTTACCTTTTGTGGCGACGAACGCGGCAAAGCGCTCGGTCCATGCGTCAATGTCTTGGAACACGTGGCCTTCGCCGGCCATGTGTTCAGCTTGATTCTCACTGTATTTCTTGTTTTTACCGAATTCTGTGTACGTCCAGAGCTGATCGGGAACTTCAATGCCTCCGTAGCGGCATTGCCATACCGCCGGGGCATACGCGTTGCGCATCTCCGTGAACGGCTCTTGAGCGGGGTTGAAGTACTCGGGATGCCGAAGAACGACCGGGCGCCCAGCCTGATCGAGTTCATCCCCACCGCCGTCGCCGTAACAGAAAAATCCGGCAGTGCGACCTTCGAGATGGTTCTGACTCAGCGCGGTCCAACGTTCCTCATGTTCGAGCTTCATCGCCAGTTCAGGATTCTTATGCTCGATCAGTTCTTCCCGCGGGTTGCCTCCGTTCATGCAGACCAAACGGTCGAACATCAGCTTGAGGTTGCTGGTCAGACCATACCAGTTCACCGGGCCGACGATCGCCCACGCATCCGCGAGGTCCAATCGAGCATACAGATCCAAATCCCACATCAGGTCCGGCTCCGACTTGCTGCTTTTCTCATAGCAGTTACAGGGCCAGACGCACAGCGCCATGGACGTTGAGACGCACGCGTTGCACGACTGAATACGCGCTCGGCCGAACACGTTGCCTAAGTCTTCGTAGTCGATCTCCCACTCCTGCGGCAGCCGGTCGGCGACACGCAACATCAGGGCCCGCGCTTTGGAGTCAACGCCAGGGCAGTTATATTGCCGCCGATTTGACCCGGCAATGATGAGTACGCGCAGCGGTCTTTGCTCCAGTGGTAACTTGCCGTTGTCATCATGGGGCTTCATTTATTCTTTCCTTTCCAAGCGGGCTTCAACCGTTGAGCAAGTTGTAATCGAGCCAGTTTACTATAGACTGACGCCCCTCATCCAGCGCGCGTGCTGAATGCCTGGGACATAGCATGCGGCATACAGAAGGACGGAACCGTCCGAACTGTTGACGCTGATCTGCCGGGAGCGGGGAGCTCGGGAATAAAAACTGAAACAACGATCATGCGCGTGGATATGGCGCGCGTTGACTCCCACTGCTTTTTTAGTTGTCCCGCGCATACGCTCCCTTACGCCATGCAGGGCCGCCGGCTACTGCCCAGCGTGGCACGAATTGACACGAGAATGCCTTGATCCAGGCCGAAGAGTCCGTCCGAAATCCAGACGCGCCGATATCAGGTGTTCATCGGGGCCTCGTTTTCCGTTTACCATGGCCTTCCTCCACCTGCTTGGGCGCGTGGTCGTACTGCCGCCGGTAGCCTTCGAGGAAGCGCCAATCGATCAAGTGTTTTATCCACATGCTGGATCGGCCGTTCCACCAAAACGGCCCCCACGTCGACAAGGCCGAGCCGTCGCCAAGATTGAGAATGGTGAGATAACGTTTCTGGGGTTGATATTCGGCCAGAGGTTTGCCGTCCAAGCTGGCCAACAGGTTGGCGTGGAGGTAGACAGCTTGACGCACACCGAACACGCCCAGCTTGGGCAGATCGAAACCTTCCATGGCGGCGCAATCACCTGCAGCGAACACCCGTCTGTCAGCGATCGAATGCAACGCGGCGTTAATACGAAGGCCATCCTCTGGACGGGTCGGCAGGCCAGTGGTCTGCACGAGCGGATGCGCTTCGAGTCCGAGCGCCAGGACGACGACATCGGCATCGATGTGGCGACCATCTGCAGCGATCAGTGAATCACCCTCGCGGCGGACGACATGGGTGCACGTACGGATGACCACGCCGCGTCTGGTCAGCTCCCGCTGCAGCGCCCGTGCAGCGCCGGCCGGGGCCTGTGTGATGAGCCGATCGCTACTGGTGATCAGGGTCACTCGCATCGCCAAATCATACCGTGCGGCCAGTGCCGTCAGATTGGCGGTCACCTCGGAACCCGTCGGCCCGCCGCCGACCACCGCCACCCTCGGCGTCTTGCCAGCACGAAACTGCGCTTCCAAATGTTCGCGCAGTTTCCACAGATTACTGATGGGTTTGACCGACCAGACGCTCGGATCGTGCGCCGCGCCGGCGATGGCGTCCCCATTCACCCGACTGCCGACATTGATCGACAAATAGTCGTAGGCCAGATCGCAGCCGCCAGCCAGGCGAATCCGCCGCGCGTCGGTCTCCACGGTCTCAACCCGATCCTGGATGAACTCGACCCCATGGGCTTTCGCCAGCGCCTGCGGGTCCACCTGATCCTCGGCGGATTCATACATGCCCCCCAACATTCCGGTCGCCAAACCCGAATACCAGAACTCTCCAGGATCAACTAACACCACGCGCGCGCCGCACTCGACGAGGCGTTCGGCATGAGCGGCAACATGCAAATGGGCGTGGCCAGCCCCGACCAGAATCACCGTTTGCGGTTGCCTCACGACGGAATTCATGACATTGCCTATCATGGTCGGTTGCCTGTTGTTACCGCGTCCAAGCGAGCCAGCGTTGCATGAGTCCCTTTACAAATGGCGTTAGGCGAGTCCGGTTGTAGAGGTCGCCGGTTTTGCGAATCGCGTCGGCTTGCGTCGGATAAGGATGGATCGTGTCGCTGATGGTTTTGAGGCTGAGTTTGCCTTTCATCGCCCGCGTGCGCCGCCACCACCGCTGCGCCAACGATTTCATCCGCACCCTTGCGAACGTGGATGCGCACGAAGCCTTCTGTTTCGCCGTCGAGAATCGCGCGGTCTTCCTGGCCCAACTCCTGCGTGAAGGTGTCCACTTCAATGCCCTATTGTTTCGCCTCCCTTTTGTAAAGACCGACGTGAGCGATTTCCGGCGAGGTGTAAGTGCCCCACGGGATGATGAGCGCACTGGACTTGGCGCGGCCCATAAAGAGGGCGTTCCGGATGACGATACGCGCCATGAAGTCAGCGACATGGGTAAACTGATACGGTGAGCACACGTCGCCGCAGGCGTAAATGCGCCGGTTCGTCGTCTGCAAACGGTCGTTGACCGCGACGCTCTTCTTGTTGAATGCAACTCCGGCGGTTTCGAGACCGAGTTCTTCGACATTCGGCGCGCGCCGACGGCCACAAGCAGTTGATCCACCAACACGTCGTAGGCTTGGTCTTGCAACTCGACTTGCAGCCGAATGCTGGATGGGTCTTTGGCAAGTGTAAGGTCCTTGCCGCAACAAAGGAGCTTCACACCTTCTCGAACCATTGCTTTCTGAATGATGCCTGCTGCGTCGGAGCCTTCGCGCGGGAGAATGCCGTG